>Ga0073928_10001637_pt1 | contig 42031 bp, 55 predicted proteins | sample PaiPotPPA55metaG_FD_76969 | JGI IMG/M metagenome (GOLD analysis project Ga0073928, IMG submission 76969) | Iron sulfur acid spring bacterial and archeal communities from Banff, Canada, to study Microbial Dark Matter (Phase II) - Paint Pots PPA... ...
AGCGATGGTTGGCCAACAAGACGCCGGACATATTCAAATCATGGATACAACCGGACAACTCGGTGCTCGTTGCGGTCGAGAACGGCAGCATCCTGGCGGCAGCCTGTGTCACCGACACCGGCGAGATCACGCTAAATTATGTTTCGCCGGATGCGCGGAGAGACGACTTTCCTGACCACCCAGCACGGAACGGCAATTAGCGGGATGCGAAACCAGCATCGATGCAACCACGGCACAGACACGGATCATTTGCCCAGCATGACCTTGATGCCGAGCCACACTGCCCCGACCAACCCGGCAACGATGATTGTAATCACCGCCTTGAACGTAAAGCTCTGCGCCTGCTCGACGCTCTTGCGCCAACGCCTCAGATGCTGAAAGTCAGCCCGCAGTTCTCTGCGATCCTCTTCTTCGATACCGAACGAGGTTAGGATGGTTGCGATGGTCCTCAGCACGAGGGCATCGATATCGTCGCGATGAAGCCTTTCCTGTTCGGCCACCGTCTCCGCGACAATGGCCCTGATATCTTCGTCGCGTATGGTATTCATGGCTTGATAGTTTTCCTGAGATCGCTTCTTAACGCACGCCATGTCATCGCTTGATGATCCGCGCGACGTTCTCAAATCCGCGCTTGGCGAAATAAAACGACACAACGAGATTCGACGTAGTGGAAGCGAACCCAGCGAGAGCATCGGTCGTTCCAAGACCTAGAACCTTGTCCCACACCAAGAGCTTGCCGAAATAGGCGGCGACGAAATATCCCATCAGCTTGTCAGGTTCGTACCAGTGCCCGATTTCGGCGATACGATATTGCAGGATCGCGTTGGTTTCGGCCGTCTGTGCTACGATTTCGCCAGCCGCCAGGTCCGCAGCGATCTTGTTGTCGACGTTGCCGGCTTTCAGTCTGGCATTGTACGCATCGATCAACCCCTTGATGACGGGCCCACCGAGAAAGGAAATGATCGCCATCCACATTTCAGGCCGCCTTCCGAAGCGACCGCAGCCGCGCGAGGATCGTGACGATGGAAACGCCCAGCAGAATCCTTCCGACCGTTCTTGTGTCGCCGATGGCGGCGGCGATTTGGTCCCGGAGGTTCGGGTCGCCCAGCGCATCCGCGACCGTATCGATGGCCTGCATGACGGCGCCAGCGAAGGCCAGGCAATAGCCCCAAGCTATCGTCAGGGAGTTGAGGCAGCAGGCTTTGATGCGGGCCCACATGCTTACAGCGCCGCCTTCAGCGCGGCCGCCTTGGCTTCAAGCACCCGAATGAATGATTCCGTCCCGGACACGAGAACGGTGATCTTGTCCTTTGCAATCCAGCAAAGCGCGAAACCGGAAGTGGCTGAGGCGAATGCGATGAGTGAAGTCATGGTGTTTTCCTTCTAGAGTTGAAAAAGATGGAGAGGATCGAAGCGACGAACGCGCCGATAGAACCCTTCGAGGGATGGGCTATCGAGGGTGGAAGTGGCTTTGCAAGATCCGGCTCGGGCGGACGGGTGGTTGTCGGAAGAACGACGATCGGCGGCTTGCCGAACGAAATCGACGGATCAAGCGCTATCATCGCCAGCAGCAACCCGGCGCACCCGAGCTGATTGTCAACAACGTCTGGATCGTAGAAGCCATCGCGAATATACTTGCCGCGAATGTATTGATCTGTTCCCGACCAGAGATAGGGTGATGGCTTGCCACGCGATGCATAGCCAAGCCCGTTGTACTCCTCGAGCTTGGTCAGCGTGCCGCCGATACTCCAGTCCTTGTTGTGCGCGGCGTAAGGTGCACAGTTGGCCAACGCGTCGACCGCGGCCGCTTCCCACGACGGAAAAGGCCCGCGGCGGACCGGGACGTGAACCGAAACCTTATCCCACGGATCGCCCTGGGCGAGGTTTGCCGCCCAATTCTGGGACGATTCGCGTTCGTGAACGACAGCAATAAACCACCACGGGACGCCGGTTTTGGCTTCAACGGCCCGATATTGCGCCTTGACTTCGGCTGCAACCAGACGCTTCGCAGCGGAAGCGAAATTGTGGGTCACCCTGGCGCTTGCCCAGCGCTTTTCGTTCGCTGCCTTGAGCGCGACTAGATCTATCATCTATTGCTCGCTTTGGATTGTGCGCTCTACTGCGCTAATAGGTCCGGGGGCGTTGGATGACGGAAGATGTTAAGCGGCCGAACGCGCTGCCGCTGATGACGCACATTGTGGCTGCGGTCCTTGATAATCCAACGCTAGTTGGGCCTACCATTCGGCCCATTGTGACGGTCCAGATGGAAAGTCTAGACGGAGGCGTTCACCTGCTACCGTTAACCGATATTTCCGCACGCCGCTTGCTCGATACCGTCGCAGAAGCGCTGCAAAGTCGCGATGCCCAGTTCCCAAAAGGATCATTCGAGCCGCCCAAACTCCAATAGCTTCGATCATGATGTCTTGCTCGCTTAGGGGTTGTGGTGGTAGACAAGCACCATGGGGTCGCTTAGATTTCTGTTGGCGTTTATCGTGGCAATCGGCCACATCACGTCTATTTTCGGCTTCGCATGGGCACCAAATTTGTCCGGCGGTCGAGCCGTTCAAATGTTCTATATGATTTCAGGTTTTCTGATCGCGATGATTTTGAACGGTAAATATTCGAACAATTGGCTTTTCTACAGCAATCGCGCTCTAAAAATTTTCGTACCCTACCTAGTTGTGCTCGCTGGCGTAATTTTGCTTTCGCTGATCGCTTACGCCACCACGGGAAACGCCGGACCGCTTTCGACTTTCATCAACGAAGGTCGCAACATGAAAGCCGGCACATGGGCTTTCGCTATCTTCTCCAACGTGTTTCTGTTCGGTCAGGATATCGCTTCATTCCTGACCTATCACGACGGCGCGCTTGTTTGGAATCTGCATGCGCTTGAACAGCCAATGAACGCCACAATGTTTAGTCTCAACAACCCGGCTTGGACGCTCGCGGTTGAACTGACGTTCTACTTGGTAGCGCCCTTTCTTGTCCGCCGCAATTTCCTCGTGCTGGCGCTTTTGACGTTCGCGTTGCAGGCAATCCGCTATCAAGAATATCATGTCGGTTGGTTTAGCTACGGCACCGACAACCGTTTCTTTCCGTTTGAACTTAGCCTTTTTCTATTCGGTGCGGTGCTCTACCGCGCAAGGGACTTGTTGCAAGTCGACGTTCGATTTCAGGCACCGATTATGATTGGCGTTCTGACATTGACCGCATTCCTGCCCGCTTATTTCCGAGATGGGTATTATCAGTTTTACGGTTTTGTCGGGCTTCTGATTCCGAGTATGTTTCAGTTTTCGAACCGCAACAAATGGGATCGGTGGCTAGGCGATCTGTCCTATCCAATTTATGTGGTTCATTTCCCGATCGCGGTTTTGATGACTGTATTCGTTTCGTCGACCGCAGGTAGTCGGATTGCTCCCGCGCTGGCGCTTGTTATCACCGGCGTTGTATCGATTGCGATCAACCGATATTTGGTCAAGCCCGTTGATGTGTGGCGCCAGCGTCGGGCCCGTTCAAATGATTCGAATGATATAGTTACAGCATATCGTGGGCTGCACCGTGCGGTGAGCACTCCCGTTGGTACCGCTTGATGTCACGGAAGCTGTACCACCTAACGAAATGCCGATTCCTCCGTTTGGAGAGAGAATTTTATCTGGCCCACTACCGCTGCCATTGGACGAAGCGAGACCGCCCGTATCGATTACGAGATTTCCGGTTCCCGTTACAGTGATTGGTCCACTTGATGCAATTGACGGTATTTCACCAGCTACCAAGGCGTGGCTTTCTCCACCGCCAACCGCGCCGAGGAAATTCGAGTTCCCGCCGAAGTATGTCGGTGTGAGACGGGATGCCCCATTCTCAATCATCGCCGAGACGCGGCCGGTTTTGTCGGGCAAGTTGAACGTGGTCGAACCGTCGCCTACGCCGTAGGTGGTGCCGATGCTCCATGGATTGCCGCTGAATAATGACGCATACGTAGTGCGGGAAATCGCTTGGCCGATGGGGAAAGCGAAAGAGCTATTGGGCGTAGTCGGTCCCCAATAATCAAAGCCGGCGCTGATCGGAACATTGTACGGATTTCCGTAAAAGCCCTGCAGGTAGAAAGCCCCGTCAGAATTATTGTATGTCGCGACGTAGGGCGTTCCCTGGATGATCGTCCCGGCTCCGAGTTCAACATTGGGGGCGGAGCGCAATGGCCTGGCGCCAAGACCGTCCGCATTCAACGTAACCACATTGCCGTTCGTAGTATGCGGCGTGAACGCGATCATCTGACCATTGAGATGGGCCAGCGTGTCAAACACTTGATAGCTCAAAACCGTATACGCCGTCGATGTCCCACCGGTGACGATCGCGCCCGCAATATCGTCGCGATATTTCGCGGTCGCCGCCATCATGGCGCGGGCGGAATCGTTGACACTGGATGGCGATTGCCCTTCCGCCCAATTTATAGTGCTGTCTGCCGCCGCATCCGCTGAGGCCGTCTGCGACCACTTGTAGAGAGTCATTTTTCATCCCTTGAAAATAAAAAACGGCGACCCAGGCGGATCGCCGTTGGTTGGCTCGAAACGTGTCTGGCGCGGTCGGGCAGACCTTTACCCCGCGCCCGCGCCGGTGATTTCAAGATATTGCGCGCACGGGCATGCCGGCGCGCGGGCGGTTAGGAGATTGCGGATCACCCCAACAGGGACGCCAGGGTTCTCCTTTGCGACGGCTTCCGCTCTCGCGTCAATAATGGCTGAGATATCGGTACGAATTTTTCGAATGCGATCCTCAAGCGGCAGAGTGAGCGTCAGTTTCGTGTCTCTCGACATCATCGGTTTCGATTCCTTTGGTTGTCCGGATTTGCGGCGGCGGGCCGGCCGCCAGTTTCTGTTTCGCGACCGCGGCCTCGTTCTGCGCACGCCGCAGTGCCCTTTCGCGCTGCGCCTCGTGAGCTGCGACAAAAATCTGCAAATCGTAAGGTAGTGACTTGAACCGTTGTTTGCGGTCGTTCGGCCACGAGCGCGGCGGATCGATATCGGCGAGAGCATCGATCGCGGCGGCGGCGACGCCGCCGAGCGTCGGGTCGGCGAGCCCAAGCGACACGTGCAGTCTCGAGATTTCCTGCACTGCCGGCCACAGCCGTTCGATGCCGAGCGAGGCACAATCGGTAACGAACCGCGCAACATCGGCGGGCGCTGCCGGACAATAGGAAACGCCTTTGAGCTCGCACCACCGGGCAAACATCGGCGCCGCGCGCGACTTCGCCTGCGCCAGTGCCGCCAGCACCGGGCTTTTCATCGCTTGGCCTTGCGCAGCGCCTCGTGAACGCCGCCCATCTTCTTGCGCAGCGCCATCAGTTGCGCGCGACGCCGCAAACTGTGCGAGCCTGAATCGATCTCGCCTCGCAGTTCAGCATCGAAATTTTCCAGCGCTGCGGCGCGCTTCTTCAGTCCATAGAGCACAAACTTTTCGGCCATCTCGTCGATCGGCATTGGCTGGCCGTTGATTTTCTCGGTCCGGGATTCCGTGCGTTCGATAAAATCCTGATCGTCGTTTGGCATCGGCAATTCCTCATTCTCTGGATCTTTCAATATATTGCATCCAACAATTCGGAGGGCATCCTTTAACGCTTATTGGACTTTCTGGCGTTGTACAGCGCCACCGCGTCCTTGATATTGCCCGAACTAGAGAGTCTTGCATTCAACGTACGCAGGTCGGCGTGCTCGCGCTCGGCAGGCGTCCGCGCCAGGCCGGGCCGTTTCACCGGCGGCACCGGCTTGGTGGCCACGGTGTCCTTGGCCTTCATCATCAGGCGATATTTGCCGGCGTCATACATCATGCGCTGGAACACGGCGTTGCGCATCAGGGGTTCGCTGTTGAACAATCTGTGCAGCTCGGCGGGCTCGATGCCGCTCGCCTTTGCGGAGGCGAAGATCTCGGCCGTCACCGCATGCTGTATCGCTTTCGGTTCACCCTTCAGCATCGTGTCCAGGCGTGCATCTTCCGATTTCGCGAATTCGAGGAAATTCTGCCGCGTCACCTCAGTTTGGCGGCGGCTCTCTTGCTGCTGCTGCGCGATCAGTTGTTCGGTGTTTGCGATCATGTCCTGAACGCGCGCGAACCGCTGCGGGTCCTGCCGCGACATCTGTTCGAGTGTCGCCGGCCAATCTTCTGCGGAAATTCCGGCGAACTCTGGGAACTGGCTGAGAAAACTAACCTGCGCAATTTGCGTCGCCGCCACCAGCCCATTGACATAGTCTTGTCGGGTTTTTTCCGCTTCGCCAACCTTCTGATCGAGGGCCTGGCGCACCTGCGGATGCTGCAGAACCTTCTCGAGATCGGGATCGAGCTCTGCTGCCGTGTCGTCACCGGCTTTTTTTGTCGGGTCGGCTTTTACCTTTTCAGCTTCGGGGTTTTCATATCCGGCTGCTTCGGCTTGTGGCAGCGCAAAGCCGTAAAACTCCGCAGCTTCCGGATCCTCTGCCAAGGCTTCGGCGCGCATCGCATCGACGCGCGCGGCGAGCTCTTTCGATGTTGTATTTTCCGCTACCAAACGATCAGCCGCGGTGGCGCTGGAATAGTCGCGGACGGCGCGATCGAGCGAGATCGCTTCGTCCGCGGCAACCGGCTTGTCGTTCTTGTCGATATATTCCCTCACGACAATTTCGTCGGAAGGCCGAGAGCGCTGCTCTGCAGCCTCGCGCAATGAAGTAGTGTCGCTGCCAATCGCTTCTTCTTCGTCTTTTTTTTCCGGATCCGACATCGGCCTGAAGCCGGCATTCGCGAGCTCGAAGGCGGCGCCCGTTAGCGCGGGATCGGGTTCATCGGCCATATTTGGTGCTCCAGTGGATTTTGGCTTTGCGCTTGCGCGGGATGATTGCCGGAGATCGGTGTGCCGCAGACCGCGGATAGGTCGCCGGCGCGCCAGCCTGCTCCCGCGGAGCAGCATGTTTAGAATTCAGCCGGTTCATCCTGCGTCGCCTTACGGGCGATAGGTGCGTCTACCCAATCGCCGCTCAGGCAGCCCCTGCTGCGACACTACTTGCGGATTTGGATCGAAACCGCCGTCTAAGTCGGGCTTGCTCTGCCCCATCTTGTCGTAAAGCATGCCAAGCAAACCACCAGCGCTCTCGGCCGGTGCTGCGCCGGTTGCGGGGCCGATGCCTGGAACAGAGTTGATAGGGCGGTGTCGGTCATCTCCATTTTGATCGTACGAAGAAAGAAGCCAATTTGTCGGCGCGCCTTCTGCTCGTCCCGAGAGATTTTCGGTGACAAGGGAGTTGGTGTGCTTAGGTGGAGCCACATCATGGGGCGGAGGTGGAAGCGCTGGCGGAGTCGGCGGGTTGACCCAGTAGGGGTACGACCCGGGAGGGGGGTCTGGAAGCGTCTGGGGAGTCGAGGGGTCGAGCCACCAGGGCTTGGGCCCAATAGGTGGGCCTGGAAGCGCCGGGTAAGTCCCGGGTGTCCACTTCTTGAACTCATCCAACTCCCACCAAGGCTTCGGCTCGGGCTGGAGTATTTTGGGTATTACACCGTCAAGTGCCCGATTGGGTCGCTTATAAGGATCATCTTTAGATGAGGCGGCCATATGTGTTTGCTCGCATTATCTGGGTTGGAGATAGAGATGGAGATGGGAGAGGCGGCCTCTATGGAGGACCAGATTTGGTTCACAGTTCTCTTGGAAAGACGTATTCAGTCCGGCGTGCTTCCGCCGGACCGATTTTATCTAGCGAGATAATGTTCTGGACTAAGGCCTGGTCTATGGATCGTAGATGACCGACAATTGCAGGCCAATTCGCGCCAGGATGGCGTCCACTTCGTCCTGGCTCTGTGGATAGGCCTCATAGATGATCGGCGTTCTCATCGCGATGGCGTAATATCGTGGGTTCCAGGTCCAATAGACATCTTCTGGAAACCTGCCTGTCGCATCGAACTTGCGCTTCAGGATGGTTCGGACCGCAACGCTTTCCGGGGGCTCTTCCAACGAAAGCATCCTTCCCTCATAGAATTTCTTCTTGAGTCGGATTAACTCCTTGGTCCCACTATCGACAACAGGAAGGGCACACGGTTTTTCCTGAAGGCGCGGCGCACGGGGGTCGGACGTTTCATAAAATCCGAAACAATTATCTGGTCCGGTCGGGTGATTGATCCACGCAACAAGAGCGCCCCTCGGCACGAACGTTTTCACTGACGCGATGAAAAGATAGTTGGCACAGATGGCAAGGCAGTAATCGTTGACGACGACGGTTGCTTCTCTCGCTAGGAGCATGTCGGCAAGTTCAATGTTGGCGCCAATACCTCCGCCATAGCCGCGAACCACGAAAAGGCCGCCTTGTTCGAGGCTGTGGACCAGCAAGAAATCGTCGGGAGCATAAATCTGGCCGTCGAGACACAAGACCCGCTTGTCGCTCCGAAGCGCCATCGGACGCGCGACATCTCCCCGGCAATAGGCGAGAGCGTCAGCGTAACTTGCCTTCTCGGCATCTGACACTTGTGCGCGCGCAGTTTCCGCGCCCAAACCAATAAAGGCGAGTGCACAGAGCATCATAAATTTTGGAGCTGCGAAATTTGCCATGCGGAAAACGAAAGAGCAAAACCCAATCGAGGTTCGGCCGCGCCTACTGGATCGCGCACAGCGCCGACGGGTAAGGTCAACGAGACCGGACCGGGGCTCTCCACGATCACTTTGAGCAGGCTTCCGGCGCGACATCGCGATTGCTCGTAGTTCAGCACACAACTAATGCTTGATAGAACAAAACATGAACCATGTCAATCCACCCCTGGCATGACGCAAAAAGCGTCGTACGCCATGGCCAGGCCTGCAAGTCTCCATTTCAGTTCGAGTTGAAGTCCGTCATCTCAGAGGCTGTGAATCTTTCAATTTTTGCGTTTTCCGACATGAGTCAAATCAAGGGCTTAGACCCCTAGAAACCGTCGAAATTCGAATACATTCACAAACTCTCAGGAGCCCTCGTTTTCGTATTTCGACCTCAACGGCGGATCGAGCGGGGCCCGCCAGGCAGGTTCGGTCGTGAAGCCATCGCGCCTCCTTGCGTCCCTCGCGGTGCGTAACCGGGCCGAAGGCTCGCTGCGATCGCCGGTGCAAGACCAGGTGGTTGGCCGCCGGCGGTCGAACTTGCGTCATTGCCAGGATCGGTCTGGCCGGCCAGCGCTTGCGTAATCAGCGTTTTTCCGACGTCGGGATGAACGATCGCAAGCATCGCGTTGTGGTCGCCGAGAATTGGCCGCAACGCCTGGTATTTCGAATTCAGATCCTGCGACCCATCGGCCGCCGGATCGGTGCGTTGTCCCGAACCGAGGCCAGCGATGCCGTTGGCAAGCGCGGCGAAGGGATTGCCGAGCGGAGTATGCGCCCAGCTCTGAAAGCCCGCGCTCAAGCGATCGCCAAGGTCGGGCGGTTGCTGCGAGGCTTGCGCGACGTCCGTCCCGCCGAATAGAGGCATCTGGTAATTGCCGACGGCAACGTTTTGCGTCTGCCCGTAATCAGGTGTTTGCGGATTGGAAAGTGCCGCTGCCAGGGCCGGCGCCGCCGGCTGTGGCGACGCGGATACCGATGCCTGTGGCGTGGACGATGGCTGTCCGCCCGCCGCACTTTGCGAATTGAAATCCCCGTCCGGCTGATACCGACCTTGCGTTTGTTGCAGCGAGAGCAAGCGACCGAGCAATCCGCCGCTGTCCTGGAATTGCTGCGGATCGAAATAGCTGTCGAACAGACCCATCAGCCGGCCTCGTGGATTCTTCGGGAGGCTTCGGTCGCGGTGCGATAATCCACGGCCTTGTAGCCGTTGATTTCGATGACGGCGGTGGGCGTAATCTTTTCCACATCCTGCGCCATCAGGCCGATGTGATAGGCTGGCGCGCCCTTGTAGCGATAGCCGTATACTGGCGTGCCATCGAACAGCGTGCCGACCGGCGCAATATCTTCCTTCAGTCGCATATCGGACGGCGTAAATTTGATAAGATTGCCGATACCCTGCGCGATAGCGCCAAATTGTTGCGCGCCGGACATCTGCTGGGTGCCCGCGGTGGTGCCATTGGATTGCGACCCGAGGCCGGCAATGGGAAGGCCGATATTCGCAAGCAGCCCGAGCGCTTGGACCGGGATCCCCCGGCGCTGCGCCTCTTCCGCCAATGTCGCATTGGCCCCGTAGTTCTGCGCATCGAGCGCGGACTGCGCTGCCGTGACGCCCTGCCCCTGGTTTGCGAGGTAATTCTGCTGCATCCCCGAAAGCGTGCCGGCCGTGGTGTTGCCCGCGTTGTAGAGCGCGTTGGCGGCATTGACCTGGTTGGCTACATCCTGGTTGTATTGTGAGGCGATGACCGGCGCTTCGCCGGCGGCCACGCCGCGCCCGTAGGCCATCTGGTTGGCACCGCTCAGGTCGCGGCCCGCGGCGGCGAACTGTCCGTTCACGGAATTGCCGACGTCGGTTTGAATCTGGGCAAGCTGTGCGGCGAGCGCAGGGTTGTTGCCGATCATGCTGCCGTTGGCATATGGCGTCAGTTGGCTCTGAAACGTGCCGAGGTTGCTCTGCACGTTGGCGGCCTGCGCATTGGCGCCGCCGCCGTTCAGAAGCGACTGCGCATATCCGCCGATCTGCCCGGCGTAAGGATTTCCGTGCGCAGCGTTACTCTGCAAGGTGTTGAGCGCGCCGGTCTCCGCACCCGTCGGCGCGGTATTGTTCAAACCGGTGCCGAGTTGCCCGAGGATGCCCTGCAGCATCGGCTGCGCCGCTTGCCACGGCGCGGTTTGCGACTGTTGCGTTTGCGTCGATGATGATTGTCCGCCCATAAGCTTAAGGCTCCTTGCTCGTGATCAAATTGGTTTTCATCTTTTCAGCGAATGCGCGCAGTTCGCCGTCGCGTCCGGGGACACGCGCAGTGCGGCCGCTAATGCTCGCACCGGTTAGATCTTGTGGCGCCGACGCGGACCGACGATCGGCGGAACGGTCCATCGCTGCACCGGCCCGCCGCTATCGGACGGAAGAAGTCAACGGACCACCCGCCGAGAGATGAGCCGGGTTGGTTTCTGTGCAGCGATCGGGGGATTCCCGCTGAGGAGCCGCGTATGTCCCGTCTACCCGACCCCCGTCGGGGTCATAGCTTCCGTAAGCAGACGTCAGATCGGCTACAAGACAATGCGTTGAAGCATCGGGCTGTGGCCGGACAGTCGCTTTGGATCGGGCCTTCAATATAACCCTCACGTGATTGCATTGCTCGCACTTGACCGCCGCACCGGCCGCATCCACTCTTTGTCAATCCACGGGTCATCCGGCAACGGCGGGCGCAAGCACGAATATGACGAGCGAGCCATCATCTCAGGCAATCGATCCATCGCCGGAGAGTGCCGAGCAGCCGCACCCGCCATCGCGTGGGTTGGTGGCGGCCACGGTAGGCTGCTTTTTCGGCTGGCCGGTTGTATTTTTAGCTTGTCTCCCTTTCATTACGCGCGGCAATGAGCTTGAGGCTTGGCTGTTGGGCGCCGGCTCGGTCCTCTGGCTTGTGTCATGCTTTGGAATCTGCGGCTTGTTGCTCGCGATGATCGAGGATCGCTGGCGATCGCGTGCGCTATATCGCCGCATCGTGGTAGGCTGGTTCTTTGGCTGGTTCCCTTTGTTCTTCGTTTGCGGCCATTTGGCCTCGTTGATCGAACACCCTTATTGGATTGACTTGTCTTTCAGTATTCCCGGGACGATCCTCTGGTTAGCGTCATGCTATGGGCTCTACGATATGCTGTTCGCAATGGCGGAGGCGCGCTGGCCGGCGGCGAAATCGATCCGGGAAGTCATCGGATCTTTTTTTAGGATGCTATTGTCTCACCACCACTCTCCTTAGGCGGCCGCGCGAGGACGACGTCAACGTTCATCATGGCACGACCCGCCCGCGGAGGTACCGCTTCGCCGCAAGTGGTCAGATTTGTTTTCAGATTTTTTCCGTGAGCGCATGCAGATCGCCGTCGCGTCCGCGGACATGAATGCCGTGCGGCGTTTAATGCTTGGGCTGGCTGGATTTTGGGGCGAGTCAAGCAATCACTTGCGCACAAATTTTCATTATCGTGCGGCAACGGCTGTCCATTTTCGTCGTCACCACTCATCCGCGGAAGCAAAGTCTTGTGAAGTCCGGCACCTTATTGCTTTGCAGCACCGAAAATTACCTCTTGATCTCCATAGAGGCCGCTACCATTCTCTCGAAAGGCTGAGGTCATTCGGCGATGATGGGCACAGGCGACGAACGAGCGCGAACCATGGCAACCGCACCGTCATCGCAAGCAATCGACCCGTTGGCAAAGGATGTCGGACGAAGGTCTTCGTTGTCTCGCCGTGTGGATGCAGTCCTGATTGGTTGGTTTTTTGGCTGGCCTATTCTCGTCTTCTCTTGTGCGCATTTCATCAAACACCCTCACTGGCTTTACATCTATCCGTTTGTCCCTGGCGCTTTGGTGTGGCTCTTTTCGTGCTATGTGATCTACGACCTATTATTCAGGATGGCCGAAGCGCGCTGGCCGGCGGCGACCACGATTAGGCGGATCGTGAGCTCTCTTATTAGGATGCTTCTTGGTCACCACCACCACTCTCCCTAAGCGGCCGTGAGGGGCTGAGCCGACGTTCATGGCGGAAAAGTCCGGCTGCCAAGGTACCGCTTCGTCGCGAGCGCGGCCGGAAGAATCCGACGAAGCACTGGATAGGCTTTCTGCAGCGTCTGCCCCGCTTTGCTATCGGGTAATGCTTCTTGCAGAGCCTGAACCGCCACGCCGGGAGCAACAGCGTGCTTCGCCAAGGTCCCAGGGAGTTTGCGTAGTGCCGCACCTGCCGTCTGCGCGCCGAAACGAACACCGGCCGCCTCTCCGCCCAAAACCATCGGCACCATTTCGCCGATTGTTTCCGCGTAGCGCCCAGCTCTGCTTTTGGGTTGATAGAACTCGCTGGTGATATTTCTTTCCAGCGAACGCCGGAGTTCGTTGGAGGTCCACGATTTAAAGTCGTCGGGTTGATCGGAGGGTATTTGCGGAAGTAGGCTCATGCGCCTGAATAGGTTGGGCACGAAGTTGTTCGGGAAATAGCCGAAGCCCGTCATCACGTCTCCGGGCAGCCCAGCCGCATTGACCCAGCCATTGAGCAGGCCGATGCCCGCTGATTTCGCGATGTCCATCGGGTCAAGGTCAAGCGGGCCGCCGATGCCGGTGAGGTTCCTGATTCCGTGCACCAGCCGTGCTATCTCGGTTTCTTTTGCCTGCTGCCCCGAAGCTTCAGCTTGGGGTGCAGGAGAACCGGACATTGGCAGCGGAACGGAGTTCGGAGCATCCCAAAAGTTCGGGTTCTGCGGTGCGGATGGCACCTGACCACTATTTTCCGGAATCGGCTGATACCGACCCTGTTGCGTTTGCAGCGCAAGCAGCCTGCCGAGCAAGCCGCCCTGCGGACTGTTATAGCTGTCGGGATTATATTCGGGCGCGCCGCTCGGGGTTGGACCGAGATCAATCCCCTGCTGCTGCGCGTAGCGGCCCAGCCGGCCGGGCAGGCCGCCTTGCGGACTGCCATAGTCATCGGGATTATAGTCGGTCGCGCCACTCGGGTTTGAATCGAAATCAAACCCCTGCTGCGCGTAGCCGCGCAGCATGTCGGGCAGGCCGCCGCCCTCGCCGCCATAAGTTTCGGGATCGAATTCGTACGCGTTGCGAAAATCCAGAACCCCCATCAGCCCAAATCCTTGTCCATGATGGCGTGCTTTTCCTCAAAACCGTCGAGCGCATGCAGCCAGCCCTTGCGGCCGTAAATGCGAACGCGCTTGCAGCCTTCGGCTCTGGCGTAAGTTTCGATCTGATCGATCAGCGGCAACCAGCGCTTCATGTCAGAGCCGCCGCAGACCGTGATGATGCAGACCTTGCCGATCTCCGAATTGATCAGGATGGTTGCCGCGGCGGACTCGACCGTTCGACCATTCCACGCCACCCACAGCAGGCTGCGGCCTGAAAGAATTTCAGCTTCGATATCGGCAAAGGCGTTCAGTTTGGTGCGGTAACACGCCGCCTTCAGCAACGGACTGACATGCGGCCAGATTTCGCGAACCCGTTTCGGGTCGACACAAACAAGTTCAACCGAGGATGGCATATAGGAAGGTACGTCCTGTGGTAGCGCTATTGGTATGAGTGATGGTGAACGAACCGTTCGTGATCGCAGAGATGTACATATTACCGCTGGCGACTTCCGCGGCCGCGGTCGCGGTCATTGCCGTAAGAATCGGCGTGGAGCCGATGGCGCATAAGCCAACGCCCTTCGGCGTCACAACAGTCGTCGCGCTGCCGGTCGCGAGCGTCACGGCGCCGACCGCGTTTGATCGGCCTGCTGCGAGTTGCTGCAGGGACAAAATGATTTTCTTCAAATCGGTCTCGGTAATACCGGGAACGTAGGCCGTCATAGCGTGCCGCCGGTGGTGAGATCGGGAATGACGCCGGCGCAAAATGTCCAGGAGGTCGCTGCGGGGATCCGCACCTTGAAGCGGGAATAGCGGGTGTCTCGCCTTACATCGCAGCGGCCGGTTCGTGCATTGATCGGCACTTCCGCACCCGAGCTAGCCGTTGCGGACGGCGTATCGCGATAAGACACCGAGCCGTACAATGTGGCGGCATCGGTGATGGGACGAAAACCACGGATGGTGATGCGGTTTTCATCGGTACCCTGCTCGGCACTCTCGATAGTGCCCTCAAGATTGGAGCCCCTGAAAAAACCTAGCAGGTTACCACTGTTGAACTGCCCGATTTCCGGCTGCACTGCGGTCGCGTAGGCATCCAGGCTCAGTGTCATCGCATCTAGCGAGCCGCCGATGGCGCCACCGCTGCCATAGGCATTCGTGAAAGTCGAACCTATCAAATCGATATGGGTTGAATCGACAACCGTGAACTTCCAATTTCCGTTAGCTTCTGTGGTGCCGGTGACTCCATAGACTTCAATCGTGTTTTGACCGGGAATCGTAAAATTCGAGTTTGATTCTGCGCTCAGTGTCAGACGGACGGCTCCTGATCCATTGTTTGCGGCACCGGTTATTGTCAGCGGGCTTGGCGCCAGCGCATCTAGATTTTCCAGGGTCAATCCGGTTTGCGAGATGCCGAGCAGAAATTGACCCGTCATCGAAATCGGAAAAAACCGATCCAGGAGGTAATCATATCCCAAGAGCTTGTCATAAGTGCCCACCGCGCCGGAGATGGATTTGTAGGCCCAATAGACTCGCGTGCTGCGCGGGTCAGCCGCGCCGATGAAAAGTTGCAGATTTCCCTTGTCAAGATCGGTCAGGAAAGTTCTGTCGACCTTTTCCCGGCCGATCTGCTCGGGCACGCCGCCGGGCTCGATCTTGTGAAAGCCTTGTCCGGCGTAGAAGAAGATTCGCTCGCCCGTCCGGATGATCGAGTAAGGCGCATACAGCCCCTTGTCCTGGGTGATGCGGTCGATCTGGAAGATGATCGGCGATCCCGGTACGTACGCCATTCGGCGAATGGCCTGATCCTGAAAGATGATCCCTGCCTCGCCGCCCGCGACACCGCGGACAATGCCGCCATCGGGGAAATCCTGGTGATCCGATCCGGCGGTTACCCCATCCCAGGACGTCGCGGCGTTGAAGTTGTTGAGACCGCACCATTGAATGCGGAAGGGATTCGACAACAGGCCGGAGAGGACCAAAAACCGGCCCACGACGCCGATGTAAGCCGCCTGCGGCGGCGCAGGCGTACCCAAAGCATTTACGAACGTCGTCGCCGAGGAAAGATCGAACACTTGAAGCAGCGCATTGGCTTGCGTCGCGAATACAAGATTTCCGGTCTGTGCGAATTGCCATTGGGCGGTCGAGGACAAAGCGCTGTAGGTGCCGCCACCTAGCGAGACATCGGCCCAGGTGAAGTCAGTATTATTGAGCTTGTAGAGTTTTGTGCTTGTGCCTGCGAAAGTGACGACCGTTCCGTCGGATTTCAGCGCATAGAAGGCGCCCCTGCAGGCGGAAGGAAGCGCGGACGTGTAGGCCGAAAACGAAGGAAACGGCCCATAGCCATCGCCGCGCGGAATCACGTTCAGAATGTTGCGCGTGGCCTGGCCTTCGTAATCGCTGACGTCGGGGCGATAATCGCCGGTTGAAAGTAGCGGCATTATTCAGGTATCCAGGTCTCGGGTTGCTTGGTCGCGGGCGTCCATGTTTCGGCCTGCGTTGACGGGGCGGTCCACGTTCCGGAGGGGGCCACTTCCGGCGTCCACGCTTCGATCTGTGTGGTGCTAACGGCCCAGTTGTCTGCGCCAAACGGGCGTGGAAACCACGCCTCGAAATCGCGGGTAAAACTCGAACCGTAGCCGGTGAAGACAAATGAACCGGCGCCGGACAACAGCGATGCACCAAGCACCGCGGCGTTTCCCGTTACCGTGCAAGCGCTCGCGGACGCCAAGAACCGGGTAGCAAAAATCGCTGCATTGCCGGCGACCGAATAACCGCCAACTCCGACTGAAAGTTGGGCCGGAAACGTCGCGGCATTAGCGGTGACCGCATAGGCGCCGGCCGCCGCCGCCAATGATCCGTTGAACAACGCAGCGTTCCCTGCGAGCGAATAGGAACCGGCGCTGCATGGTTGCGACACCGCGAATGGTGCCGTAATTCCCGTCACTGCGAACGCGCCGCCGGTCGCCGTCAGGGTGATCGTGAACGGCAGACCGGTCGGCGCGCATTTTCGCCGCGGCCGCTTCGGTGGCCTTCGTTTGAATACATGAAAGCGGTCAGACATCGGCGCCCCGAAACCGAAGTTCGCTTGAGTCGCGGCAGTACCTCTTTCGAACTTCGGATTCGAAAGGGCACCAGAAATCTATGAGCGGAGGACCGACCGGCGCGCGGTCAAGCCAGCGAGCGCACCCCGGGGAATACACGCGCTGCCCCCGGATCAGGGCGGAGTATCATCGTCGCATCGACATGTCGCGAATGAACTCAAGCAGCCCATCGTCCGGTGACGCCAGCTGGTTCGGGGTTCGGTTGGTCGAGGCCCGCCAGGGCCGCGATCCTTCCCAGGACACCGCCCGATGGATTTGGATCAACCGAAGGAACGAGCGGCGCGGCGTTGCCACCGAACATATCTTGACGGTCGGGAGAAACAAACGCGTCGCCGCAACGGCGCTCATCTTCGTTGGATTATCAGCACTTCTAGAATCCACTTAGACTAGGTAGCATTCGGGTTGGTAAGGAAAAAATTCGGACATCTTGTAGGCCCGCTACTTGTGGACCCATCCGGCATGATCGAATTGCGATTTTTTTTCAAAGGCCAGGTAGGTGAAGCCGGCTCTCACGTCGTCACTCGCGAAAACTATGAAGTGTGCCTTCAGGTAGGGATGTTGATCTATCGGCTGAATAAAGCCCGATCGTGAAACTACCTCCAACAAAGCATCCGTCTCACAATCGCGAAACGGAAAGTATCGCTCATTGAGATCATTAAACGGAGTAATCCAATTTCGCTCTTTCGAAAGCAACTCGTCTAGCTCGGTGACATACGAAGAAACCTTTGCAAGGCATGATGCGGAATCACCGCGTGCGCTAGGCATCTGTGTTAAGCAAAGAAAAAAACGCGCCAACCGCAAAATCGCGTCCTGCGCTTGCCGGCCCGCGCCAAGTCCGTGTCAGACATCAGACCAGTTCAGCGAACGTCATCGATCCCGACACATTCATCGAACCGCTCGGCGCGGTGCCGAGGCGCACACAAAAGGCCTGGCTCGGCGCGATGATGATCCGGTCGTCTTGTCCGGCGGGCGACCAATAGAAACCGTTGAGGAAGTTGAACTCGGTTGCCAGCAGCGTCACGATGGTGCCTGTCGACGTCGCCAGCGTCGTGTTGTTGATGGTTGCCGTGGCGGCCGCCGCAGTGTCGTTCGGCACCATCGGACGCGCGGTGATCGAAGTGCCGCCGGTTACGGTGACGGTCGCCGGCACCCGCTTGAAGGTGATGTCCTTTGCTTCCCAGGCGGTGAGCGTCTTTTGATCCAGATTGACCGAGTGGATTTCGATCGGGACCGTTGATGCGCAGAGAATTGTAAAAAGGTCCTGCGCGGCCGATACCGCTACGTTGTCCATGCTGACTGTGTAAACACGCGCCATTCTCTAGGTCCTTCAGGTGATGAAGCCTTGTCGCTTCTCGATGAAATTGCGGATGCGCTTCGGTACCGTAAATGCGAACGGCGTATAGGTGACGGCGATGACGCCTTGGAAACCGCCGCCGCCGAAGCCGTCGACCCCCGTTCCAAAATTTTGCGCGCCGCCTGAACTGCCACCGCCATATCGGCCGCCCGCGCCGCCGGTTGCCGGCGTAGAGCCGCTGGTGCCATTGGCTCCGCCCCCGCCGCCGCCACTTCCGTGAGAAGCATCAAATTCGGTACCGTTGAAGCCGTTCTGTGCCAGGCCGCCACCGCTGCCGCCGAATCCAGCATCGGCCGTTCCGCCGCTTTGACCGCTGCTATTGGCCCCAGCGCCGTTTGGCCCGGCCGCGCCGCCGCCGCCGCCGCCGGAAAATGGGGTGGGACTAGGCGCAAGACTGTTGCCGTTCCCACCGCTAAATCTCGTGGTGCCGATACCACTGGCCGCGGCGCCTCCTGCGCCCCCGGTAGCACTCAGATCGGTTCCGGTACTTCCGCCGGCCGCACCAACCGATGATGCGCCAAGCGAGGTACCGTTGAACCAAGTGCCGCCGCCGGAGGTGGCCGAACCGCTCACGCCGTTGTTGCATGTACCCCCGGCCCCGACCACAACAGTGCAACTCGTCAGCGGACCGCGTGAGAAATTCACGATCTTGGAATATGCGCCGCCGCCACCTCCGGGCCCGCGCGGCGATCCGCCGCCGCCGCCGATGCATTCGATCTTGTTGTTGTTACTGTCGAAGTCGATCGGAAAATTATAAGTCGATGCGCCCGTCGCGGTGATGAACTGCACCGTTGAAAACAGATATTCCAGTTCACCGCCCTGCCAGATGCCCGGGAAACGCGCGATGTCGTGACGTTCGACGCCGATCATCGAACGCCAAAGCATCAAGGCTTCCGCCTTGCTCTGGAATGGCTGGGTCCAGAGTTCTTCCTTGCCTTCCCGCGCGCGAATCGTGACGGTGAAGATCTTCCTGAGATGAAATTCTTCCGGCTCAAGCGTCAACAGGCCGCGATCGACGCAAATGCCGAGGCTGCGAGCCCGCTTCCACAGCGGCGACCCCGAGGGCATGACGTCGAGCCGGCCCGGCATGATGACCGCCGGGGCCGTTACAGCTTCCTTGATGTTCATGATGCAGGCTTACGTCAACGTTAGAATGCCGTTGGTCAGATCGGTCGCGACCGTGAAGGTATTGCCGTTGGTCAGCGTGATCGGACCGCCGTAATCCCACCAGCCGATCAGTGGCTGCGTTGCCGACGTTGAATTATAGAGCACGGCATATTGAAACGGCCCGATTGATCCGCCCGCGGCAGTCCAGGAGGGCTGGGTTCCGGCGGCGAATTTGAAAACGCCCGCGCTCTGCGCCCCGGCAACCGCGCCGATAGTGACGCCACCTGCGGTGTATCCGTTGGCCCCCGAAAGATCGGCCGGCGTGTTGTAAACGGTGTTGGTCGTGACTGGCACCGTATTGGTCAGATAGACTTTATACACCTGTGCCGTGCCGGTCTTCATGTCATGCAGCGCATGTGCCACGTCACCGACAAAGCAATTGAATTTATTGAATGATGCCATAGTCGCAATTCCCTAAGGTGTGACGCCGGAAGCCGTTACTTGCATCGGTCCGGGGTTGAACGTCGAGGTCAGGCCGAGATTGTTCAAATCGTTCAGCGCGGCCGTGAAGCCGAGACCCCAAGTCTGGATCCGGCCGTCTTCCTTGATGTAGGGCGCGGACTCCAGCAGCGCGCCGTAGAGATACAGATCGGGCGCCAGCGTCAGCAGCCAGTTGCTGCTGTTGGATGCGAGCGGCGGAATACTTGCGCGATACACCATCTCGATGGTGTAGGCCTGGTCCGGCGACGGGACCAATTCCACCTCGGTGCCGAACACGGTGAAGTAAAGCGGTTGGGCCGCGACGTCCGACCTGTAAAAGCGATATTCGTCCATTTGTGTGCCGGATCTGAATGCAAGGCAAGGCTTTCCGCTCACGCTCAAGAGGCGAACCCTGCGCATCGACTGAAAATCGGCCGGCAGCGAAATGAACTCCGGCTCAAGCGATGCCAGGTTCACAACTGCAGTCGCACGGGATTCCATCTGCCGCACGAACAATTGTCGGTTGAATTTCGCTTCCGCGAGTTGGATGAAGGTTGGAATCCGCGCGATCAGCGTCGTGTCCTGGTCGCGCGCAAGATATTCGGTCACGGCGCTTTGCAGCGATGGATAGTCGGTAATTTGTGTCACGATCGCCTCGCTGACCAGCCTGCTTGCAATTTCGGCCTATCGGTTCGCAAATAGGCCCATTCGGGATCCCTGAGTTTCTTCTGAACGATCAGATCGAACTCGGGCGAGAACATGCGCAAGGAGACGTTGCCCCGGGCATGCTCTTCGTCGAGCCATCTGACGTAAATTACGTTGGGGATGCGCGCGACGTGGCGTCCCCAATCGCTCTTCTGTTCGTCGCGGCGCGACTCGTTATTCCACTTAAGGATCGGCTCAACATCCTGGACGTGCTCGATCGCAAGGTCTTGGCCGTTGGGGTCAAGATGTGCGCGGATCAGGACGCCGTTCATTGATCAGAATCCTTCATTGTTGCGCGCTTAGCCTAAGGGTGTGAGAACGGCTATGATCGATGGATCAACGCCGGATTGAACGCGCCCGCAGTCCGGTAAAGATCGTTCATGACCGCAGATTCGTGCAGTCCGTCTGCGGTGGCGTAATTGGTTGTTCCGTTCACGATCCATTTGCCACTATTGAGCGCGCTTTACGCTACTGAGGCGAAGTCAAAATAGCCCGCCAGGTTTACAATCGTCGCGCTCCGCAATGCGGCGTTATATGTCAGCCGGTCAGACTCGCGCGAGCTAACCGATTGGTTCGCGCTCGTCGCCCAGCTGTCGGTCGAAGTCGTCTGCGGCGGCACAGTCACGCCGAAGATATTTTTGTTTCCAAGTGCGGCAAAGATCGTTTGCTGGCGCGCAAGATAGGCAGCATAGCCACTTAATCCGAAATCGTTTATGGCGAGCTGCGGAATCTTGTGCGAGCAAAATTGGGCCAGGGCGAGTTGCAGTGGATTGCTGGCAAGCCAGCTCGTCGTCGATTGACCTGCGATGCCATCGTTGATGTAGGCAAACGAAGGGCCTATGGCCCGCGCCAACTCACCTACGTTGTAGGAGCCATCGTTGTAAAAATCGGCCAGGCCCATGACCCGGCTGTCGGCGATGAACGTGATCGAGGCGCGCCTGGTCTTCGCAATAATCCCGACCGGCCGCCAACCGTAACGTCCTCCGTCAGTCGTGCTGGTGATCGTGCCGCCCATCGTCAGGTCGGTCAGGCCGGAAGCAGCGAACTGGAAGCGCTCGCCGTTCGCTTCATCGCGCCCGCAATTGGTGACGAACGTCGCGCCGTTGTCTACCGGCGAGAGAAACGGAATTCCGCCCGAACATTGCAAAAAAGCGCGAACGCCGAATATGGAACCTCGCGGAATGCTTACGGGCGTAAAATCGGTCTGGAAGGTGATACCCCCTGCCAGCGGGCCGCTGGCCGCACCGCCGAACTTGACCTGCGAGAATGTACCCAGCGGAAAATTGAAAGACGCAGTCGCCGTGGTCGTGCCCGAAATGGCTGTTTCTTGCAGGTTCGAATGGTTTACGTACCAAGTTGGAATTAGTAGCGCGACCGCCGTGATGTCATCCCTCGCGATATGCCGAGATTCGGCCATGACTTGAGCAACGCCAACGCGAGCATTCGGGACTTGAGAACTCGTCGCGACCTGACCGAGATATGGCGGCACCGCTCCCCCAAGGAGACCGAGACCGCCAAATCCTCCCCGCGCGCTCATCCGGCCGAAAGCCATCAGGACACCTCGACAACTTCTAGAGTGCCGCCAACCGAAACCTGGATGGCAGAGATTTTCTGACCGGGACTTACCGTGAAATATTCCGGCATCAGAGCCGGCAAATATGCCCCCGTGGAGGACGTCACCGCCGCAAACGCAGGACCATCCACATTCAGGACATAAGCATCCGTCGTGCAGAGCACGCGAACCTTGTAGGTTTCCGCGCCAATGGGATTTGCGATCGTGCCCGCCGTTCCCGTGTAGGGGATGGTTTGCTTTGCGCCGAGGCGCCCGGTTCCGACATATTGAATGCCCATTACGCGGCCCTCACGACAACAGAGAAGTGCATCGGAACGGACGCGCCGGACGCGCCGGATGGCGTCAGCACGATCACGTCATCTTCGTTCAGGTAGGTTGGCGATGGAGGTATGACGAAGAATAGCTGACCCGCGGCCGAGCCTGACTGCGGCACGGCGAAGCTTGCGAGCGTGTTTGCGTTGACCGACACCGTAACGGTGCCGTCGGTTGTCGTAAGAGCACCGCCGAGAACGCCGGTCGCTTTCAAGAGCTGGCAGCGGAAGGGGGTGCGAATATAGGCGGCGACAGGCGTGGCGCCGCTGGACGGCGTATAGGCCGTGAGGTCGATGGTGTTGAGCGTGTGATGGCCGGGTAGCGACATCTAAAGATCTCCAAAGAAAGGGTGTTGAAATCGTCATTGCGAGGAGCAGCTACGAAGCAATGCAGCGACACCGAGTTCCGTGCCCTGGGTTGCTTCGCGGAGTCTGTCATCGGGCGGCGCGTGCGCCGACCCGGTGGCTCGCAATGACGATCCTGAAAGCTCAGGATGCGGTGTTGTCGAACACGCCGCCGCTGGATTTTTCGTTGCGGGCGACGAGCGCGTATTCCGCCAGGATTTGACGCCGATCGGAGTCGCCGGTTTTTGCCAGCGGGATCGAGATCATGTTGCGGCCGTTCAGATAGGCCACTGCCCATTTGTCCATTTCCAGCACCAGCACGTCGCGGGTACGCTGGAAGCGGTTCGCGACCACCTTGAGCTTGCCGAAATCGGACTCGTAGGCATCGACCGAGGCCACGATCTTTTTCGACTTGGTTTCTTCGATCGGCGTCGCACGGCCGGTGAAGGTCGAGAACACCTGCTTGTTGAAGGCGCCGGTCATGATGGTGCCGGGCTTGCCGCCATTGGTCCAGATCGAGGACAGCACGGATTTCAGCCGCGCTTCGGTGAACGCGATCTGGGTGCCGTCGGTACGCGAGGAGGTGCCGTCGATCGGAGACGGATCGGCGGGCGAGCCGGCCGTACCCTTCGAGGTGTTGGACGCGATCCAGGACAAGATCGAGGCGGTCTGGCGCGGCGTCGTGGTGTTGCCGGCGACCTTGGCCTGGTTGGTGCCAACCAGGATGGTCTCGATGTCGCGCTTGAGCTCGAGGCCCTTCAGCATTTCCTGGTACGCCAGCTCGTTGTCGCGGCCGGCGTGGTCGACCGCCTGCTGGGTGCCCGACACGCGCGCCACCTTGTAGGAGATCTGGCAGAGATTGCCGAGCCGAACGGTGGGGGTGATGGCGGTGGTAGTGGGATCGTCACCTTCGAGCTGGGCATTCGCTGACGAAGCCGGGGCGAGCGCCTGCGTCTGCCATTCGTGATTGACGGCGGAGGCTTTTTCTTTCTCGGCACCGCTCATGAACGGCGTATCGGTCGGATCGATGCGATAGATCATGTCCGAGAGATCTTCGCGGTTGCCAACCGCCTGATAGGTGGCAAAGGTGGAAGTCGGTATAGCCATAAGATATTTCCTTGAGATGATGCCCGGCACGCGCGGCGAAGCGCTACGCGCGACGGAAAGCCGCCTTAAGCGCGCGCCGGTGCGTTCGATTCACAATGAGGACTTGGTTCGGTTTAAGCGTCTGAAGACTTCGGACGTCCGATGGCGCGGAAGCAGCGCTTCCGGTTCGGCTTCCCTGATGTCTTCGCCGGGCGCCTGTTTTGGCAACAGGGTCGGCGTTGGCTGGTCGCCAATTCGGCGGCTGCGGTGGCCTGGGATAAGCGCGCTCGGCAGCGTGTTGTTTTGCTATCGCGACGTCCCGAGACATCGCGCCGCATGAGAAAGCCCGCGACCAGTCCCCCGGCGCGGGCTCAATTCTTGCGATGTTGAATATATGCAGGTGATTTGCCCGACGTGTCAAACTTTTTGAGAGCAGGTCGGCACCGTCTTCGACGGCTTCGGCCGACAGCGCACTATCGAGTAAACCCCGCGCATTTGCGCCTCAGTAGTTACAGCACTCAATATTGCGCTCGCCGAGAGCTGAGATACCCGACCGGCCCATTTGCCGAAGGCGGCCACGCGGGCGGCGCCGGCTCGTCAGGATTGATGCCAGCGAGCGCAGCAGAGAACGGCGAGATGCCGTTGCCGTCGCCGATCTGGCCGGCGGCGGGTTGCGGCTGCGTCGCGTAACCGTAGTCGTCGAACGGAGTTGGCAACTTGCCAGCCGCGAGCCCGGCGGCATAGCCTTGGGCAATGTTGGCCTCGTTTATCCTGGAAAGGCCGTGCGTTCCGCTGACATCAACGTCTGGGTTCTCAACTTGCTTACTAAAAAGGTTGTGAAGACCTCCGCCGTATTCCGCTAGTTCCCGGGGCAACCCTGCCGCGGCCGTTATGTATCCAAAATGGTCGGATGCGGCGCTGGTATAGGCTCGCACGAAGGAATTCGGTGGAATGCCCCATCTCGGATTGCGCTGCAGCTCCTCCGATCCGCCCGGCCAGAATGCAGATGCCATCAGCGCAAGAGTCGGACTGAGGCCCCCAATTCTCGACGCACCAGCGAGCACAGCCGCGAATTCCCTGGCCTCCTGCTCGCTATGGTTCGCGGGTACAACGATATAGTTATTGGGATTGGCTATTTTGCCGTCTGTCTGGTTGTTGCCCGAGCCGTCAGAATAGAGATTGGCGTTCTGTGAAGCTCCTGGAATCGGGTCCACCGCATAGGCCCCATTGCGCATGAGGAACTTGGAAGGAACATAGCCGGTGATTGGATGCGGCGGCGTCTGATGTGTTGCGGCGGCATAGAAAATCCGATCTGGCAATTTCTTCTCCTGTCAAATTGAACACGACAATCAACGGCAACAGGCCTTGCCGGGCCTATCATCATTCTCGATCGCGGCTGGTGATTGCCGAGAGAAGGAAAACCGAGGGATCTGCGCTGCGCCGGTTCGGCTACCGGCGCGTCGTTGTGGTGTTGCGCCGTGAGGACTGGTCAGTCAAAAGAGCACGCGGCGCATATATCGCGCATTAGGCCTGCAATGATGCAACACGAAGAGGGAGGGCGTCGGGACCAAGCCGTTCAACAACCGCACGTTAGCTACGCAGCCCGAATGCGGCCTCGGCCAACGGATTCGTTCATCACCAGCTTGCGACCTGTTGCCTGCGCAAGCCAGCATCACTTCGACGTCAGTGTGTCGGTCAAGCTACCTGCTGGCGTCTTCCTTGGGCTCCTCAGTCTCGTGAATGCTCGGGTCCTAGCTCATAAATACTCACGGACGTAGTGTAGAAATTTCCAAATAGGTGGTAAGTGGGATTCTCTCGCGATTCCACCCCCTCCTCAGTAGCCTTCGCCATCAGCCGTTTCCACTCTGGCGACCGCTCGGAGACGGGTAGAGTAGAGTCACCCGTCGTGTCGTATACAACATAGTCGAAATAGCCGCCCCGATCGCCCCCTCCGCCACAGAGACCGACGGTTTGCTTGGTGCCATTTTCAACAAAATCCGACAGCTTGCATCCGGACAAATAGTCATTGGTCAGGAGCACACTGACATGGAAGCCTTGGCCACGCAGCCAATAGCGCGGTGCCCAAACACCGAGGAAGAGAGGAGAAAGCAACACCCACACGATGGTGAAGATCGAAATCAATTTCCAACGACGCCTGAACAGGGCGTCCAGGGAAAAAAGAAACAACGGTATCCAGAACACCAAGCCTGCTAGAGTGAGCCACAAAAAAGCACTTGGAAGAAGAAAATACAAAAAATTGGCGCCATACAGACCCAGCAAGACGACGACGATCACAACCCATTTCGGCCACGTCATACGACAACCCCGGACAACCCTCCGGGATGGTAAATCATATTGCGCGCCTCACTGGCAAGAATAACTAACTTCCTCGAACCGACAATCGAACCTGGCATTGGTACACCTTCGGTCTTCAGACAAAGGATGACACGTTCTGATAAAACAAATCCACGTCACGCTGCCCACTCCGTGGGGATTTTTCGGACAGGATCGCCTAATTTGTCGCCGATAATTTCAGGACTTTTTGTGCAGGAGCGATAGACTGGCGCCCACATCACAGAATCCCAAACCGTTTCCTGCGCTCAGACACTTGCGCCAGTTCCTTGAGTTCGGCCTCCGCCAGCTTGCCGTTGGCGATAACTGTAGCAAGATGATCGCGGACCTTGCCGACGATGTTGATGGCGAGGAATAGCTTTTCGCGGGACCCGACATCGTCGATCGTGGTGGCCCGCCACGCCGCGGTGTAAGTGTCCTCGAGCGTGTTGAACGCTTCGCTCAGGAGTTCGTTGTCGAGCAGTTCCTGCGCTCGAAGGGCTTTGGCGGCGGCCTGGTCGAGCCGACTTTCGTCAGACATCGGTGTTGTCCTTTGCGTTCTTGCTCTGCTACATTTTTGCATCGTGACTGTGCGCGGTCGCCACCATGCCCAAGGCGGTTTCAGCGACATCCATTTGATACTGCGCCTGCGCGTGCTGCATCCGCACCGGTTGAATCATCCCGTCTGCGCTGAACGGATCGTGGTCAACGGGAACGAATGAAACGTCTCCGAAATCGGGTTGATGGTCCACAGGCATCAAAGAAAAATCGGACATATGGACGACCATCAGGAATTTGCCGGGCCGCGCTGGGTCCAGAACATGATGGTGGCCGTCTATGCGGCGGTCGCCTGATCGAGTTGCGCCCTCGCCTGCGCCGCCAGCAGCTTTGGATCGGGCGGCGGCGCCGGTGGTGCCGGCGGCGGATTCAACAGCTGCCCGGTCTGCGGATCGACGGCGGTCGGATCGTTGAAGAATTTGTCCGGGTTCTTGTGCCCCATGATCCGCGTCAGCTCGGCCGCGGTGTTGTAAAGCTGCTGGTCACCGACCAGATTGACTTTTCCGAAACCGTCTCAATTTCTTTCGGTGCCGCGTCGTGGTTTCGATCACTTGAATGGCGCAATGGGCAGCGGGACCCAGGCCCCCTCGCGGGAGATCGAAGCGCTGATGGTGAGCGCAACCCGGCAAGAACCACGCGAAAGATAAAGCGTGCTGTGGTCGGCATCGACATCCACGCGCTCGATAAAGAACCGGTTCAGTTCTCCACCTAGGTCTGTCGGAAACAACAGCGTCACGCCGCTCTGATCGATCAGGTAGGTACCGACCGCCTCGAAGCAGTCTTGCAGTTCGCCATGCCACAGACCGTTCCTGAGAATTCCGAGCACTCCCTGCCGCAAACTGCCGGCACTCGCTCTCGCTCGATTATAGCGATCGATTGCACTTTCGGCCGATGGCACGGCAGGGCGATCATCGATTTTGTGAGCGCGATCGTCCGGGATGGCATTCGGCTGTTCAGGTGAATGCTTTGATAGCGGGACCCACTCGCCATTCCTTTTCTGCTGTTCGCCGACGTCGATATCGATGCGACAGGAATCCGTCGCGACCCGTCGTCTAAAGCTAAAGTCATCGGCATCGGCGGTCGATTCAATCGTCCAACCCCGACCACCCGGAAGAGCAAGAACAACCACCACGTCTTTCACGCCCCCATGAGCGTCAATTCGGATTGTGCCGGTTTGCTGCGGGCAAACCGCATCCGTCTTGGAAATCGTAACACGGGCGATAGCAAGCCGCGGGCCACCGACACCGCTCACATCTTCAAGGTCCATGTGCCCGCTTGATTTCTGCGCCAGCGCGGCCGGCGACAGCACGATCATCAGAAGTGCTGCCAAGATATGAGGTGCGCGCAACATCTATTTGTCCCACCCGTGACGAAAAGAGCCGTCACTATATGTAAGCGCGCCGGCTGTTCTTACGCAACTGCATTAAGGTGGGCCTATGGTGAGCTTATTGTCGCTTGTGACCGTCACTCGAACCGGGCGCTCCGGACTGGCATCAAACGTGGCGTAGCGCGTGCCATCGAATGCATAAAACGGACTGATTGCGGTAAACGTTAGGCCGGTCTCCCCGTCGATCCGGTGGGGATCAAGCGCTGGTCTTGTAGTTACAAACCTGTACGACTTTCCTCCTTCGAAGTCGCTACCGGTCTTTCCTGTTGGGTCGGCTTCGATCTTTTTTGAAAATTCGTCCAGCTGGGCCTTGGTGACAAGTGACTCCGTTGGCGTCGGATTGGCGTAGCCGCCAAAGAAAGCAGGCTCGGATGATCCGCCTTGATCAGAAGTCGGGTTGGGGCCGCCTCCGGCATCGCCGCCACTGGGACCGAGAGCACCGCCGCCTTGCGATCCGCCGGGGGCGCTCCCGCCTACGGCCGGCGCGTTAACATTGGGTTGGCCCACTCCCGTCGCAGGCTGCGGCGGCGGGCTTTGCGGTTGGGGTTGCGCCGGTTGAGTCTGTGTCTGCGCTTGTTGAATCTGCGCCTGCTGAGTTGCGCCATCAGCGCCGAACGGGTCGTGGTCAACCGGAACAAGTGAAACGTCACCGAAATCCGGCTGATGGTCGACGGGCACCAGAGAAAAATCAGGCATGATGAACCACCAACAAATATTTTCCGGGCCGCTTTGGGTCGGCAACGTAATGGTGGCCGTCCTTCGCCTTCCACGCGCCCTGCGGGTATGAACGCGGCGTCCTCTGCGCTTCCGTCGTGGCCCTTAGATGCGCATCCATCAACGCCATCTTGGCGTCGAGTTCGGCCTTGATTCTTGCCAATCCGATTTCGGCCTGGAGCTTGACCTGTTGATGGATGGCATCATTCTGCGCCTTCTGCTGCTCGAGCTGTGCCTGGTGCGCAGCGGCGGCCTGATCGGTCTGCGCCGCCAGAAGTTTTGGGTCGGGTGGCGGCGCCGGCGGGGCCGGCGGCGGATGCAGGAGCTGCCCGGTCTGCGGATCGACGGCGGTCGGATCGTTGAAGAATTTATCCGGGTTCTTGTGCCCCATGATCCGCGTCAGTTCGGCCGCGGTATTGTAAAGCTGCTGGTCGCCGGCCAGATTGATCTTGCCGCCCGCTATCAGTTGCTTCTGCACATTCGCGATCGCCATGGTCTGGGCGAATTGCTGTGCTTTTCCGCCGGAGCCGAGGCCTCAGCTGCCTCAAGCGGTATTTGATACGGCGCCGGTCCCGGCTCAGGCGCAACCATGGCGTCTGAATCCTCCGTCCAGGGCTCAGATCCATAGATGGTATCTTCATCATCCAACTCGGCGAGGCGCTCGACTAATTTGATCAGCTTAACTATTTGCCCCATTTGAAAAAGCCTCCTCGACGATCCGGGTGCAGAATATCCTGAAAGATGGTCCCCGGTGCATGTTGCTCTCTAGGTACAAGTTGCAACACGCCGGGTTCCTCCCCGTGGTGCCACGAAAAACCGGCGGGTGGCGTTCGGGGTGCGAGACCGGTCGGCGTCCGTTGAAGGATGAACCTCCGGTTTTGCATGTCCCGAGCGAAAGCGTCATCACCCTCCATATCCTGCAATAGATTTTCGTTGCCCTCTTGGGCTGGCCGCGAACCGCCGGGATATGACGTCGGTCGGCGACCGCACCATTAATTACGATCCCTTATTGAATATGCCGATGGACTCTGCCTTTGCCCGCAGGTGGATTTTCTGAGCTATTGCTGATTCGTCCTGCCGCTCCACGGCAACCAACTCGCGAAGGTCGCGTTGCTGACGCATCAGTTCATCTTGAATAAGCGGATTCGACAATATCCGTTCTTCTCCCACGACACTCGGGTCGATATCTTCGTGGTTAATTACGAAGTGATCTAACGCCTCATACGCCCGTCGGGCGGCCCACGCTGACTCCTGAGATTTGCCACTCTGACGACAGCGCAGGGCATATGTAACCGCGACCACGGCGTCCTCAGCCCATTCCTGACCCAGAACCCATGGAAGGTCGTCTTCCTCCGGGATGAGCTTCATCGACAAATCGATGTTTTGCTGTAGTTCCTCCGGATCCATCTTGATACCGTCAATATCTCGCCAGAGGCGATCGAGTATCTCCGTCAGTAGATTTGGATTACCCCTCCCTGCGCTGTGCGAAAAACTCACATACGCGGGCAATAGGCGTTCGGCAGCGGCTGCAGCAAAGACCACACGTAGCGGCATTGCGATGCGATCGAGTTCTGTCCTCAGTAATTCTTCGTTGTATCTAAGAATTCCCATTGATCTCACCTGCGAGGAAAGACAGCTGTTGTCGGACTCGTCAACCTGCCCCCAAGAGACTCTATGACGGCAGCGCACTCCGGACAAATGGGCCTGGTCACGGCCAACTCCGAGGGTGTTGCTGCGATATTCTCCGCTTTATCCAACGCCGTGATTTCCGCGTGAGATGCGCGCATGTTGAGGTTCGCTTTGACGTCCATGTTTGTAACGGTAGCGGCTGCGGGTACCCACTCGCGGAGTCGGCAGCCGACCCGTTGGGGGCGGAGATGTTGAATGCGACGCGTTCAAATCGAACCCTAATGGTTCCTGGACAGCAATTCGCCAAACCGTCGTAAGATCGGATCGGATCAACTTTCACTTGGTGGAATCAACTTCGAAAAGCGCGGCATACAGCCAGGGGGCGCTGACGTACCATGTATTCGTCGGCCGTCGTTGAAGAATATGTCCGGGTTCTTGTGGCCCATGATCCGCGTCAGCTCGGCCGCGGTATTCACGACGAATTTGGAGTCGATTTACGAAAAATTAATGCGAGGATTTCTTCGCGCGTCAGTTTTTCTTGCGGCTCTTTCAGCACGATGGCTGTAAGTGCTGCAGGATCTCCCCGAACGTATCGCCGAACATCCACGGCAATTGGGAATACATCGTCAACGTGTAAGCCAAGAAAGCGAGCAAGCGCCTCTGGACCTTCAACCGCACTGCGGATGTCGTGATACCGCGCAAGGTCAAACCACTCGCCACTGCGTTCAATCGAGAGATCCAGGAAGTGTTGGGTGGCGCGCGGATTTGTGACGTCGAAATTTCCGAAAGATGCCCATACCTGTGAACCGTTCGCGAGGCGAACCTGGGCACCTATTACCCTATTGTCGAGGCTCTCAACCGGAAGCTTCTCGACCGGCCGGACCATTGTCTCGCCAATTTCATCGTCGTTCAAAAACTCCCACACAGGATTGGCCTCGAAATCGGCCACCGTCAGCGATTCAACCGGCTTGATGTTCTCGATCATGGCGCAGGAAACCCGTTTTTAAGCAACGCATCACAAGCTTTGTGCCGTACTGCCTGCTCTCCGCCTAAAAGAACAAAATAAGAACATAATCCTGCGATCGAGTCAACCTTAGGTTCTCAAGAGGGTGTGCGGATGTTGAGGTTCGCTTTGACATCGATTTTTATGATGGCCGTGGCCAGGGCCGACGAACACTTGCACCTCACGCCCTTTTGTTTTGTGCGTTGCTTTTCAAAGGTGGCGCCGCCCGGAGGCGGCGGGCGGCGGATACAGCAACTGGCCGGTTTGCGGGATTGATCGCGAACGGGTCGTTGAAGAATTTGTCCCGGTTCTTGTGACCCATGGTCCGCGCCAGCTCGGCCGCGGTATTCACGTCGATTTAATGTAGCGCCCAGAGTTCTGCGCGCGTCAGCTTCTCTCGCGGCTCTTTTAGCACGATGGCTGTCAGTGCCTTAGGATCTCCCCGAACGTATCCCCGAGCGTCCACGGAGATTGGGAATACATCGTCAACGTGTAGGCCCAGGAATCGAGCAAGCGCCTCTGGACCTTCAGCCGGAAAGCCGATGTCGTGATACCGCGCAAGGTAAAACCACTTGCCACCGCGTTCAATCGAGAGAGTCAGGAAGTGTTGGGTGGCGCGCGGATTTGTGACGTCGAAATTTCCGAAAAGTCCCCATACGTGTAAGCCGTTCGCGAGGCGAACCTGCGTACCTACTAATCTATTATCGAGGCTCTCAACTGGAAGCTTCTCGACCGGCTGGACCATTGTCTCGCCAATTTCATCATCGTTTCAAATACTCCCACACTGGATGAGCCCGGAAGTCGGCAACCGTCAGCGCTTCAACCGGCTTGATATTTTCGATCATGGCGCAGGAAACCCGTTCTGAAGCAACGCATCATAGAGCTTCGTGCCGTGCTCTGCATCAAATGTGTTCGTACACGCCGCCGCCTGGGCTTTCGCCGCTGTTTCCCCGCAACCGAGAGCAGCTTATTTTGCGGGGTTCAAATCTCGGACCCCGCCGGGCTATAATTCGGCCGACGTCTGTCTCAAGAACTGCGGTTATTCGCATCCGTTGTGCAACCCGGTCAATCGAGTGGAAAATTGTCGTCGGCAACCATCTCAGCAAATTGCTGGGGAGTAAGCTTCACGCCGTGAGCGCGAGCGATTTCCAGGTTTCTCGCCCACATGTCCCGGATTTGTTGCGGCGTATCCGACTCCATGCGAACAGCGGACTCAATCGCGTCGTGCCACTGCCCTCCGCCGCCGAAAATAGCTTGCAACTTGGGGGCCATCGCATTCAAGCGGTCCTCCTCATTTCGAGAAAGCTCTCCGATCGCCTTCAAAACATAGAACTCAAGTAGCTTCAATAACGGCTTTCCATCGTAGCGAGCATTGCTAACCATGTTATTTCCCTAGGCATCGTAAATCGCATACTCAATAAGCCTTTGGCAGATTGCAGTTAAGGTCGGCTTCTCATCCAAAGAGGCGGTCCAGCCTTCCAGAACTTCGCGAGCGATAGAGATTTCAAGAAAATATTTCATTCCAGCCTCAGCTGCCTCAGGCGGCACCCAAAACGGTACCGATTCCTGGTCGTCAGGCGCGACCATGGCGTCTGAATCCTCGGTCCAGGGCTCACATGCATAGATGGTATCTTCATCATCTAGCTCATCGAGACGAGCGACGAGTTCGATCAGCTTAGCTATTTGCCCCATTTGTAAAAACCGCCTCGACCATCCGGGTGCAGAACACCCTGAAAGATGCTCTCCCGCTCGTGTTGCTGTCTGGGTACGAGTTGCATCACTCCCGGATCCTCTCCATGGTGCCACGAAAAACTAGCGGGTGGAATTCGTGGTACGAGACCGGTCGGCGTCCGTCGAGGTAGACCCCCAAATTTTGAAGGTCCCGAGCGTAAGCGTCATCACCCTCCATCGTCTGCAATAGAGCTCCGTTTGCCTCTCGGAAATGCGCTCTCCGCGAAGAGCCGGGATATGACGTCGGTCGGCGACCGCAGCATTAATTACGATCCCTTATTGAATATACCGATGGACTCTGCCTTTGCCCGCAGGTGGATTTTCTGAGCTAGTGCTGATTCGTCCTGCCGCTCCACGGCAACCAACTCGCGAAGGTCGCGTTGCTGACGCATAAATTCCTGTTGAATAAGTGGATTCGACAATATCCGCTCCTCCGCCCCCACGGTGCTCGGGTCGATATCCTCTTGGGTAGTTACGAAGTGATCCAGGGCGTCATACGCCCGTCTGGCGGCCCACACTGCGTCCTGGGATTTGCCATTCTGACGAGTACACAGGGAGTATACAACGGCTACGGCTGCGTCCTCAGCCCACGCCTGATCCGGAATCCATGGTTTCTCGTCTTCTTGTGGGATGAGCTCCATCGACAAATCAATATTTTGTTGTAGCTCCTCCGGGCTCATCTTGATCCCGTCGATATCTCGCCAGAGGCGGTCGAGGATTTCCGTCAATAAATGCGGATTACCTCTCCCCGTCTTTTGCGAAAAACTCACATACGCGGGCAATAGGCGTTCGGCAACGGCTGCAGCAAAGACCACACGCAGCGGTACTGCGATGCGATCGAGTTCTTTCTTCAGTGATTCGTCGTTGAATCTAAGAATTCCCATTGATCTCACCTGCGAGGAAAAACAGCTGTCGTCCGACTCGTTAATCTGCCCCCAAGAGACTCTATGACGGCCGCGCACTTCGGACATATGGACCTGGTCACGGCCAATTCCGAGGGTGTTGCTCCGATACTCGCCGCTTTATCCAACGCCGTGACTTCCGCATGAACGTCTGGGGCTCTCGCCGCTATTTCCCCGCGACCGAGGGCAGCTTTTTGTGCGGGGTTCAAATCTCGGGCCCCGCCGGCTACAATTCGGCCAGCGTTTGTCTCAAGGACCGCGGTTGTTCGCATTTTTTGTGCAACTTGGTCAAGAACGTTGTGAATCTCCTTGGCACGCTCGGTAAGCCCGACATTTCCTACTTGAGTCGTCGGCGCGCTCATGCCGAGCCCAACAAGGCTTGGTCCGATCGCATGCAAGAAGTAGGCAGGATCGGTTACGAGGTCATGCCCCATATCCCTGAGATCCCTTGCGGGCTTTAGAATAGACTGATTGTAAAAATCGCTTGCAAGGTTCTGCAATTTTCGCCCCGATTGGCTCGCTGACGCCGCTCGCCAGCCCGGATCCGGACGTATCGCCAGGCTGTTGCTGGTTCGCCAGCACTGGCTTTCCGGGAGGGGATATCGGCGCTGCCGATGGATTATTTGGCTGGCCGGACGCGGGAACGCCGCTCGCCGACTCCAAACCTGGATCGTAAGATTCGCCCGGCGCTGCTGCCTGTCGAGTTACGCCGTCGGCGCTGAACGGATCGTGGTCAACGGGCACCAAGGAAACGTTGCCGAAGTCCGGCTGATGGTCCACCGGCACCAAAGAGAACTCAGTCATGATGAACGACCAACAAATATTTGCCGGGCCGCTTCGGGTCCGCAACGTAATGGTGGCCGTCCCTCGCCTTCCGCGCGCCCTGTGGATAGGAGCGGCTCATCTTCCGCTGCTCTGTCGAGGCCTTCAGATGAGCGTCGAGCAGCGCCATCTTGGCATCCAGTTCGGCCTTGATCCGGGCGAGCTGAACCTCCGTCTGCGCCTTGACCTGAAGATGGATAGCGTCGTTCTGCGCCTTCTGTTGCGCAATCTGCGCCTGATGCGCGGCGGTCGCCTGATCGAGTTGCGCCCTCGCCTGCGCCGCCAGCAGCTTTGGATCGGGCGGCGGCTGCGGCGGGGCCGGCGGCGGATTCAACAACTGCCCGGTCTGCGGATCGACGGCGGTCGGATCGTTGAAAAATTTATCCGGGTTCTTGTGCCCCATGATCCGCGTCAGCTCGGCCGCGGTGTTGTAGAGCTGCTGGTCGCCGACCAGATTGACCTTGCCGCCCGCTATCAGTTGCTTCTGCACATTCGCGATTGCCATGGTCTGGGCGAATTGCTGCGCCTTGCCGCCGGAGCCGAGGCCGACATTGATGGTCATGTCGTCGCGGGTTTTCCAGCCGCGCGGATCGACGTTGATCCAGGCATTGCGCAGCCGCACCGTCTCGAGCTGCTGGCCGTGCTTTCGGATCGTGGCGTGCAACAGCGAAAAGATGTCGCGCACGCCTTCGGCCATGATCCGCGCGATCAGTTTTATGCGCATCTGCGAGGCGGAGAACACCTGCGCGACCGCGGTGGCCGACTGGTTCTGCAGCGCGTCGGCGTCGATGCCTTGCGTCTGCTTGCTCAGGCCGCTGCGGGTCTCTAACTCGGCATCGAGATATTGCATCATCGGAAAGATCGAGCCGGTGATATCAGGCACCACCTGCCAGTTCAGCCCGCCCGCGGTCTTGGTGCGGACCACGCCGCCGGGCCGCGACACCAGGAGATCGTCGAGCGTATTGGGGCCGGCATTGCTTTCGGCGACTTCCACCCGCGGATTGTTGTGCAGATAGAGATTATCCAGCGCGCCGCGTTTCAGCGCGGTTTTCTCCCGCTGCAGCGGCATCACGAGATCGGCGATCGAGCGGCCGAAGAAGCGATGGGTGATCGGCACCGGCGTGGTCGCCGCAAAGGGGATGGCGTCGAACGGCGTCACGCACTCCTTGCCATCCTTGCGCAGGATTTCGCCCTGGTCACCGCCGGTGATCACCTGATAGAGGCAGGGCCGGCCGTTGCCATCGTAATCCATCCGCACATAATGTTCGGTAATGCGCACAAGCCGCGCCGCCGAGTTCACCCCGCCGGCGGTGGTCGAGAAATGCTCTCCCACGGTATCGCGCGCCAGCGTCTCGATCTCGGTATTGCCGGTGTAATCGGTGAGCGACTTTATCTGCTCCTCGTCAAATCCTTCCGCGATCAATTGCGCTTCGGTCTTGGTCACGACCTCATGAAAACAGTAATTGCAATCCCGAATATTGCGCGCGCCACGCTCGATGCCGAATTCCTCCGGCGGAACGCCGAGCACTCTTGCCTGCGCGAGCTTGCGCGTGGTGACGATGGTGACGTCATGGGTGATCGCGGACGCGATGGGTGGCTGTGCGGATTGCACCGGCGACGACAAGAGAGGTAATGCCATATTCATCAGCTCGTTGCCTCCGACTCTCTGGAACCGTCTTCAGGATCGCCCGCCATGTCATGTACGGTATGCGCCACGATCTTCATCGCGCCGCCGGACTCCATCACCGCCTGTGCGAGCAGCGTGAACTGGTCGTCGGTCAGGTCGTAATAGGTCTCGCGGCTTTCTTCCTCGCGCTCTTCCCACCACACTTTGACGATGCCGACTTTTGAGAGCAGCGCGTCTTTGATGAACGAATAAAGGATCATGAAGCCGGGGTTCTGCTGCATGAAGACGTGATTGACGTAGTCGGTCTCCTGCTGGGCTGAGGCTTCGTCCTCGGGCCCGACCGGTTCGAAGCGAACGACTTCATCGGATCCGGCAAAGATATCCATCAGCGACGGCATCAGGCCTTCGATGGTGTCGGCGACATCGGTCGAGACCGCACGCGAGCGGCCGTCCTGCGCCGGCATGTCCTTGTTCATGTCGCCGAGATAATAGTCCATCGCATCGGCGCGATCTTCCATCAACCTGGCGGCCGAGATCGCCGCTAGCGCATTGGATTTCTCGGAGGCCAGCATGGCCTTGAGATCGAGTACGGACATTTTTGGCATTGATGTTTCTTTCAGATCAATCGGGACTTCGCGGTCGTTGCGAGTCGAGGGCGATGAGCTCCATGAAAAGCGGACGCCGGCCGATGCAAAAAGCCCGCGACCGGTTTCCCGGCGCGGGCTCGAAATTCTTGCGATGGTGAAGTTATGCAGGTGATTTGCCCGACGTGTCAAATTTTTTGGCGACGGGTCAGTGTCTCTAGCGCCGGCTGGATTCGCGGGCGTTGTACAGCGCCACCGCGTCCCTGATATGCCCGAGCTTAAGAATCTCGCTTCGAGCGCTCGCAGATCGGCTTGCTCCTGTTCGTCATCCGGCGGCGGCGCAGGCTGGTTCGGAAGCTGGCCGGCCTGTGGTGTCTGTGCGAGATGCGGTACGGGCTGATACGCCGCGCCATCCCGTATTGGGACGTAAGTCAATGCATTGTAGGGAACCTTGTCGACCGGGGTCCAACCCTTGAACTCGTTGGGGTTCTCGAAGGCACCCATGTTTCCAGTGCTGAGAACTTCTTCGGACCGACAGCAGATCCCGCAGTTGGCATTGGTATGCTTTCAATTTTGGCGGGCGATGATGACATGCTCTGCCGAAACGAACCGCGTCAGTTCTTCCCTTGCCGCGCGGACTTTTCGTGCACCTTCCCGTTGCTGGTTGCCAATAATTTCAGGATATTTTGTGCATTGGCAATGAGACTGGCGTGCGCGCAGCCATATCTCAATAGCCGCCATTGTTACGCAGATGCTCTAGCATCAGCCCGAGCAGCCCGCCGGGTTGCGGCGACGGCTGGTTCGGGCGCTCGGGGTCGATATCAGCGGGAGCAGAAGTCCAGTTTCCGAAGCGGTCATTGAAGGAATTCTGGCGATCGGCAGGGAGAGCCTCGTCGGGCGGGACGCCAGGAAATGAAGTCCAGTTGCCGGATCGGTTGTCGAAGAAATTCTGACTGCCGGAAGAGAGTACATCGTTGCGCGGCGCGAACGGCACGGCCGGCGTTCCCGTATCAAAGACGGACGACGCCGGTTTACCCGCGATGCGGCTGACCAGACGTGGTGCGGCTTGCCTGGCGTAAGGAGGCGGCGAGCCGTCCGATGGCGCGTCAAACGATCCGGGCGCAGGCAAGGTTACGGTGCCCGGCGCATTGCCAAATCCATTGGCCGCATTGGCACCGGAGCCCTGCAAATATTGCTGGTATTCGCCGAGGTAAGCCGGCTGACCCGGATCGGCCTTCGCCGGGCCCAATCGATCCCAGAAGTCTGTTGGGTTGATAGCGTTGCCCGCAGGATCCTTCAGTTGGTAGTGGACGTGTTGATCGTCCGCTCCAGTGTTGCCCATCGTGCCAATAGGCTGGCCTACGCCAACCAGATCACCCCGCTTCACATATTGGGTATCGGTATGCAGTATTTCGTGAGAAAGGCCGTTCGCATCCCTTATGGCTATTCTCCCGAAAGTGCCTTCCCCCGGGTTTGTTGTCACGACGCCGGCCACCGGCGAGCGCAACGTGGGGTGTGAGAGGTTGATTCCCGACTGGCCGCCGAAGTAGTTGAAATCTACACCGCCATGCGGGCCTTTCTTTCTCATGACGCCGTACGCACTGGTTTGGTGAGGTGGCACACCCGCAATCGGGGGCAGCACTCGATGCATTATATCCCGCCACGACATGTCCGGTCTCCCTTCGGTTGCTTTCCAAAATGCGAAATGCTACGCGTCGGACAAACTTCCCGATAATTGTTTGCGTCGTCGATAAGTGCGGAAAAACCCGTGCTTTTGCGTGATGAGTTTTCGGAACGGCAAGCCCACGAGTTCCTCCAGCGATTTCCGATTGCTCAACCTGCGGTTTGACAGGTAGTGTTCAACGGATAGTAGTCTTCGGCGGAAAAGCGATCACCATCGTTGAAAGTGAACCTCCGCTTGCAAGCACCGATTTGGGAGAGCGTCTTTGAATTGCTCACAGAAAAGTCGTCGCATTTTTGTACAAACAGCCTTCGCTCTCACATGCTTATTGAGCGCGGCCGCGCCGACTTTCGCGGAGGAAGGCGCCAGGCCGACGACCGAGAAATGGCGGCCAAAGGATGGCGTCTACGCAAGCCGCGGCGCCAACTTCAGCGACAGATGTCTGGACTTCGGCGACACCATTGTCGAATTCGCCGAAAAGAGGATCGGCGGCGGCGAGGAAAACTGCAAAATTATTAGGCTCAGGGATACCGGCCCGGGCGCTATCACGCTAGACGTGACTTGCACTGACATCGACAAGGAAACGCCGGGCAGGGAAGTCATGTCGATGAAGAAGATAGACGAGCAGACGATCTTTGTTCGGCGGACTGAAAACGGAAAATTCAACCGCGCTTCTGGTGAGACAGTTTCCTATTGCCCGGACGAAGCACAGCGCATGTATATGGATTCAAAAAAGAAGAGGTAATGCTCTAACCGCGCGCTCGTTCCGCGTGATGCGAAATAGCGAACCCAACCGGGTGCCCCCTACGGCGGATAACGTATCCTCGGTCCGAGACCCGCGATCGTCGGGGGTGAAAGTGGCAGTTGCGAACAAGGGCCTATCCGCGAGAACGTCGTTGAACAGCAAGCAGAAGGGCCATCGCATCGCTGTGCAAGCAGCCTTCGCCCTCACATTCCTGCTCGGCGCATCCACGCCGACCTTTGCGCGCGAAGGCACCAAGCCAGCGATGGAGAATTGGCGTCCCAAAGACGGTCTCTACGCTTCGCCAGGCGCCAACTTTCACGACAGATGCCTGGAGCGCACCGAAGTTTTCGTCGAACTGGCCGACAAGTCCATTGGCGGCGACGAGTACGAGTGATGAACGCGGCATGTAGGCCGGTTTGGCCGCGGGTGTAACCGGATCAAAGAGCGGGCTGCGGTCCTACAAGGCGTCGATAATCTTTTCGACCGGCATAAAGAATGTGCGTGATCCGTCTGGGTATTCGATGAATTCGTTGTCTTTCCAGAATTTGGCGGCGTTGTCGTCTATCGCGTGTACAAGCACACATCGCACGCCAATTATTTCGGATGCAGAGACGATTCTTCGCAGAGCGTCTTGAAGCAGGTCAAGACCCAGGCCTGTGCCCCTGTATGTGATATCGCGGCCCAGTCGGCCAATAATTGCCACCGGTATTTGGTTTGGAAGTCCCTGCTGTCGCTTCAGCTTTGATGGCAACGCCCTGCGTTCCACGCTGCCCGTAGCGATACAGTAGTAGCCTATTACAGTGTTGTTTTCGCACGCGACATAAGTCCGGGCTGACTGCCCTTCGCTTTGTAGCGCGTTGCTTTTCAGCCAATCGTTCAGAGGGCCGTTACCGCAATCGAAGCGGCTGAGGTCATGAGTTGAATTAAGGCGCGCGGGGGCTGTTACGCCTCCGCGCGAAGCTGGATGTTCGACTATTTCTGCCACAATGGTCGTCGCTTCATCAGCGCTTTCAGCGCTGGGCCAGCGGGTGGCGGATTGTCGAGCGTACTTACAAATGCATCATATTTATCTGCATCCAGCACAAACAATCTCTGATCCAGCAGTACATCAATGGCGTGCTGACGCGCACTATCGAGCACAAACTCACTGAGTGTCTTTCCTACGACACGCGCGGCTGTATCGATTAGCTCTTTCGTCTGCTGGGAAGCGCGAATATGGATATTGGCGCTACTTCTGGAGACACGCGCTCGCGGGCGCGTCGTCGGGCGCTCTACTGCGGCGGTTGTCATTGGTTACCCCTTACTCTGTATTTCCTTGTCACGACGTGTATATGTTATTTGTGTACACAACGTCAACACAGATTCTGGGTTCCAACAACGAATCAATGTCCTTATCTTGTTCTTATCCCATTGATAATTAAAGTCTTTTTGACCATATCACCATTATTTGAGGGTATTATCGTCTCTCACACCCACCCCTGCGCCCGATACCTGATCGGCCGGTTGAAACTCCCCGCCCTGCCTGGCTCCTGGTAGCAAACCGCCATGAGACCCAGCGCATCGGCCGCGTGGCTGGACCAGTCGTGCTCCGGACCAAGGCCGACATTCCGCGCGTCATCCCTGCGCTCGTGATAGAAACCGATCGCGTCCCGGCCCGGCTCGGTCGTCGCTTCATTCCACCAAAGTTGCGGGCCGAGCCTCCGCAACGCCTCGATCCGCATCATCGCCGCGCCCTTGCCCTGGTTTTTCACGGGCGGCTCGACGTTGAAGCCGGCTTCGCGCAGATGGTCTTCGTAGCGCTTGCCGGTGATGTTGTTTTCGTTGACGCCGTCGTGCGGCAGATAAAGGATGGCCTGCGCGTAGCCGCGCGTGCGCAGCCAGTTGACATGAAACGCCAGCACTTGGCCGACCGCCTCGTAGTAATCCAGCACGCGGATTTCACTACCGACCCATTGCACGATCCAGATCGTAAAGGCGTCGGCGGTGGCGCCGGAGCCGCCGATATCGATGAAGGCGCGTAGCGGCAACAGCGGGTCGGCGGCGACTTTGCCGATGCGCCCCTGTGCCCGTGCCTCGGACAGCATCTGCGCAAAGTAAGCGCCCTCGAGCGCCCGCACGTAGTCACCCTCCCAGATGTGGTCGTAGCGATCGGGATAAAGCAAAAGATCGGTCTTGCGCTCGTCTTCCAGCACGGAAGGAAACCAGGGATTGTCGCGCCAGTTGGCGTTGACGACGATCGCGCCCGCGGGCTTTTTGGCGCGGAAGAAGTCATCGGTGGCGTCGGACCTCCGACGGGGATTCCAACTCGCCCACAACTCGGAGCCTTTGGCGCGGATGGTCGGGCGCAGCAGCGAAAGGCTGCGCGCGCTGAGATTTTGCGCCTCGTCGACCCAGGCGATCCGAAAACCTTCCAGCGACTTTATGGAGTCTGCGGTGTGATCCTGCATGCCGCGAAAGATGATGATACCGTCACCGGGGGTTTCGATCTTGTCGCTGAATATCTTGAATTGGTGACCGAGACCCAGCGCCGCGATCTTGCTTTCGATCAGCCGCTTGGAAGACT
>Ga0073928_10001639_pt1 | contig 41979 bp, 30 predicted proteins | sample PaiPotPPA55metaG_FD_76969 | JGI IMG/M metagenome (GOLD analysis project Ga0073928, IMG submission 76969) | Iron sulfur acid spring bacterial and archeal communities from Banff, Canada, to study Microbial Dark Matter (Phase II) - Paint Pots PPA... ...
CTTGGTAGCGACTTCGCGAACCATCTGAGCGCCGATGTTCTCGAGCGTATCCTGCAGCTCGACTTCCTTCGCTACGGTCACGCCGTCCTTGGTGATGATCGGCGCGCCGAACTTCTTCTCGATCACAGCGTTGCGTCCCTTGGGACCCAGCGTGATCTTGACGGCGTCTGCCAGAATGTTGACGCCGCGCAGGATGGCCTGGCGCGAATTCTCGCCAGTCACGATTTGCTTTGCCATAAATCTATTTCCTCCTAGAGATTCTTCGCACTGGTTGCCCGGTCCTGAACGTCAGGGAGTCCGGAAGTTACTTCTTGCCGCCGGCAGCCTTCGCTGCGTGGCCGATCTTGGCGAGGATCTCGTCTTCCTTGAGAATCATGAATTCCTCGTCGTCAATCGTGATGTCGTTGCCGCTGTACTTGCCGAACAGGATTCGGTCCCCGGGTTTCACGTCGAGCGGAATCAACTCGCCCTTTTCCCGGCGCCCATTTCCCGCGGCGATAACTTCGCCTTCTTGCGGTTTTTCTTTTGCCGTGTCAGGAATGATGATGCCGCCCTTCACGGATTCTTTCTCTTGCAGCCGCCGGACCAGCACGCGGTCGTGTAGCGGTGTTATGTTGACTGCCATTTTTGCAATATCCTCCGGTGGGATGCTTTGATTGTGCTGAGGTGAGAGCCCATTCGTGATTAGCACTCCTCCCAGGCGAGTGCTAATATAGCAAATGGGGGCGGCATGTCAAGTAAAAACCTGACAAAGATACGCTCATCTATCCGGCCGATGGGCAATATTAAGCATATATTTTTCAGCGGTTTGCGGACTGTCGGATATTTCCGACACTTGGCCGTTGAGTTGCCTCCTTTTCGGGCATAGAATCCGAATCGGGGAGCTTCCTTGGCGGTGCTGTTCTACATCCGGCTCATCAGCTTGACTGCGGGAACGATCGTTTACTTGTTTCTGCTCGCGCTGATCCTGGGCCATCGACGCCCGCGCAAGTTCGAGCGCCTGCTGTTTCTGTTGGTCCTCTCTGTTTTTGCGATTTATGCCGGTGCCCTCCTCGAAATGAACGCCGTGATTCAATACGGCTCTCCTTCAGAAGCGACTGCCGTGCTATCCACACTCTTGGCTGAACTTGGGACGATATTTCTTGCGCCCTTGATTTGGCACACGCATGTGGAATACGTCCGGTCGGTAGTGGGGCAGCGCGTCGGCGTGATTGGTTCCCTCGTTTGGGTCCTGTATCTGATCGCGTTCGCACAGGCGGCGGGGATATTGGCGTTTTCGCTGGCAACTGGCAGGAGCTTCGAGTCCACGCTGCTCTACTTTGGAAGCCTCACTTTCGTTCTGGGGGACTGGCTATTCTGTGCGTTGTTGGCTGTGTTGGGCGGAATGTACGTCCTTTCGCGAGAGCGGAGCCGAACCGGGAGAGCCCTGGGGCAAAGCCTGCTTTCAGTTTCGTTTTTTCTGTTAGTTGGCCTATCGATCCTTACCCTTATCAGAGGCCTATCACCTTTTGGAGCGGAGTTTCTTGCGGTGGCTGTCATGGTGTGTGGTGTTGCGCCGGGCGCACTGGTCGTTTACTTCGCGCTGAAACACAACTTCCTCGAGTACGGCGCGCAGAGGAATTTGGTATACGCGCTGTCGGCGACGTTTCTGGCGTTGCTGTACCTCGCGCTGGTGCACCGCGTAAGCGGATGGCTGGCCCCGGTTTTTCCGCCGGAGGCCACTGCGAGCGTTCTGCTATTTATCCTGATTTTTCTTTTTGAGCCCATCGAGCGAGTGATCGGTCCGGTCCTCCATCGGCGCTTGAGCGAACGGATGGGCCACGTGCAGCGGTTGACTTTGGAGATACAGCAGGAGGCTAGGCAGGGTAGCGTGGCGGGCCTTGTGGCGTTGGCAGAACAGCGCATCCGCGAGGAGTTCGGGCTCGCGGCTGTCCGCATCTCCGTGCCGCGCGACGCGGCGGCGCAGCCGCTGGAAATTCCCGGCGGATTGGGGCACGCGGTGCGGCTGCCGCTCATGAAAGACAAGCAGGAAATCGGCCTGCTCGAAGCCGTCACCACCGGCGCGTACATCACGGGTGAAACGTCCGCCGCGCTGGAGTTTCTGGCCGAGCAATTGCCGGGCACGTTCGATCTATGCCGGTTGATCGAGGAGAAACTGCGGCTTGAGAGGGAACTGGCGGAACGCGAGCGGCTGGCTCTTCTGGGCCAGATGGCCGCAAGCGTGTCACACAATCTTCGCAATCCGTTGAGTTCGATGAAGACGATTCTCCAGGTGCAGCTGGAGAAACCAAATTTGCCGTTCGATATCCGCCACGACTGTGCTCTCGTCGTGGGCGAAATCGACCGCATGAGCACGAAGCTCACGCAACTCCTGAAATTCGCAAAGCCCTCGGTGAATGGCCAGCGCATTGGCGCCGTGGCCCTCGCGAAACAAACGGCGGCGCTATTTAGCCGCGATGCCGAACGCCGAAACGTTCGCCTCGAATTCGATTGCCCTGCGCAGGAGGTTTGGCTGCTGGCGTCGGAAGAGGCGCTCAGCGAAGTTTTATCCAACCTGATTATCAACGGCATCGAAGCGCAACCGAATGGCGGGCGCGTGCGCGTCGCGTTGACCCAAACGCCGGAAAATCTTGAGATTCGAGTGGAGGATGATGGCGCCGGAATCTCACGGGAGGCGCAATTGAAGATTTTCCGGCCATTTTTTACTACGAAGCCGACGGGCACTGGACTCGGTCTCGCGATCGTCGCTCGGCGCGTAGCTGAGATGGGCGGCGATGTTCGGTGCGAGAGCCCGCGGAAAGATGGGAAGGGAGCGCGGTTCGTTGTGAAATTACCGGCCGCAATCGGAAAGGAAACCACGGACGATGGAGTCGATTCTGATCGTCGATGACGACTCGGCGGCGCGGTACGGAATGCGCCGGGCGCTCGAGGGCAAATACCACGTAACGGAAGCGGATTCCGCAAACGCTGCGCGCAGAGCTCTTTCGGCGAGCGGTCCGCGCCTGATTCTTCTCGACCTTGTTATGCCGGATGAAGACGGCGTGGCATTTCTGAAATCACTGCGCGAGAGCGGAGACGATACGCCTGTGTTGATTGTTTCGGCGCTGGACACGGCGAAGACGGCTGTGGAAGCGCTCCAGAGCGGCGCAACCGATTACATCGTCAAGGGATTCGACATCGAAGAGCTTAGGCATCGCGTCGCGAATATTCTGAAACTCGCCCACCTGGACACGGAGAATCAGCGTCTTCGCCGCGAGCTGGTCGCGGAGGGCAACTTCGGGCGCATGATCGGTGGCTCGGCCGCGATGCGGCGCGTCTTCGAGATGGCCGATCGCGTCGCGTCCACCGATACCACTGTGCTGATTCTGGGAGAGAGCGGCACGGGCAAGGAACTGCTTGCGCAGGAGCTTCACGAACGTTCGGCGCGCGCTGCAAAGCCGTTCGTCGCGATCAATTGTGCCGCGCTGCCTGAAACGCTGATTGAGTCCGAACTATTCGGCTACGAAAAGGGCGCGTTCACGGGAGCGGCGCAACAGCGGAAAGGCAAATTCGAGCTTGCGTCGGGCGGCACGCTGTTTCTCGACGAAATCGGCGACATGAATCCGGTGACGCAGGCGAAGGTGCTGCGAGCTCTCGAAAGCCGCCAGATCGAGCGGCTCGGCGGGCTGCACTCGATCAACGTGGATGTTCGCGTGGTGAGCGCGACGCATCGCAATCTGCCAGCGGAAATCGCGGCAGGCCGTTTTCGCGAGGATTTGTACTACCGGATTCGCGTGGTCACTCTCGATTTGCCGCCATTACGTGCACACAAAGAAGACATTCCGCTGCTCGCGGCGGCCTTTCTCGAACAATTTGGCTTGCGGCATCATCGCCACGCGAGATTGACTCCGGAAGCGATGGAGTTGCTTCGTCGCTACGATTGGCCCGGAAACATCCGCGAACTTCGGAACGCGCTGGAGCGAACGCTCGTGCTGTCGGAAGGAAACGAAATTCGCGCCGCGGACCTTCCCGAGGAGATTCGTCACGGCACCGGCGAAATCGCATCGCGGGACGGCGCGGCGAATTCATTCCTGAGTGAATCCGATTTTCGCGAGGCGAAGCGCCAATTCGAAGTTGCGTACTTCAAGCGCAAACTCGAGCAGCACCACTGGAACGTGTCGAAGACCGCCGCGGAAGTCGGCCTGCACCGGCAAAGCTTGCAGGAAAAGCTGCGCGAGCTCGGAATTCAGCGCCCTGGGAAATGATGAGGGAACAGAAGCTCACCACAGAGAGCGCCGAGAAAGACCTAAGGGCACTGAGAAAGGCGGGATCTGTTCACGGCCGAACACGCGCCGCAACGAAAGCTGCTATCCTTCGGTGACTCCGATGGTGAAATCTGTTCGCGGCAGGAATTCTCTTCCGCCCGATGACATTGCCTTCGGCGCCAAGCGGCGCAAGACGGTACCGCACGAATTCGTGCTCGACGCGCTCGCTGCCGTTTCGCCTGAGACTCGCTCCATGTTCGGTTGCCTCGCCCTATACGTTGAAGACAAGATTGTCCTCATCTTGCGCGACAAACCTGCCAAATCTGCGGATAACGGAGTCTGGCTTGCCACTACCAGGGAGCACCACGAGAGTCTGCGCGGCGAGTTCCCGAACATGCGATCCGTTCAGGTGCTCGGGAAGAAGGTGACGGGTTGGCAGGTCCTTCCCGCGGATGCGCCGGACTTCGAAGAGGCGGCGCTGCGGGCCTGTGAGCTCGTCATCGCTAAAGATCCTCGGATCGGCAAGGTGCCGGCTTCTCGGCGGGCTTCGGCCCTTCGACGACGCAGGGTCAAGTAAGCAACCGCCACGATGACCCGAAGCGTGGCCCCAATTGCGGCGTTCATCCTGGCAGGCGGCGAAAGCTCGCGGATGGGGAGCAACAAAGCGTTGCTCGAACTCGGCGGCGTGCCTCTGATCGTGCGCATGGCGCGCCTGGTCGAGTCTGCCGCGGCCAAGCCCACCGTCGTTGGCTCACCGGAGATATATGCTCGGCTGCGATTACGCGCCGTTCGTGACGATTGGCCGGGCGCAGGTCCGCTCGGGGGTATCGCCACGGCGTTGCGCGCGTCCGAATCGCAGTGGAACCTCATCGTCGCCTGTGATTTGCCGTACCTCACGAAGCCCTGGCTCGAACATCTGATTCATCGCGCGGAACGCTCGAATGCGGACGTAGTGATTCCCCTGAACGACGCGGGTGCGGAGCCCCTCTGCGCGATGTACAACAAGACCGCCGAATCCGCGATTTGGCTGGCCCTGGATCGCGGCCTTCGTAAAGTCACCGATGGGCTCGCCGGTCTTCACATCGAGCACATAGAACCGCGCGAATGGAAAGCCTTTGATTCCGAAGGTCTCCTATTCAAGAATATGAATTCGGCCGCGGACTACGAGGAAGCAAAAGCGCGGATAGGCGAACGCAGCAAACCATGAGCGACCATTACTTCGAATTCCGCGATGTGTCGAAATCGTTCGACGATAACAGCGTCCTGAAGAACGTGAGTTTTTTTGTCAACGAGGGCGAGACGGCCATCATCATGGGCCGCAGCGGAGTGGGGAAATCGGTTTCGCTGAAACTGTTGCTTGGGTTCCTGCAACCCGACGCGGGACAAATCATCGTGGCGGGCGAGGATGTGAGCGGTTGGAGCGAAGCGCAATTTTCCAAAATTCGCCGCCGCGTGACGATGGTCTTCCAGTCGGGCGCGCTTTTCGATTCGCTCACCGTGGCCGAAAACGTGGCGTTTCCAATCCTCAGCCGGGGAGCCGCCCACGATCCCGAGGAAATGGATCGAAAAGTGAACGAGCTTCTTGAGATGCTGGAAGTTCGGGAGTTCGCGGATCGCATCCCCTCGGACTTAAGCACCGGAACCAAGCGCGCTGTCGCGATTGCGCGGGCGCTTGCCGAAGACCCGGACGCGATTCTTTACGACGAACCCACCACCATGGTTGACCCCATCATGGCCGCGCACACCAGCGAGTTGATCCTGAAAATGAAGGCCAAATTTCGCAAGACCTCCATCGTCGTGACGCACGATACGCATCTCGCGAAAAAACTGGCCGACCGCGTGATTTTTCTTCATGAAGGCCGGGTCGAATTCTTCGGTTCCTGGGCCGAGTTCGAAAGCTCGCAAGATCCGATCCTTCGCAATTTTCTGCTTCAGGACGAATTGATTCCCGCTCTGGACGCAAGCGCGTGAGCGCTCCCGCCGCCGATCCCAAGAAACAGCTTCGCCGCGTGATGGGTTTCTGGGACGTACTGCTTTTCAACATCGCCACCGTGCTTGGTCCGCGATGGATCGCGGCGGCGGCTCATAACGGAACATCCTCGATCAGCCTGTGGGTCCTCGCGGCGCTTTTCTTCTTCGTGCCGTCGGCTTTCATCATCACGGAGCTTTCGACGCGGTTCCCGCAAGAAGGCGGCTTGTACGTATGGTCCAAGGAGGCATTCGGCGATTTCCACGGCTTTGTCGCCGGCTGGACGTACTGGATTTACACCTTGTTTTATTTTCCCGGGCTGCTGATGGCGAGCGCCGCGATGATCGCCTATATCGGAGGAAGCAGCACGGCGCATCTGGCGCAAGACCGAACCTTCCTGATGGTCGGATCGGTCTCGCTGCTGTTCGTCGCGGTGGCTCTGAACATCATTGGTTTGAACATCGGCAAATGGCTGCAGAACGCCGGCGGGGTGGCCACCTATGTTCCGTTGCTGATCCTGGTGGGAATGGGAGCGTATTTGTGGCACGCCAACGGTCCGCAGACTCATTTCACATGGTCCAACATGCTGCCCGTTTGGAATTTCGGCACCGTGAATTTTTGGCCGCAAATTGCGTTCGCTTTCGCGGGATTTGAGCTGTGTTCGGCGATGAGCGAAGAAGTGCGGAATCCGCAGAAAACGTTTCCTCGCGCGATTTTCAGTTCGGGCATTCTGATCGCTCTGATCTATATTGCGGGAACGATTGCCGTGCTCGGCATGCTGCCGGCCGAAGCGGTGGATCCCAAAAGCGGGGTTCTGCAGGCGCTCACTTCGGGTTCGGCGATACTCAAGATCGGACTGCTCGGAGTGGTCGCCGCGATCTTGATCACGATCGGAAACGCGGGAGGAGTGGGATCCACGGTCGCGGGCGTGGCGCGAGTTCCGTTCGTGGTCGGCATCGATCGCTATCTTCCCGCCGCATTCGGAAGAATTCATCCGAAATGGAAGACTCCGTGGGTTTCGATCCTGGTGCAGGCGCTGATCTCCTGCGCGATTCTGCTGCTGGCACAGTTGAAGGCGAATCCAGACGACGCTTACCAGGGACTTGTGGACGCGGGCACGATTTTGTATTTCGTTCCGTTCGTCTACATGTACGGAGCCGCGATTCGTCTTGCGGATCGCAAAGACCGGGGCGCGAGCCCGAATCAAATGCTCGTGCCGGGCGGGAAATTGGGCGTGTGGGTTACGGGTTCGTTGGGCTTGATCGTCGTGCTCGGAGGAATCGCGCTATCGCTGATTCCCCCGGCAGAGGCAAAGAGCAAGTGGATTTTTGAGGCGAAGTTGATTGGGGGAACGGCGTTCGCTCTTGTGTTCGGGCTCGTTCTTTACATGCGGGGCGCGCGGCAAAAAGCGCGCGAAGCCCTGTCTTCAGATGCGGGGTCCTCAGGTCAGCGCTAGAAGACGGCGCGGTGCTGAACCTTTTGTTTCGTCGCGAGCGAGAATCGCGGTTCCACCGGTCCCCCTTGTGTCACGCGAGCAGCCACATACAGGCCGAGCGATGGCCCATGCTTGAAGCCGTGGCCAGAGCCGCCGCCGACGAGCCATACGTTTTCCAGTTCCGGGTGCTTGTCGATCAGAAAATCTCCACTCGACGTGTTTTCATACTGGCAGACGCGCGTTTCCAGCACGGGGGCGTCGCGCATCGCCGGGAAGCGCCGCACCAGATACTCCTTCGCCACCGCGAGCGCTTCGGAACTGGCGACGCGCGACTGTGTGTCGGGATCGGCTTTCGCGCCGTGGCGGTCGAAAGCCACTTTGAAGCCGCGGCTTTCGATGTCGGGCATTCCGTAAAATTCATCCTTTAGCTTCAGCCAGGTGGGCATCGCGGGCGCGGCAAACCGCAAATCGCCCGGCGGCACGCCGAAGAAAAACACTTCCTGACGCGACGGAAAGATGCGTTCGCCAAGCAAATCGGGAAATACCTTCGGCAGCCACGGTCCGCAGGCGAAGACAAATGTGGACCCGGACAACGTCTCACCGCTGGTTGCGACGATTTCAGTCAGCCGCCGCGAGCCAATGGGCGCGCGCACGGCTTCATTTCGATACTCGACGCCGGCCTTCTCCGCCTGCTCGACCACGCATTGCACCGCGCGCCGCGCCATCAGCACGCCGCTCTCAGGCTCGAAAATGCCCCAGCAATCGTCTTCCACTTGGATTTGCGGATAGCGCTCGCGCAATTGCGCGAGAGAAAGCTTCTCGAAGCGCGTCCCCGTTTTCTGCAGGGTCGCCACTGTATCCAGCGCGTACTTTTCGCCTTCGCTCGCAATCCAAAGAACGCCCGTCCGCTGAAAAAGCTCGGGGCGCTCGGCCGCCGCGAACAATTCCTTCCATAGCGGCAATGCATTCATCGACCACCGCGTATACGTTTCGTCGGCGCCGTAGCCCATGCGAATGATTCGAGATTCGCCGCCCGAGCTCGCCCGCGCATTCGCGGGGCCGTACGCGTCCACCAGCAGAACGCTCGCGCCGGATTTCCGCAGGAAATACGCGGTCCACGAGCCGAAAACTCCGGCACCGATTACGATCGCGTCGTACGTGCCGCGGCCGGCCATCTAAAACCCCTCTTCGATCAATTGGCTTACCGTGAGGCGAGTGGCTGCGGGCCGCTGCCGAGTATCGAGCAGACTCTCCACATATTTCGCCAGGATGTCGCACTCGATGTTCACCGCATCGCCGGGAACCATAGCGCCAACGTTCGTATGCCGATGCGTGAAGGGAATCACGGCGATGTCGGCGACGCCATCATTCCAACGCGCGACCGTCAAGCTGATGCCGTCGATCGCGAGCGAGCCTTTTTCGGCCACATAGCGGCGCAATTCTTCCGGCACGCGCACGGAAAGCCACCAACTGTCGCCTTCGGGAACGAGGCGTGTCACGCGCCCGATTCCGTCCACGTGGCCCTGCACGAAATGGCCGCCCAGACGCGCGCCGGCTGCGAGCGGCCGCTCCAGGTTGATCACGTCGCCCGCCTTCTTTTCGCCGAACGACGTGCGCCGCAGCGTCTCGCCGGAAAGGTCGGCAGCAAAATGCGTCGCGCCGAATTCGACGACGGTCAGGCAGCATCCGTTGACGGCGATGCTGTCACCGAGCTTCATGCCGCTCGCGATTTCGTCGGCGCCCGCAAGACTCACCCGGAGGCGCCCGCCTTCGGGGCCGCGCTCGAACGAGTCAATTTTCCCGGCGCCTTCAATGATTCCCGTAAACATCGTGCAAATATCCTTCGACCGCAAAGTCAGGTCCCACGTGTCGCAGCATCAAATTCGAAAGTGTTGGCCCTTTTGCGAACCATTGCCCCGAGATACGAGCAAAAGGCACGCCGCGCGTTCCCATGATCCTGGGAGCATAGAAGAGGAGAACCTTATCCACAACTCCAGCTTGCAGCGCGCCGCCATTCAAGTCCGCGCCAGCCTCGAGAATCGCGCTCAAGATTTGGCGGCGGCCCAGTTCGCGGAGAACGGCACGCAAGTCCGGACGGCCTGCGCGCGAGCGAACGCGAACAACTTCGACGCCCGCCTTTTCCAGTGCGCGTGCCTTCGGCGAATCCAGGGTCTGGAGCGTGAACACGATGACGTCTTTGCGCGCCGATTGCACGAGCTTCGAGCGCGCCGAAATTCTCAGCGACGAGTCGAGCACGACACGCAGCAGCGGACGGCGCCTTGGCAAGCCTGTTCGATCCGTCAGGCGCGGATTATCGGAGAGGACGGTACCGATTCCGGTTAGCACAGCATCGGCAGCATGGCGGAGGTGCTGCACTTCCTTGCGCGACGCGGCGCTCGAAATTGCGGTTGGGCTGCCTGGGCGAAGTGCGATCTGGCCGTCGAGGGTGAGTGCGGATTTTAGCGTAACCAGTGGGCGACCAGTCCGCATCCACCACGCGAAGGCTTCATTCAGCCGCTTTGCTTCCTCCTCGCGCACAGCCGGCGTCACTTCGATTCCGGCCCGGCGAAGCTCCGCGAAGCCACGGCCCGAAACTGCGGGGTTGGGATCCTTCATCGCAGCCACGACGCGCCTCACTCCCGCCGCGATGATCGCTTTCGTGCACGGGCCGGTGCGTCCGGTGTGACAGCAGGGTTCGAGGTTGACGTGGAGCGTGGAGCCACGCGCTTTCGCTCCCGCCTGCTTCAGTGCGACGATTTCGGCATGATCGCGCTTGTCGTATTTGTGAAAGCCTTCGCCAACGACGCGCCCGTTCTTCACCACCACCGCGCCGACGATTGGATTAGGGTGCGCCAGAGCTGTGCCGCGCCCCGCCAGCTCGAGCGCGCGGGCCATCCACGCGTCGTCCACCTCGCTAATCGAAGAGCGAGTTGACATACGTTTGCGCGTCAAACGGCACCAGATCGTCTATCTGCTCACCCGTGCCCACAAACCGAATCGGCAAATTCAACTCGCGCGCGATGGCCACCACGATGCCGCCCTTCGCTGTGCCGTCAAGCTTCGTCAGCACAATGCCCGTGACGCCCGAGTGGCTCCAGAATTCGCGCGCCTGGTTGAGCCCGTTCTGGCCGGTGGTGGCGTCGAGCACCAGCAGCACGTCGTGCGGCGCTTCGGGGACAATCTTCGCCGCGGTGCGCTTCATCTTTTCGAGTTCCGCCATGAGATTCGATTTCGTGTGAAGGCGCCCGGCCGTGTCGACAATCACGACGTCCGCCGCTCGAGCCTTCGCGGCCGAGAGCGCATCGAAAATCACCGCGGATGGGTCCGCTCCCGACTTCTGCTTCACTACTTCCACGCCGGCGCGCTTTCCCCAGACTTCGAGCTGTTCGATGGCAGCCGCGCGAAACGTGTCCGCGGCGCACAGCACCACATTCGCCCCGTCTTTTTTCAAGCGATTCGCGAGCTTGCCGATTGTCGTCGTCTTGCCGGTGCCGTTCACCCCCACCACGAAGAGCACGCGCGGCGCAATATCGACGCGGCCGTTCGAATTCCCGAGCGGCGCCGTCAGGATTTTCAGCACCTGGCTCTTCAGCTCGCGCCGAAGGGTATCCGAGCCTTCGAGCTTGTGTTGGTTTACCTGCTCGCGAAGGGCCGCGAGGATTTCTTTCGTCGTGCGCACGCCTATGTCGGCGCTCAGCAGCGCCGATTCGAGCTGCCTCAAGAGCTCCTGGTCGACGGGTCGGTCGCCCGTCAGAATCTGCTCGACGCGCGCAGAAAGCTCCGAGCGCGTCTTGCTAACGGAGTCTTTCAGCCGTTCGAGTAGCGTCGGTTCAGGTGGTCCGAAGAGTGAGATCATGGATGCGCGCCGCGTTCAGCGAAGCAATCCATTCTAGCAGAGGGAGGGGAGGTGGTCGCGAACAGCTACCGGTGTTCGGTCTTGGCGTACGTCAATATGGCCGCGACTTGAACTGGCGGAATCTCGAACTGTTCCGCAATCTCGGCGACGCTCACGCCATAGTCGAAGTTATCGACGAACGCGCTGACAGGCAGCCACGTATGCGGAGCGATTTGCGAGCAAAGAGTGAACTTTTTGCTCAGACTTCGACGAGGGTGGCGCTCAGGCGGAGCCGGCCGGCGGCGACGGCGTGTTCGAGCGCGGCAACCACTTGCGCGTCGAACTTCACAACGGAAAGCGAGCGAATCCGCTGCATGGCGAATTCCAGGTCCATGGCGGACTGGTACGGGCGATTCGTGGTAATGGCGTCAAGCGTGTCGGCAACGGCGATGATGCGCGCCATCATCGGAATCTTGTCGCCAGCCAAGCCGTAGGGGTAGCCGCCGCCGTCCATGCGTTCGTGGTGGAGCTCGATTCCCGGAAGCATTTCGCGAAGCTGCGCCACCGGCCGCATGATATTCGCGCCCTTCACGGTGTGCTGCTTCATCAAGTCAAATTCCTCATCCGTCAGCTTGCCCGGCTTCTTCAGCACGCGATCCTCGACGCCGATCTTGCCCACATCATGCAGCAGCGCCGAAATGCGCAAGCGGTCGAGATCGTCCGTGGTCAAGTTCAGGCCTTCGCCGATGATCATCGAGTACTTCGCTACGCGGCCGGAGTGGCCTCGCGTGTACGGGTCCTTTTCGTCGATGGCGGCCGCGAGCATGCGAATCGAGCCCAGGAAGAGGTCGCGGTTCTCGGCCGCGGCCTGCTTCAGCTTCTTGATGTACTCCTCGATGTCGCCCGCCATATTGTTGAACGTCTCGGCGAGCTCGCTGATTTCGGCGGCCCCCTGAACAGCCACGCGTTCGTGGAACTCCGCGCGGCTCATGGCGCGGACCGACTCCACGAGGCCGCGAATCGGCCGCGTGATCCCGACAGCGAAAAGGTATCCGAACGACAGCGCGACGAACGTAACGCCCAGCACGAAGCTCAACGCCTGTTGGCGCATTTCCTTCACGCCGGCATCGACGCGCGCGTCGTCTAGGCTGCGCTGCGCCACCACGGCCCATCGCAGTTCCGGAATCGTGCTGTACGTGCCGATCATTTCCACGGACTGTTGCGGGTCCTTGTCGGGCATGGAGAAATGGATAGTTTGAGTCGCGCGCAGAAGGGCCGGCAACTCCTTGAACTGTTTCACAAGCGGCGATACCGACGTGATGTCGCGGCCTGGAACGAATTCGCTCGCGTCGGGGTACGCAACGATGCGGCCATGCACATCCACGATGAAAACCGTGCGATGGCGCACGCTCACCTCGCGCAGCCGCGCCTGCAGCCGGTCCAGCGATACGACGGCGGCAAACATCCCGTTAAACTGGCCGTCCGCCAGCAACGGGACCGACATGACCAGCGCCGGGTGATTCTCCCGGCCCAGCGCGAATGGTTCGCTGATGGAATCGAAGCCCTGGAAGTTGGCCTGGAAGGCGCGCTTGAGCGCCGCGCCCACGAATGGGTCCAGGTCCGCGCTGAAGCTTCCGGCGGATTGTCCCTTGGCCTGCTTGTTTACGGCGGTGACGTAGAGGATATCCGGATCGTTCTCGACGAATTGCCCCAGCAGGCGCGTTAGCTCCGGCGCGTGCGCCGAGTCATCCACGTCGTGAATCCATCCGGTAAGCGTGAGCACTTGCCGCTGTGTGACGAGCTGGTCGCGCACACCCTGCTGAAATTGCAGCGTTTCGCTGGCCAGCGACCGAGTGGTCTCGTTCTGCTGCACCTGCTCGGTATCTTGCAGCTTCTCTTCGCTCAGCCGCAGCACTTGCCGGTGGTAAAGCCACAGCGGAGTCACGCTGACGAGCAGAAGCGCACCCAACACGATCCAAAGGATGCGTAACCGCCGCGCTGTGAAGTGCTTAAGGGCTTCGATGGGCACAGGGATTGGCCGCCTCTGAAATGCTATCGAACGCCGCCAGCCTGCACAACGGGACGAAGGTACTGCCGTTGCGGATAAGCCACGGGGCCATTGGCACTTACGAACGCACGCGGGTGGGCGATTAGCGGCCGAACTTCAGGCGGTTCTCGGTTCCGGCAATGAGCCGCTCAATGTTCGGCCGATGCTTCACGAGGATCAGAATCGAGATCAGGATCGTTGCCACCGTCACGTACGGCGAAGGCGCATGTCCCGGCGCATACAAGACATATACGAGGACGGGCATCGCCACCGCCGCCACAATCGAGCCCAGCGACGAATAGCGCCAGAAGGCCACTGTAATGATCCAAAGAATGACGGCGGCCGCCACCGCTTCCGGGCAAATCGGCAGAAACACGCCAAGGCCGGTCGCCACTCCTTTGCCGCCTTTGAATCCGAGCCATACCGGGAACATGTGGCCGATCACCGCTGCAAGCGCAGCCGCCATAATCCAGCGAATGTCGCCGTGCGTCCATCGAGCCGCAATCCAGACGGCCGCATAACCCTTTGCGGCATCGAGCAGCAGCGTCAGCACGCCCGCTATCGCGCCTGCGTTGCGAGCCACATTCGCTGCGCCGATGTTTCCGCTCCCGGTCTCGCGGATGTCGGAGCCCCGCGCTTTCACAATCAGAAAGCCGAACGGGATCGATCCGAGCGCGTACGCGATCAAGGGGATCAACCAGGAGTTGTTCACGTTCACGCGAGTTCCTTACAACGAGTTCCTGACAAGAGGAAAGCTGGCAAGCTTCTTATATTCTGCGCCCGAGCGGCCAAGAATGCTTTCGAACAAGTGAAACTCCGTTTCGCGGGCTGAGCCGAATTCGCGCGCTTGCAATCCTTTCGCGGCGCGAACCAATTCCGCCGCGCGGCCGGGCGGATTGAATCGCGCGAGCGTCAAATGCGGCGCAAAGTCGCGCGACTCGCGTTCAATACCCACTGATTCCAGCCCGCCCTCGATATCCGCAACCAGCTTCGCCATATTCGTCGACGCTTCGATTCCGCACCAGGCAACCCTCGGCCGCCGCTCGTCGGGGAAGAACCCCACTCCGCGGAAGTACATCTCGACCGGTTGCTGCGAATGAATGGGCGCCAGCGCCGACCGAATCGCGTCAAGATTGCTCGCATCTACCTCACCGATGAATTTCAACGTGACGTGCATTCCCTCGGGACGCACCCAGCGCGCTCCCTTGCCAAGTGGCTTCAGCTGCGCGATCAGTTCGCGCACGGCCTCGCGAACGTCTTCACGAAGCTCGAACGCAACGAAAAGTCGCACCCGTCATCCTCGCCCATGCGCCGAATACGGAAAGTGGCGCCGCACCATATCCAGCGCGGTCTGCGTCGCGTACTGGCGGATGCGATCGCGGTCGCCCGGAAAACGAAACGCTTTCTCTCTCGCGCCGCGCTCGCCTGCCAGGCCGATGTGCACCAGGCCCACCGGCTTATCAGCCGTTCCTCCGCCCGGGCCGGCAATGCCCGTGACGCCCACTCCAAGCGTGGCGCCCGACAGCTTGCGAATCCCGTCCGCGAGCGCCAGCGCGACCTCCGGGCTTACCGCGCCTTTGGCCTCGATCAATTCCTTCGGGACACCCACCAGTGCCGTCTTCAGCTCGTTGCTGTAGCACACCACGCCGCCCAGAAAATAACTCGAGCTGCCGGGAACATTCGTCAGCCGTTCCGCAAGCATCCCGCCGGTGCAGCTTTCGGCCACAGCAATCGTCGCGCGATTTTCGGTGAGGACGCGCGCCACCACCTCTTCAAGCGACTCGCCCTTCGTCGAAAAGAGATGTTCGCCAAGCGCCAGCGCCATTCGCCCCGTGATTTCATCGAGCAGCTTTTCGGCTTTCGCGGGATCGTCCGACCACACACGCGGGTGAAGCTGGATTCCGCTCGGCGCGGCCAGAATGGTGGTCTCCGTGTCCGGATAGAGCCCGTAGAGCGGCGAAACGAGCTGCTCCACCTCCGATTCCGCGAGCCCCGTGATCCGCAATTCGCGAGTGAACAGCCGCTCCCGATGATTCAGCTTGGCGAGTCGCGGACGCACCTCCACTTCGAACAGCGCGCGCAGCTCGTTTGGCACGCCCGGCAGAAGCACGATGACGTGGCCGTTGCTCTCGAGCCACAATCCGGGCGCGGTGCCTCGGGGATTCGGCAAAATCGTGGCGCCTTCGGGAACCATGGCCTGCCGCTCGTTGATTTCCGGCATCGCGCGGCCGAAGCGGCGAAAACGCTCCTGGATGTGCCGAAACACTCCTTCGTCCCGCCGCAGCTTCCTGCCTAATAACTCAGCGACGGTGTCGCGCGTGCGATCGTCGTCCGTCGGGCCAAGGCCGCCCGAGGAGACTACGAGTTCCGCGCGTTCGATCGCGTGCTGAAATGACGACCGCATTTCGTCCCGCGAGTCGCCCACCACCGCCTTGTGAATCACGCGAATGCCCAGCTGATTCAGCCCGTCGGTGAGGAAAAGGGAATTCGTATCGAGGCGAAACGGCGTCAGCAGCTCGGAACCGACTGCAATAATCTCCGCATTCATCTCTTGTGAGCGCACTCGAAGCGCGACACACAGTTGTACCCGATGCGAAGCAATGCCTGCAAGTACGCTGACGAATTCGCTGCGAAGTAAGCCCTTCCTGGCAGGGGCACCCGCCGCGGCGGGCCGTGCCCGCAAGGGAGCCGTCAGATTTGCGTGCTTACGTTGGCGGTTCCGTGCGGAAACGGGTTTTGCTAGCCGTTGAGAGGCAGGCCCTCCACATCCCAGGCGAGCGTGTAAAGCGCGCTGTTCGTTGTGATCATCGCTCGATGCGTGGGCATCAGCGCAAGCCCCACGATGTTGCTGCCCGCAAGGACGAGCTCCGGCTCGGCCCGGGGCGTGAGCCGAACGATGCCGCGCTTGCCGCCAATCGACGCCGCTACGTACAGGTTGCCGCGCCGGTCGAACGCCAGCCCTTGCGGCCGCCCCAGTCCGCGGAAGAACGTAGTCACCTCGCCCGCCGGAGAAATTCGATACACGCGATCGAAACTCGACGTCGTCGGACCCGTCACGAAAAGCTCGCCCGCCGGGCTGAACGCAAGATGGTATGCCGCCACCGACGGTTCGAGCGTGGCGAACACAAAAATCTCGCGTTCGGGGCCAATCTTGAAAATCGTTCCGCTGCGGTCGCCGATGTAGAGATTCCCGATTTTGTCGAACGCGAGGCCCGTCGCAGTGCCCATCCCTTCGATCCACTGCATGGCGCGGCCGTCGGGCGAGACGCGATGAATCGTGCCGTCGTTCCGGCAAGAGACGTAGAGATTGCCGGTGTTATCGAGCGCGAGCCCGGTGGGGTTCATCAGCTCCGTGATGAACGGCTTGATCGCGTGGTTCGCGGTGACTTTGTATAGCGAAACGGGAACTTTTTGCCCGCGCTGCCCGCTGAACGTGACGTACACGTTGCCGTTGGCGTCGACGGCTGGATTCCCCACGGGGTGCAGGTTGTCGGCGATTTGCACTCCCAGCGCGATCGGGAACGATGCGCTCTCAACGCTCCCCATCTGCACGCGCACGGCGCCTCCCGCGGCGCCGTCGGGGACGCGCGCAATCAGTAAGTCGTCGGCGGCGAGGATGATGCTGCCTTCCTCCGTGCCGAATTGCACTTGCGCGCGCGAGTGATTGCGCGCGCTGAATCCGCTTCCCTTGATCGAAATCTCGCCGCCGGGAAGCGCCGCCGCCGGTTTCACGCTCTCGATTCTTGGCGTGCTGTTCATGGGGAAAGGCAGTTCACATTTGCGAAATCAAATGCCTTGGCATCACTGGCCCACTTGCCCTCGGGCCCGGCATGGCTAACGGTTGTCATTCCGAGCCCGGAATTTCCGGGTGAGGAATCTCTCTTCGTCGCGGCCCGGACTCTACAGCCCACGGAAGGGCAGTTCGGGGGAAGCGCGCGGCTTCAGCCCCGCGACAATGGCCGCAATTTGAAGGGGCTTTAGCCCTGGGCCTTTCCGTGCCCCACTTTTTCCGCAAACCGTCTAGACCGAGATGTTAATCACGCCGCCTTATAACCCTGCCGCTCGCGCAATCCACAATCCAATTCCCGCGTAAATCCCGGCCACCCAGTCGTCTGCCATGATACCCCACCCGCCGGGCAAAGACTCCGCCTGCCGCGCTGGAAACGGCTTCCAAATGTCGAACACGCGAAAAAGTATAAAACCCGCCAGCAAATATTTCCAGTTGAGGGCCGAATGAAGCGTGATCAATCCTAGTCCCGGATTCTGCAAAGCGATGCTCGAAGCCCTCGACGAAGTCGGTAGGGAGCAACCAAGAAGCAGCGTCAAGTGTTGCCCTGAAACTTCATCGATCACCACTCGGCCGGGATCCCTGAGTCCCCAGAATTCGGCCGCGCGGTTCGCCGACCAAGTCCCGAGGGCCGCAATTGCGAGCGCCAAAAGCAACTGAATTACTAGGAGAGGATCGATGTCGCGGAGCCAAAAAATTGAAATGCCAGCATCGCCGACGAAGCCGTTCAAAACCACAAAAGAGACGTAGAGCGCCCACCACGGAAACATTGCGGCTAGGATTCCGCCCAGAGAGCCCCACGTGCCGGGCGCCTTCGGGAGGTAGCCGAGGCCGCCAGCGGTGGCAATGAAAAGCGCGAAACGCGGCTTCCGCTGCGGCGCAGAGATTGACGACGCGGCGGCGCTAGCCGAACCCGCAGGGTCAGTTCTCGCGTTCATCCGCGTCTCTTTCGGCATTCTCCGGCGTCGATTCGTCGATCACAGGCTCGCTGATCCGGTACTTCTCGCTCGCCCAGTTGCCCAAATCGAGCAGCTTGCACCGCTCGCTGCAAAAAGGAAACTCCGGCGAAGTCTCCGAGTTCGTCGGCTTGCGGCAAATAGGGCAGCGCCATTCCATCCTCAGAGAATACCCCAAAGCACCTTTGCCGCAACCAGCCCACGAAGCTGATTCTAGCCGCGGAGCGGCGACTGTACTTAGCCCGGCGGGTTTCAGGGTTTGATGATTCAAACCCTGAGATTTGGAAGCGTAAGCGGAATGCCGGGAAAGCGAACTACGAAGAAGAACGAGTCCCGTAGGGACGATTGAGCCAGTAAAGCCTCTCTCTGTGCCTTCTGTGACTCTGTGGCAAAACGTTTGGAATCACGCAACAATCGGCAGAAGACTTTTCGCGGCTGGCGCAACCATCGGTGCCAGCGGCGCCGCAGGCGCCGCTTCGAATTCCACCGCGCGCCCAATCAAGTCGTATTCCTTCGCTTCTGTAATCTCGATCGTCGCCAGCGACCCCGCCGACGGCAATTCCGCCGCATCGTTCACGCCTTCGAATTCCGTGATGTAGATTTTGCCGTCGATTTCAGGCGCCATGCCTTCCAGGCGCGCTTCCCAAATCAGGTCCGTATCCTTCGACGGCCCTTCGAGCATCGCCTGAACGCGCTGGCCCACGCGCTTGCGCAATTTCCGCGCCGAAATCTTCTTCTGAATCGACATCAGCGTATCGCGCCGCCGCGCGATCGTCTCCGCGTCCACCTTGTTCTCGTACTCGAAGCTCTTCGCCGCGTCCTCATCCGAGTACGCGAAGACGCCCATCCAGTCGAATTCCGCGGCGCGCACGAAGTCGCACAACTCGCGAAAATCCTTCTCCGTTTCGCCGGGAAATCCCACGATGAACGAAGTGCGAATCGAAACGCCGGGAATCGTCCGGCGCGCGCGCTCGAGCAATTTCAGGAACGCTTCGCCATTCGACCCGCGCTTCATGCGCGCCAGCACGCTGCGGCTCGCGTGCTGCAGCGGCACGTCGAGATACTTCGCAAGGCGCGGACGCGACGCAATCGTTTCCAAGAGGCGCGGCGTGATCCGGTTCGGATAGCAGTAGAGGAAGCGAATCCAGTGCAGGTCTTCCACCTGCGCCAGCCGCTCGAGCAGCGTCGCAAGCCCGTCGCGCAGGCCCAAATCCTCTCCGTAAAAGGTCGTGTCCTGGCCGATCAGCGAAATCTCGCGCACGCCAGCCGCAGCGAGATTTTCCGCCTCGCGCACCACCGATTCGAATCGGCGGCTGCGGAATTTGCCGCGAAGCTGCGGAATCACGCAGAACGTGCAGGGATGGTCGCAGCCTTCGTTGATCTTGATGTAAGCGGTGTGGCGCGGCGTCGCCAGAATCCGCGGCGTCAAATCGTGATAGAGGAAGGTCGGAAGCTCACTCGCTGTGGTGGTATTCACGGAGGCCAGTTCGCCCGCGCACGCCTCCACGATTTTCTCAAGCTCGCCCGTGCCGATCACGGCATCGACTTCCGGAATCTGCTCGCGGATTTCGTTGCGGTAGCGCTCCACCATGCATCCGGCCACAATCAACTTCTGCGCGCGGCCGAATTTCTTGTACTCCGCCATCTCCAGAATCGACTGCACCGATTCCTGCTGCGCCGGCGCAATGAAGCTGCACGTGTTCACCACGAGCACGTCCGCATCCCCCGCCCGCGGCGTGATTTCATACCCCGCGCGAGCAAGGATCCCCATCATCACCTCGCTATCAACGAGGTTCTTCGGGCATCCCAAGCTAACGAATCCAACCTTCGGCATCTCAGCGCGCTTCCCAGCGCAGTCGCAAACGCTCAATTCTAGCACGTTGCTGGCGCGTTGATTGACACCCTCGACCTCCGGATTTGCGCACGATACCCAGTAGGCTGCAATTACCTGACAAACTCCATCGCGCACGACCGTGTGTGTTAGCATCACCGCACGTAACGAGCACCCGGAGGACCTGTGCGCGCTTGGCGGCGGTGGATGGAGGCCCTGGCTTTTGTATGCGGAGCCCTCATTTTGTCTTGGTCCTGGACGATCCAGGTTCAGCCTCGATCGGCTCGCACTCTCATCTTTTGGATTCTCGTGCTGGTGATTCTTTCGGGCTGGGGGCTTTCCTTTCTTAGGAATCGAGCCTTTTTGGTCCTTAAGATTTGCTACGCAGTTGCTGTAGTCCTGGTGTTCCGGCAATTCAATATCGCGTCCATCCGCGGCGAGCCGGCTTTCCTTGCTTTCATACTCGTTTTTTCGTTTGCAGCCATTACCCTGCGTCCTTACTGGCAGATATGGCGCGAGAACCGAGAACCTTGGTGGCCGGCATTGAGGCGGACTGCTCGTCGCCTGGTCGGTGATTGGCGCGAGGACGATGCCCAATTTGCCGAAAAAGTCCTGGGCGACAAGAAACGCTAACCGCGGAGCGGATTTGGCTTTCTTTTCGGTGTGCTTGCAGAACGTCCCGTTCCATAAAGACTAAGGCGCGGTTATCGGTCGCCGGAGTTGCAGCATCCGGAGAATCCAATAGGCTGAAATCGCCGCAGTGATGTGCTTCAGCGTGTGGCCGCTCACGATTCCGCCGAGCGCGAAGATGGGCTTGTCCGTAGCCTCGAAAAGCTTCGCCAACGCATAGATCGCGAGCGAAACGATGAAATCGCTTCCACGGGTGTATCGAGGTGGGAAGAGCGCTATGAGAAGCAGAATCACGAGCAGCGATCCGAATTGCACCAGCACGTAGGGACGCAGATCGCCATGTCCAGCTGTCTGGGTCACGTTCCAGTAGCCCACGCTTGCGATTCCCAGTGCCACAAGCAGGGCCAGCAGGCGTAGACCTGCCCTGACGCTGACGCGTTCCGATATCACAGCAGCAACCAGCGCCATGAATCCAATCGTCATCGGAATGCGGTCCCACACTAGCCGGTCGTCGGCGGGCCGCAGGTGATAGTAGGCGGAGCCGAACGCGGTCAGCGCGACGCCGGTGAAGAAAACGAGATACGGCCAGCGCTCCCGCGAATCAACGAAAAGCGGCCTCGTGCCCTCCGCAGCGACGACGAAAATCCCCCAAGTTCCGAATATCAAGAACGGCCCGTTTGAAATCACGTCCAGGCAATGCGGAATGCCTAGCAGGGCACGCTGGTCGGCGAAATTGTGGTAGGCCTGGCTCTGCGGAATTGGCGGTAGAAGAAACACGGCGCAGACCGCGACCACCAGCGCGACGGCCACGAGCCACAGTCGCCGGTTCATCGGGGCGCTGGCTTGCGCGAGCGGAGCTTTTCGCGGATTGCGTGAAGTAGCGCGGACATCTCGCGAACGGGCGCGGGATGGTCGCCGAAGCGCGCCGACTGGTATAGCTCGGTGAACTGCGCGACCGGCGTCGCGAGTTCCGGCGAAGGAATTGCCGCCGCAAATTCCAGCGCCGTTTGCGACGGCACCTTCTTCCACCCGCGTTTTTCGAGCAGCCGCAGCATTTCGCGATACTCCAGCGCCGCAAGCGACGACGTCACATTCCCGCCACGCCGTGCGCGCAGGCTCAACCGCGCGATCGCGTACGCGATCACCCACCGGCCGCGCAGGTACACCAGCAGCGCCACCAGAACCACCAGAATCGACGGCAGAAAATACGGCGACGCCTCGATCCGGCGGTCCAGCGCAATCAGCAACCGCATCGCCTGCTGCTGCTTCACGAGATAGTACTGGCGAGCGCGCTCGCCCAGGTCGCGCGACGACCGCTGCAAATTCGTCGCCAGCAAAGCCTGGTGCGTGAAGTCGTAATTCACCACCCACTCGCTCCACGCGAACTGAAACCAATCCCAATACAGCCCAACCCGCTCCAGGAACCCGCCACGCTTCGCATCGGTCGCCGCCGGCGTCGGATCAAACGTCAGCCATCCATAGTTCGGAAAGAAAACCTCCACCCACGTATGCGCGTCGCTCTCGCGCACGATGTAGTCGCCGCCCAGGTCGTTGTATTCGCCGGGCAGAAAGCCGGTAACGTATCGCGCGGGGATTCCCTCCGCCCGGACCATCACCGTCATGGCCGCGGCAAAGTATTCGCAGTGGCCTGCGCGCCGGACGAAAAGAAACTGAGGAAGTGGATCGTTCGTTTGCGGCCCTGTTAGATCGAGCGTGTAGCTATACTTCGTCTTGAGATACGTCTCGATGCTCGCAGCTTTGTCGTACTCGTTCCGCGACTTCGCTGTGATGGTGTCGGCCAGCTTCTTGATTCGCGGATCGAGCGGCGGAAGCTGCAGGTACGTCTCGCGGATCGCGTCGGGATAGATCGTCGGCGCCTTCCGCAGCAGCGCGGGAGGCACTTTCGGCATCTCCGACGTAGCTTCGTAACGAACCTTCGCGTAGTTGTGAACCGGATTGAAAATCGATCCGGTTCTATCGATGAACAGGAAGCTGTTTCGCGGCTTGTATCCGGCGCGCTCGCCCTCGCTGCCGAAGCGTCCCCGCAAACTTTCCGGGTTTGCAGCCACGAAAATCGCGTCGGTAGCGATGGGCTCCATCAGAACGATGTAGCGCAGGGTCAGGTAGTCGTTGGGAGTCAAAGCTTCCGGCGACAAGGAATAGTCGCCCGATTCGTCGGGCGCGATGACGGTCTGTCCTCCGCTCGGCGTGAACCAGCGCTTGCCGTCGAAATTCGTGAGTACGATTCCGCGCCAGTGAACGTTTTCGGCGATTCCCGAATCGCCATCGATGCGAACGCGCATCACCACCGTAGTGTTCTTCTTGATTCTGCCGATTTCGCCCAGCGAAACGTCGTCGCTGAATCCGGTAAGCGGGCTCGGCTGCAGGTTGAGCGCGGCCAGATAGCCGGTGGTAACGCGCGGAAACAAAAAGAAGAATACGCCGCCGATCGCGAGCGCGCTTACCGCCACGAATATCGACGTGAGCCCCAGCGCCCGATTCAGTTGCAGCGCCAATCGCGAGCCCGGCTCCATCGGCGGCGAAATCGCGCCCGCCGCGCTTCGCCGGATTTCGAGCGCAACGAACGTCGAGACGGCCAGAACCATGAAAATCGCGAGCGCCACCACAAAGCTCGTCTCCACCGTCAGAATCGCCGACGCCAGCATGGATGTAACCGCGAGCACGGCAAGGAAAGAGTAGTCGCGATTCGTCGACGCGGAATAAAGCCGCACCAGCGTCGCGAACAGCAGCAGGTGAATCGCGGCAAGCAAGGCCGCGTAAAGCGTCGGATTCGGCGCGCCCGCCGCGAGGTTGCGCGAAAACACCCACAGGTCGACGGGGAACACTAGGAAATATGCGAGGACTAGCCACGTCGCCACGCGCTGCGTCAGTTCAGGGCCGCGTCCGCGCCAGACCCGAAATCCCTTGTATGCCAGCGCGATTGAAGGAAACAGCACCGAGACGAAATCAAGCTTGCCGGTGGAAATCACCGCCAGCAGGCCCGTCGAGACGAGCAGAAACAGCGACACTTCGAAGTATCGTTGCACCGCCGAAATCGGCGGCATCGTAGCGCGCGCGGAAGAGGCCATGACCCTGCCTCAATGCTAACACCGCTTCGCACAGCCCTCGCGCACCCGACGCGAACTCGCTAACGGGAACGGAAGGGCGGGGTTTTAACCCCGCCGTAGACGGCGTACTCTCCTTAGGGGTTTCAACCCCTGAAGCCATTTTTCGTCTCGCCTTCGTCCTGGCTTCCTACCGCCGCCGCGGCAATCTTGCGCGTGGCGCTGGAAACGGGCAGCCGCGAAAGTTTGTCGAGCGAAATTGCCCGCGTGCGTGGAAGCAGCGGCAGCTCCGCAACCCGTGCGAGAAAAGGCAGCAGCGTGATATTGCGGAACGTCACTCCATGGCGCGCGGCGGGCAACGCCTCGAGCGACGCCCCGTTCGTGCAGTCCACGCCGAGCGTCGCGCGCAGGTGCCCGGCCAGTTCCGCTTTCGCGTTTCGCGCGACGGCAATGGCGGGGAACTGCCACATCCGCGAAAACAGAACCTGATCGTGCGCGCCAGGATCCTTCACCAGCAGCGTGCGTCCTCGACGATCGCGCAAAACCGCTGCCGCGATTCGCAATTTCACCGGGGCGCGTTTGCGTCGCGGCGCCGGAATCGCGTCGGTTAATCTGAGCGCCCGCGCGCGGCACCATCGCGAAACGGGACACGCGTCGCACCGAGGCGACCGCGGCGTGCACAGCGTCTCCCCAAGTTCCATCAGCGCCTGGTTCCAATCGCCGGCCGCATCATGCGGAAGCAGGCCTTGCGCGGTCTTGCCCAGCCTCTGCCAGCGTCCGCCAGACCGCAAGTCCCCGCGCATACCGCCGATTCGCGCCAGCACGCGCGCGACGTTGCCATCGAGCACCGCCAGCGGAACGTCATACGCGATGCTGAGCACCGCCGCAGCCGTATACCCGCCAATCCCCGGCAGCGCCAAGGCCGCATCAATCGAATCCGGAAATGTTCCGCCGTGCCGCGCCACAATCTCCTTCGCCGCTCGATGGAGATTCCGCGCGCGGCTGTAGTAGCCGAGCCCGGACCACAGCCGCAAAACTTCGTTCTCCCTTGCCCCTGCGAGCGATTCGACGTCGGGAAACCGCGCAAGAAACCGCTCGTAGTAGGGAACCACGGCGGCAATGCGCGTCTGCTGCAGCATCACTTCGGCCACCCACACGCGGTACGGATCGCGGCTCGCGCGCCACGGAAGTTCGCGCCGATGAGCGCGAAACCAAGCGAGCAACTCTTCCTGAAACCGCGTCAGCGATCGTGTCGCAAACTGCGTTTTCACGGACGCTATTGTTGCACGGGGCTAGTTCCGGTGCGAATCTGTGAGCGTGTTGACCCGCGGGCCCGGTTGCCTCTCTACCACCGGGTCTTTATAGAAGATCCATAGAAGGAAAGCGGCGAGCACTGGGGCCCCGGCAAGATTGCCGATATTCGATTCCCAAAAGATTAGTTTGTCCCTCTCGAGGAGAGTGACGTACCGCACAAAACCATGATTAACGTGGACTTGATACGTCTGACCTGTTGCGACGACCGGATGATCGGGTGCGGAACCGTAGATATCCATCTCTCGGCCAAAGGTCATCACCCCAACGAAAATGGCAAGTCCTAAACAGCACACGATTACGATCCGCCGCCAGAGCGGCAGGGCATGAAACGGCGCTTGCCGTCGAATCATTTCTTCAAGCGACATGATTCCGGCTCATACCCTCATTACAGCGAGTCCATGAACAAAATGTACGACGACGACCACAGCGGCGTGGGAATCGTTCGCTGCGCGCGCGACGTGAGGATAATCTTGAAAATTTCGCGGTCGCCGCTCAACTCGTTCAGAAATTCGCCGCCCGCGGCCGACGTCTCCGGCTCGATTCGCGCCAGCGTGCGCAATGCGTCGTAGATGATTTCGGCGGCGGGCGCCATGCGCGTTACGAACTGATCGGTGCGAAATTGAATCACGGCATTGATCTCGTTGAAGTGCCACGCAATCGACGCGGCCATAGACACGCCGCGCTCGAATCGCTCGAGATGTTCCGCCATGGCAAGCTCCTCCGAACCAGAGCCCTTGCGCGGCGGCCCGATAAACGGATCGAGCACCAGCATCACGCGCCGCTCGTCCTCGCGCGCGAATTCACGCACCATCAACCGCCCCGTCTTCGCGCTGGTCTTCCAGTCGACGAATCGCGCGCTGTCGCTCGACACATACTTGCGCAGCGAGTGCAGCTCGTGGCCGCGGCCCCGAAAATGACTGGCCATCTCGCCGCTCAGCAACGGCAGCACTTCGGCAAGCTGGTCGGAAGGCGCGATCCGCGGGTACACGACGATCTCGATGTCCGAATCGACGTGCCGCATCTTTTCGAAGAAGCCGAATGGGAATCGCGTCCGGAGGCCGAACGCGTCCTGCCAGTATACGCCGCGGCGCGCAAATCGCAGCTCCACTTTCTGCCGCGCCGAGCCCATGCGCGGCACGTACGGAAAGAAAACAGGAGTCGCCAGGATTTGCCCCGGGCTCTTTTTGCTTTCGCCCACCACCCGCAGCGAAAACGACGGCCAGATCTGCTTTTCGTTCCGCAGCTCCACTTCCGCGATCACGGGCTGCTCCGCGAAAATATGCTCCGGCAAGTCGAACTTCAGCTCGATGCCGCTGAGCACCATGCGCGACAGGATCCCCGAAATCAAAATCCCGGCGATCGCGCATGCCAGTATCATGAACAGCAGATTGTTGCCGGTGTTCACTGCGGCGAGAATCAGGATGAAAACTGCGGCGAGGTAGATGATGCCCTCGCGCGTCAGCCGGTAGTCCACTTGATACGCCAGCCAGCGCAGGCTCGTGCGCCGCGCCAGCGCCGGGACGATCGTGATTCCCACCCACGCCGCAAGGCCCAGCGCGATCACCGTGCTGATTCCCGCCAGCCAGATGCGGCCCTGTTGCGCCGCCGCGGCGGAAAAAAGCGCCACCACCAGCGCCACCGACAGCACCGCCATCGCGATGCCGAAGTTCCGCCAGCCGGGGCGGTCACGCCGCTGCCACATCCGCGCGACTATCGATTCTGCCATCGGGATTCGTAGCGCCAGCATCTTGCCGGCGGATTTTTGAGGGAGTGCGGTAGCTCTCGCCCTGAGCGTAGTCGAAGGGTGCTACCGCTTTCTCTTCGCCGAAGCCTGCCATCTTGTTGGGAGGGCCCGGCTCGGCGGCCTCTCCGGCGTTCAGAATTTCTCCGCGCCCTCCCCGCCTGAGCAGCAAGATTTTGCTTTTTCTCTGTGTTCTCTGTGCCTCTGTGGCAAACCGCCTTGTCTTTCTCTAAACAGGTACGCGCGTAGTCTCCATGATGTCCCGCAGGATCGCCTCGGCCTGCTCCGATTTCTTCTGCGTGGAAACGTACCGCGAGCTCACCACCACGCGATGCGCGAACACGGGCACGATCAGCCGCTTGAAATCGTCCGGCAGGCAATAATCGCGCCCTTCCAGAAACGCGCGCGCCTGGGCCGCACGATGCAGCATCACCGCGCCGCGCGGGCTCACGCCCAGGCTAAGCTGTTCGGTCTGCCGCGTGCGCTCCACGATTTCGAGCGCATAGTCCAGCAAGCTATCCTCGACCTTCACTTTCGCCGCGGATTCCTGCATCGCCATCACGTCCGCCGCGTCCATCATCGCCCCGATTTTCTCGGGCGAAGAGTGGCCGGAGCCATTGCGAATGATTTCCTTTTCGCTCTCGCGCGAGGGATAGCCCATCCGGATGCGCATCAGAAAGCGGTCGAGCTGCGATTCCGGCAGCGGATAAGTTCCGTGGTGCTCGATCGGATTCTGCGTCGCCAGCACCAGGAACGGTTTCGGCAGCGGGTGCGTGTGGTTGTCCACGGTGATCTGCGATTCGTTCATCGCCTCGAGCAGCGCCGACTGCGTTTTCGGAGTCGTGCGGTTGATTTCGTCGGCCACGATGATGTTCGCGAAAATCGGCCCCGGCTTGAACTCGAATTCCTGCGCGGCGGGATTGTAGACGCTCACGCCGATCACATCGCTCGGCAGCAGGTCGGAAGTGAACTGAATCCGCTGGAACGAGCACTGAAACGAATTTGCCAGCGCCTGCGCCAGCGTCGTCTTGCCCACGCCCGGCACGTCCTCGATCAGCAGGTGGCCCCGCGCGAACAGCGTCGTCAGCGCAAGCTGAATCACGTCTTCCTTGCCCTTCACCACCCGCCCAATCGAGCGCTTCAGCTCCGCCAACCGTTCCGCCGTAGGGGCTCTGCCTGTTGCGCCCGTCTTGATGTCCGTCGTCGTTTGCAATTCCCTCAGCCTTTTGCTACAAAAGTTATCCCGCCGGTTTGCGCGTAGCACAGGCACTCGCCGCGGCAACCGGGTTGGTTGTTGTAGCGCCGGGCTTAAGCCCGGCAGGTTTTCTCTTTATGGGCGACTAGCTCAGTTGGTTAGAGCGTTCCCCTCACACGGGAGAGGTCCAAGGTTCAAGTCCTTGGTCGCCCACCATACCCCACCCAATTCTGCCACCATTCCTTAGACTCCCCGACTCCCGTTTTGCCGGCGTGTGCTCAACAAGTTGTCGCCCTTCAACCCCGATGTCGTCGAAGCCCGCACGTCGCATGTGCAGTCAGGGGTGGAGGCCCGGCCCTTCTTGCCCTGACGCAGGAAGGGCAGGCCCGAAAGAAGCCCCATAAAAAAATTAAAGGGGCTTCAGCCCCTGAGAATTACAGAACGGTTTTAGGGTGGAAGCCCGGGCCTTTAGGCCCGGGAAAAAGTTCGCTAGGATAGCGCGGGCTTTAGCCCCGGGAATTTGAAGACGGCGCGCAACCCTTAAGGAAATTCGAACGTTCTTGTGATCTCCGAAACCCCCTCTCAGCGCCCTCCGCGCCCGCCATCCTGTTGGGCGGGTCTCTGCGGTAAATGATTTCCCGAGTTTCCAGGAGCCACTCGCTTCGGCGTTTTCACGTCTCGAACGTTCAGGTCGTAATCGCTTCATCGCTTCCAGCCTTATGATAGGCTCCTCGCATGACGAGCATCCTTCGCTTCCTGCAAATTTTCGCACTGGGCACCTGGGTAGGCGGAATCATTTTCCTAAGTTTCATCGAAGCGCCGGGAGTCTTCAGCATCCTCTCGAACCGCGAGCAGGCCGGAAGCATCGTCGGCTACTCGCTCACGCGTCTGCACTACATCGGCATGATCGCGGCGTTGATTTACCTGATTGCGGGGCTGGCGCTCGCAAAATCTGCGAGGTGGTTCATCGCGCCGGCCGCGATTCTCGTCGTCCTCATGCTCGCGCTGACGCTCGTCTCCGAGTACGGCGTCCGCCCGCGCATGGCTGCCTTGCGCGCGCAAATGACGTCCGTCGAAGCCACGCCGCTCGAAAATCCCACGCGAACCAAATTCGACCGCCTCCACCGCGCATCCGTGCAGCTCGAAGCCACAGCGCTCCTCCTCGGCATCGCCGCCGTATTCCTTACAGCCCGGAGGTAGCCCAGCGGCGTCCGCACCAATTCATCGCGCCTCTCGTTCCGCGTCAGTCTTTCTTTATCTGTGTTCATCCGTGATTCCCAAGGTTTTTCCCGGGCTCGCGCTACCGCACGCAACCAACCAGAAAAGCTGCCGGCCGTAGCCGTCCCCGGAGTCCTAGGACTCCTAATCCTTATATTTACTCTTGACTTAATACATAAACTGTGATAACATACCTTGTTTTTGCGGCTCGCGGGATGGCCCGCGACAGAGGGGAGGCGGCGGCGAGATGCCGACGACGCTCGGCGGCAGGAGGCGGCCGTTGTGGACGAGACTGAATGTCGGCCCGCCCAGGGCGAAGAAAAGGTCAATCGGTACACTTTGCAAACGGAAATCGCTGCAACTCACACAAAACAAAAGACGGAGTCTCGGTTCAATCGGTACAGTTTTAGGAGGTTCCGTTTCCACTACAACGATCGTTTCCCCGGGAATTGCTGCCTCAGCCGGTTCGGCGCCGCTTCTTGGCGACCCGTTTGCCGGTCGCCTTTTTGATCTTGCGGGCGTCTTTGCCGGCCAACCCCACCGCGCGCCACATATACCAGCTCGCCACCGTCCGCCACGGCCGCCAGCGTTCCCCGAATTTCAGCAGTTCTTTCGGTTTGGGGATGCGCCGCTTGCGGTACGTGAGCGCGAACCCCTTCTGCACGCCGTAATCATGAATCGGAAGCACGTCGGGCCGCCCAAGGCGAAAAATCAAGAACATCTCCACAGTCCATGCGCCGATGCCGCGCACGGAAATCAAGCGCTCCACCAGTTCGTCGTCCGACATTTTTTCGGCGTCCGCCAGCGTCGGTACGATCCCGTCGATCGTTTTCTGCGCCAGGTCTCGAGCGGCCGCAATCTTCGCGTGCGAAAGGCCGGCCTTGCGCAAAGCCTGAGTCCGCAGGCGCAAAATCTCCTGCGGCGTGGGACAAACGCCGTTCGAGCCGAGCGCCCTCACCCGTGCGAAAATCGTCGCCGCCGCTTTGCCGGAAATACTCTGGTAAGCGATCGCTTCGAGCAGCGATTCGTACACGCTGTCGCATTCATCCAGCTTGAATTGAAATTCGCCCACGCGCTCGATCACGCGCGCGAGATGTTCGTCGGCGCGCGAAAGAAACGCGTGCGCTTCCACATGATCAAAAGGCAGAGTCAGTGTGTCGGGCATACAGGACCTGGTCGCAGCCTCGCTCATTTGTTCACGGCTCCGAGAACCGCGCGACTTCGGCGACGATCTCGAAACCGGACCAAGCAAGCTTGGCCCAAAGAGAAAGCGGAAGCAAGCTTCCGCGCGGATACCTCTGGGCCCCCAAACACGCTGCTATTGACAATGTCGAGGGGACTCGTCCATCTTTATTGGCTTTCCTTTGCGGAGGATTCTGTTCGGCGGGAGATGCGCAGGCCAGCCCTCTGGCGGGAGATCGATTTGCGAGTTCGCGTCTGTTTTCATGACAAATGCTTCGACGGAGCCTCTTCCGCCGCGATCTTCTCGCGGTTTTACCGCGAGCGCATCAACCCGGGCGCCGAATTTCTCTACACGGGGATGACGCACAAGGCCTCGCAGCCGTTCGAAGACGGCGTGTTCGATGGCGACGAAAACGCAATCGTCGATTTCAAATATTCACCCTCGCCGGACCTTACCTGGTGGTTCGACCATCACCAGAGCGCGTTCCTCAAGCCGGAAGACGCCGAGCACTTCCGCCACGATCACTCGGGCAAGAAGTTTTACGATCCCACGTTCAAATCGTGCACCAAGCTGCTCGCAACGGTGGCTTCGGAAAAATTCGGATTCGACGCGAAACCGATCGCCGACCTGATCAAGTGGGGCGACATCATTGACGGGGCGCAGTTCGCGTCGCCCGAAGCGGCCGTGGGGCTTGCTGAGCCTGCCATGCAGCTCGCGCTGGTGATCGAAGCGGCGCCCGAGCCGGACCTGGTTCCGAAGATTATTCCGGACCTGGCGAACCGCTCGCTGGCCGAGATGGTGGAACTGCCGATCGTGAAGAAACATTTGGGCCCGCTCCTGGAACGGCATCGGCGTTCGATCGATATTCTGCGCGAGCGCATGGACTCGCGCGGCGGCGTGATTTACTTCGACGTGAGCGACCTCGACCTCGAAGGCTACAACAAATTCATTCCGTATTTCCTGTATCCGGATGCCTTGTATTCGGTGGGCGTCAGCGCGTCGCCGACGCGCGCGAAAGTTTCGGTGGGGACGAATCCGTGGAAAGAAACGTCTGCGGAAGTGAATCTCGCGTCGCTGTGCGAGAAGCACGGCGGTGGAGGGCACGCGCGTGTCGCTGCCATCTCGTTCGGTCCCGGCGACTTGGTTCGCGCGCGCTGCGTGGCGAAGGAAATCGCCGCCACCCTTCGCAACGATCCGCGCGCGCGATAGACTTTCCTGCCGTGTTATAATTTGCGCACTTGTGGGCCGCTAGCTCAATTGGTAGAGCAGCTGACTCTTAATCAGCGGGTTGCAGGTTCAAGTCCTGCGCGGCTCACCATACGTCATTCTGTGGCCATCGGCGAAGGCGCCGTTGGGGAAACGATGAAGTCGAAATCGCCCACGCGGAAGAGACGCCTCATCACCGCGGAGACCCGTGCCGCGAACACCAAAGATGACTTCCTGATTGCCGCGATCGGAGCTTCCGCTGGCGGCATCGAAGCCCTCACTGAACTGATGAGGCATCTGCCGGTTGACACCGGCATGGCTTTCGTCCTGATTCAGCACCTCGATCCGAAGCACCGCAGTATCCTCGCTGATCTTCTCTCGAAAGAAACTGCAATGCGGGTCAGGGAAGTAACGCATGGCATGAGAGCGGAGCCGAACCAGGTGTACGTGATACCGCCGAACGCGTCCATGTCCATTTCGAATCGCTCGTTGCAGCTCAGTGCTCGCGAAGAATCGCATCGAGCCCCCATGGCCGTCGACCGCTTCATGCGTTCGCTGGCGGAAGAGAAGGGCAATCGAGCGATCGGAGTGATTCTATCGGGTTCAGGAACGGACGGAACCCAGGGAATGGCGGAAATCCAGGCGCAAGGGGGCGTGACTTTCGCACAGGACGAGTCGGCTAAGTACGACGGGATGCCCCGTAGCGCGATTGCCGCTGGGTGCGTGGACTACACGCTACCCCTGAGCGGAATCGCTCGGGAGCTCGCGCGCATCGCACGCCATCCCTATGTTGCGCGAGGTCCAGCAGTTGAAGGGGCCGAAATCGCTAAGGCCGAAAACGGCGGACTCGGCACAATTTTCCAGGTTTTGCATAAGGCCACGGGCGTCGATTTCACGCACTATCGCCAAACCACGATCCTTCGGCGAATCCAGCGCCGCATGCTGGTTCACAAAGTCGACGTCCTGGACGAATACATCAAGCGGATGCGCGACGACCCGAAGGAAATCAAGGCCCTTTACCAGGACATGCTGATCAACGTAACCAATTTCTTTCGCAATCCGGCCGTGTTCGAGGCGTTAAAGGAGCGTGTTTTCCCCCGACTCACAAAACACCGCGAGCGCGAGGCAGCCATCCGAATATGGACGCCGGGATGTGCTTCGGGCGAGGAGACGTATTCCGTGGCGATCGCGGCGCTGGAATCCCTCGGCGAAAAGGGTTCCCACATTCCGATGCAGTTTTTCGGTACCGACGTGAGCGAATCCGGCGTCGCTAAAGCGCGGAGCGGGGTCTACCCGGAAAACATTCAGGGAGATGTCTTACCCGATCGCCTGCGCAAATTTTTCAGCGAAGTAGAGGGCGGCTACCGGATCAGCAAGAGCATCCGCGATATGTGCATCTTCGCACAGCACAACGTCGTCCGCGATCCTCCCTTCTCCCAGATGGATATCATTTGCTGTCGGAACGTTCTCATCTACCTTGAGCCAGTTCTACAGAGCAAGGTGATTTCCCTCTTCCACTATGCGTTGCGATCTGGAGGCTATTTGGTGCTGGGAAGTTCGGAGGGTTTGGGCGCCGCTGCGAGTTTGTTCGCAACGGAAGACCGCCCGTGCAAGATTTTCTCGAAGAAAGCTACCCGGGCCCGGCAAGTTGTGGCGTTTTCGCTGAATCGTCAGCCGGACCAAGACGAACCGGGTCCCGCAGCGATTCCCGTGAAGCTCGACACAGCCTGGAATTACACCGAGGTTCAGAAGGAATTTGATCGTCGCCTCCTTACACACTACGCTCCCGCGGCAGCCGTCATCAATGAAGACAAGGAGATCCTGCATACGCGGGGGGATGTGAGTCGTTATCTGAAACTTGCGCCCGGCCGCGCCAGCCTGAGCATTCTGAAGATGGCGCGTGAGGGCCTGATCTTTGAATTGAGGAACGCCATCGACCGCGCCAAGGGCGAAAACACCCTGGTGCGGAGACAAAACTTTCGCATCAAGAGCGGCGATACGAACGGCGGCGGCGAAACAAAGGGTCGTGCGTCCGGCGCCCAGGATTCGACGCGGCTCGTGAGTTTCGAAGTGGTGCCGATCAGCGTCGGCGGTGTAAAAGGGCAGTACTTCATGGTTGTGTTCGAGGACGCTTTTATCGAGCCTGAGCGCAAGCTCGGGCCAAAGGGATCCCCGGCCGCCAAGGAATCGGAGGCGGCAGCCGGACGAATCGGCAAGCTGGAGCAGGAGCTGGCGGCCACGAGAGAGTATCTGCAGTCCGTGATTGAGACGCACGAAGCGACGAACGAAGAGCTGCAGTCCGCGAACGAAGAAATTCTATCGAGCAACGAAGAACTGCAAAGTACCAATGAGGAGCTCGAAACGGCGAAGGAGGAGTTGCAATCCACGAACGAAGAGCTAGGAACAGTTAACGACGAACTCCGTAACCGCAATGCGGAGGTTTCACACGCAAACAACGATCTGACGAATTTGCTCTCCAGTATAGATATCGCCGTGATCATGGTCGGCAGCGATCTCACGATCCGCCGCTTCACGCCGGAAGCCCAGAAAATTCTGGGCCTCATTCCGGCCGACATTGGGCGTCCATTGCTGAACATCAATCCGACAATTCAGATTCCGGAATTCCAGACGATGGCCACACAGGTGATGTCGAGTTTGCGCACCGTGGAGAAAGCGATTACCGATCGAAACGGCAAGCGTTACCAGCTCCGCGTTCTTCCTTATCGAACGTTGGACAATAAGATTGACGGGGTCGTGATCGTGCTCGTCGACGTCTCGCCCAGAAAGCCCGCAGCGATCGGCTAATACGATCGTTGGGTTCCATTAATTTGGCAGAACTTCAAGTTCTACGGCGTTGGTTTGTGCGGAACTACCCCCCACCATGAGATCGAAGGCGCCGGGCTGCACGACGCGGCGCATGTTCTCGTCGATGATCGATAGAGCGTCCGGAGTGAGCTTGAATTCAACTGTGGTTTTCTCTCCTGGCTTCAACGTCACGCGGCGGAAACTCCTCAGCGCCATCACCGGTTGCGTAACGGAGGAGATTCGCTGGTGGATGTAAAGCTGGGCGACTTCGTCTCCGGGGCGATTCCCCGTATTCGTGATGTCGACCCGCACCGTGGCATTCTGGCTCGAGCTGATTTTCGCTGGTTCAACGCGCAGATTTTCGAAGCGGAATTTCGTGTAGCTGAGGCCGAAACCAAAAGGGAAGAGTGGCGTGCTGTCAACGAAGGCGTAACTGCGGTTTCGGGACGGCTTGTGGTCGTAATAAGCCGGCAATTGGCCCACCGAACGCGGAAAAGTAACCGGCAATTTCCCGCCGGGATTGACGTCGCCGAATAGAACATCAGCGGCCGCGGTTCCTCCTTCCTCACCGAGGTACCAGCCTTCGAGAATTGCCGGCACGTTTTGTGCGACGTAATTGATCGACAATGGCCGGCCGTTAATGAGCAAAACAACGGTTGGAGTTCCGGTCTCGAACACGGCCTTGATTAGCTGCTCCTGGGCACCGAGCAAATCGAGCGAATCGCGGTCCCCCAGATGCTGCTCGGACCACGCCTCCCGGTTCGTGGTTTCGTTCTCACCGACCACGACGATCGCAACCTCCGCTTTTCGTGCCATCTCGGCTGCGGCCCGGACTGCTTCCGCTTGCGTACTCGGGTCGATCACTCGAACGTTGTTCTCGTACCAGCCGCGCCATCCTTGCTTGCCATTCGTGATCTTGCAACCTTCGGAATAGAGGACGTTCGCGTTCGGGCCCACGCGCTGGCGAATGCCGTCGAGGATGCTGACGCCGTGACCATCCTCGCGACTATAACCACCGAGGTGCACGTCTGCCGCATTCGGACCAATGACCGCGATCTTCTTGAGTTTCTTCAAGTCGAGAGGCAGCAAATCGCCATCGTTCTTTAGAAGGACAATCGACTCCTGTGCGGCCCTGAGCGCGAGCTTTTGATGTTCGGAGCTGTTCGTAGTTCGCGCCGCGTATTCCGGATCCACATAGGGATTCTCGAACAGGCCGAGCCGGAACTTTGCCGCAAGCACTCGTGCCACCGCGGTGTCTACTTCCGCTTCGGGCACTTTCCCTTGCTTCACCGAGTCGACCAGCGTGCGATAGACAGAGCCGTCGGACAAGTCGAAATCCACGCCCGCGGCGATTGCTTCTCGCGCCGCGTCTGCGGCGTTTGCTGCAACGTGATGCGTCTCGTACAGCATTTGCAGGGCGCCACCGTCCGAAGTGATGTAACCTTGGAAGCCCCATTCCTGCCGCAGCACAGCTCCAAGCAGCCAGTGATTGGTATGGTCGGGAATCCCATCGATTTCGTTATAGGAAGCCATGACGCTCCCAACCTGCGCTTCCTTGACTGCGGCTTCAAAGGGAACAAAGAACGATTCGCGCAGCTCGCGCTCGGAAACGTTCGAGGGACCCGTGTTTCGTCCGCCCTCCATTTGGCCGTGGACGAAATGCTTGGCGGTCGCGAGGACGTGATGACGGTCGATTTGAAAGTTGCTCCCCTGTAGGCCCTCGATTGCGGCCGCTCCCATGCGGGCCACGAGGAAAGGATCCTCGCCGTAGGTCTCTTCCGTGCGGCCCCACCGTGGGTCGCGGGCTAAGTCGATGACGGGCGAAAACGCCTGATTGGTTCCCGAAGAAGCCATCTCGTCAGCGGCAGCGGTGAAAACCTGGCGAACAAGGTCAGGGTCCCAGGTGCTCGCGAGACCCAGGCACTGCGGAAAACTCGTGCTCCCATTAAACATGTACCCGTGGAGAGCTTCGCCCTGGAAGATGCGAGGAATGCCGAGGCGCGTTTTCTCCACGGCGTATCGTTGCGCAGCGTTGCGAAGGACTGCGGCATCATAGGTGCTCACCGTGGTGTCCTCTTGATAAAGCCTGCGGAATGCTTCCTCAGCCTGATCGGGCGTGAACTTCCCGGTGGAGTCAAGAATTCCCGGGTGGCGTTGCCCGCCAGTTAGCTGATCCACTTTTTCTTCGAGCGTCATGCGCGGGACAAGATCGGCCACCCTTTTCTCGATTGGGAGATTCGGATTGCGATAGTCGGGAGTTGCTTGCTGCGCTGAGGCGACGACGGCGACTGTGCCCAAGATCGCCAGAACCTGGCAGTAGCGGGTTGTCTGGGTGTGCATGATTCGGTGCCTCCGACCGCCGGTAGAACTGTACGAACTCATTGTGATTTCTGACTCGCTTTCGCCTGGGTGCCCTCGAGCGCCCTGGACACCTGCGCGCGAGTTGCGCGCATTTGCTGGCTGACCGGGCTGTTGGGATCCAGCTTGAGGTAGGCGTCGATATCCTGCAGGGCCTCGGGGAAGTTTTGCATCTTGATGTGAATGTTCGTGAGGATGACGTAGATTTGACGATTCCGGTCGTTTAGGTCGCGGCACTTCTTGGCTGCGCGCTCAGCGTCCGGGTATCTCTTTAGTCCTAGAAGCGAGCGCGACAATTGGAAATACCCCTGCCAGGATGATTCGTCGAGTGCGATTTCTTTTCGAGACACATCCTCAGCGCCGGAGAAATCGTCGGTATCGTTCAGCACATCGGCCAGGTCAAAAAATGCCTCGGAGTACTTTCCGCCACTCAAGTCGATCGATTTTTGAAAAGATCGGAGCGCGTCGGGAGCGCGGCCTGCCATGTACTGGGCAATTCCCATTCTGGAGTAGGCCTCATAATAGGAGGGAAAATCGTCAGTGGCCTTCTGAAATTCGGCAATCGCGCCCGCAAAGTCGCTCTTGGCCATCAGCGCCTTTCCTCGAGCGCTTTCGTCGCGGGCTTTTTCGGGGACCTTCAGTTCGTGGGCGGAGACGGTCTCGGGCGGCCCGGTCTCTATTTTGGAAGCAGCCGGGGAACTGGAACTTTCAGCGCGGAGGTCCACGTCCACATTGGATTGATGGCCACCGCTGACGCTGATGCTCAGTTGAGCGTTTACGTAGCCCATTTTTCTAACGGTGACCTGATAGTCGCCGTCTCTCACGTGATCGATATGAAATTGTCCGTTTGTGTCCGTGTACTGACTCGGGGCGGCAAAACCACTGGGTGAGATCAAATCGATGCGCGCCGATACCACTGGTTGGTGAGAGGTCTCGTCCCGGACATACCCCACGACTTGCGCGGAATCGCTTATGGCTTGAGCTGCGGCCACCGCGGCGCACACGAGGAAAACCGGCAGAACAAACCCAAAGCAATAGACGGCGATGGCTCTGCCTTGAAAAGCGCATGGTTTGCGAGAGTAAATCGTCGGGCACTCCGATCGTCGGGAATTCGGCGGGATTGTAGCACTACGATTCCAGGAGGAAAGGTCCAATCGTAAATTCGGATACAATCCATAAAAAATGTGCTTGACACAAAACGGGGATGAGGGTAGAAAGCACACAGCGCAGTGCCAAATCGATATTCTTTGGGGTGGGGGGTCACAAGCCGATGAACGAGTTCCAACCCGGATTTTGTGTCCCTTCTTTGACTATCTCCTGATTGTTGTAGCGGCGCGGTGACTTTGTGGACTCAGGGTCTCGAATCACAAACCCTGAAACCCTAGCGGGGCGATGGCCTAGGAGGCGATATGAAGAGTGAGTTTACATTGGGGACCGTGAAACGGCCCCTCGCAGTGCGTTTTGCGGTTACAGCGTTCGTGATCTTGGCGGTTCTGTTCATTTTCTCACCGGTTTCCCACGCGCAAATCACCGGGACAATTACGGGCACCGTCGCTGATAGCTCGGGTGCCGTAGTCCCGGGTGCCAGCGTTTCCCTCATGAACGAGGCGAGCAAGGACATGCGCGGCACGGTCAGCGACTCGGCCGGGTACTTTGCGTTTCCGGGCGTGCTGCCCGGCACGTACACGGTGAGGGTGGAATCGAAGGGTTTCAAGGCGTTTCAGCAATCCGATATCATCCTGGAGGCGAGCGATAAGCGCAACATCAACGTGACGCTTACGGTGGGCCAAACGACTGAAACGGTCACTGTTGAGGCTCACACGGACCTCGTGCCCGTGGACTCGGGCGCCCGATCGTTTGAGCTATCGTCTCAGGACTTCGCCCGTCTTCCCATGATCTCGCGAAACGCCTCCGAGCTGCTGATGAGTCTTCCGGGAGCTGTTGTGACCCCGAACGGCAATTCCAGCTCGGCGCAGGGCGGCATGGACTTCACACAATCGGGCTCGGTAGGATCCTCTGCAGGCAATGGCGTGTCGATTGCCGGCGCCCCGTATCGAGGCGGCACGGCGCTGCTGATGGATGGAACGAACATCATTGATGAAGGCTGCGACTGCACTTCAATCGCCGTACCTAACCCCGACATGGTCGAGGAAGTAAAGGTCCAGACGTCTGCGTTCGGGGCCGACGGCGCGAAGGGTCCCGTCGTCGTCGACTTCATCAGCAAATCGGGCGGCGCCCAGTATCACGGCGAAGGTTATTTCTTCGTCCGCAACGCGATATTCAACTCGGACTCCTGGCAGCTCAATCACCAAGGGCAGAACGTGCAAACCGGCGATCATTACTACTATCCCGGCGGCAATTTCGGCGGCCCAGTTCCAGGGATGAAGAAGAAACTGTTTTTCTGGTTCGGTTACGAGCACTTCTACCAGCTCGCGAGCGGCGGGACTATCGACCAGTCATACGTTCCGACGGCCGATATGGCGGCGGGGAATTTCAGCGCAACTGCTGCCAATAACGCGCTTTGCATGGCCGATAAAGGCGTAACGGCGGACAGCACGGCTTCTGCGGCTTCGGGCACTTATTGCTATGACCCGACCACTGGAAAGGGTCCTGGCGGCGCAGCAATTGCCAGCGCGGCGGCCGTTCCGCTCGACCCTGGCGCAACGTCGCTGATGGCCATGATCGAGAAATGGGATCCGCCGAATGCTGATCCCTCGAAGACTCCCGGTGGCTACAACTACTTCGTGCCAATAGCGGCTCGCCACAATGGCTATTTGTATCGCGGCCGCGGCGACTACGATTTCAACGAGAGCAATAAGTTGTTTGTGACCTACCAGTACGCAAGTGATTCGCAGCCATCGGATGGTAATTCCCACATGTGGTGGTTGCCGGGCAACTCCGTCGTGTTTCCTGGCGGGGGCCTGACTCAGGCACAGCAGGCCAAGACGATCACGGGCAACTTCCTGCACGTGTTCAGTCCCACGCTGACGAACCAAGCGACCGCGTTCTGGACTTGGTACTGGGGCCCGCAGACTCCTGCGAACTTCAACGCGGTTCTCCGCAGCACCAACAACTATCCGGCTGGCTACGGCACTCAGTTCACCAAGGCTAATCCGTTGCCCTCGACTATGGTCCCCGGATGGAACGGCGTCGGCTACGCGCTCCCCGATTTCAGCCAGTGGGACGTCTTCTCGGGCACGGGTGGGTCGTACTACATTAAGAAGCAAAATCCGGCATTCGCTGACGACTTGACGAAGGTCTACAAAAATCACACGTTGAAGACTGGCTTCTACTATGAGATGACTGGGAACAACCAAGCGAACTTCAACCCGATTAACGGAGCGTTCTCGTTTGGTGGCATCTCAACACCTTTGGTAGACGCAACAAACGCGGCCGCTTTTCAGGGAACGCAGAATCCGACCGCCAACTTCATGATGGGGATCGCCTCAAACTATAACGAGCAAAGCTCTCTGCCGTTGAACGATCAGGCTTACAAGACGTTTTCGTTCTACGGTCAGGACTCGTGGAAAGTGACGCGGCGGTTTACTTTGGACTACGGAGTGCGGTTCGATCACATCGGGCACTGGTATGATCGTGACGGCTATGGCAACGCAGTATGGGTTCCTGGGGACATCATCGGCGACGTCGAGAAGGGGAAAGTTTTCCCCGGCGTTGAGTGGCATGCCATTGATCCCGGAATTCCGCTCAGCGGCACGCCGAACCGGCTCTTCCACTTCTCTCCGCGCTTCGGTGTTGCCTACGATGTCTTCGGAACCGGCGAAACCGTGGTTCGTGGTGGCTGGGGCGTGTACTTCTTCAACGACCAAGTCAACGACTACAGCGGTCCTCTTGCCTTGGCGCAGCAAAGCATCCAGACCGGTCTGCCCGGCAACACAACGGTACTGTTCGGCGAGACTGGGTTGTTGCCGAAGCCTGCAGGGGCTTTCCAGTCGCCCTCTAGCGGTCCTGGGTTCATACTCAATCCCAACGACTACAACGTGCCATATACTACGAACTGGAACCTTACTATTGACCAGCGACTGCCGTGGAACTCGCACCTGGAAGTTGCCTATGAAGGCAACGACAGCGGCGGCCTCTTCTTCGGCGGCCAGGTAGGCGGCGGTGGCAACCTCGGCGGGAACGACCTGATCAACGTCAACAAGACTCCGCTAGGCGCGTACTTCTTGCCGAACCCGTTCACTGGAAGCATCGCTACCGATCCGGAGAACGTCTGCGGCAAGTACCCGGACGGCACTCAGGTCAATACCGGCGGCACGGCGCCATGCCTGAATGGACAGGCCGACTACCGTCCGTACGGAACCATGAACATCGCCGGTAAGCCTGTCAACGTATACGGCACGCAGTCGATCTACGTTGAACAGCATGCCGCCTATGCCAACTACAACGCCCTCGAGGTCTTGTGGGCGAAACAGGCCGGACGCTTCACCTTCAATACGAGCTTCCTGTGGTCCAAGGCGCTCGGCTTCGGGAACGGCAATATCGATCCTTTCAATGAACGGGCGAACTACGTCGTCCTCCCGATCGATCGGCCGTACGTGTGGAACTCCTCCTACGCATTCGATCTTGGGAGGGCCTACCACGGCGACAACAAGGTTCTCGGCGGAGCGGCGAACGGATGGACGATCGCTGGCATCACCACGTGGCAGAAGGGTGGCGACATGCAGTCACAGTCCAGCGAAAACCTGGGAATGTCGCTGCAATACGCGTTTGCCAACGCAGCCTGTTCGGGCGGTATATGCACCGACGGCGTCTCGCAGAGGTCGTTCTACGGAACGGACGCTTCGATCAACATTCAGCCTGTCGAAACGTGCAATCCAACAAGCGGCCTAGCAACGAGCCAGTATGCCAAGCTAAGTTGCTTCGCGGTACCGGCGGTCCCGGCGGGCACTCCCCAAGAACTCACCGTGAAGGGGGGCGATCAAGTGGTGGGTTATACGCCCTACTCGATCGTGAAGAACGGCGCTGGCCAGTTGCCATATATCTCGATGCCAGCGTTTTTCGACAGCGATCTGGCCATCTACAAGACGTTCCACATCACCGAGCGGCACACCGTCGAATTCCGTGTGACAGCCAACAACTTCCTGAACCATCCGCTCGTTGGCTACTCAAACGGCAACTTCCTAACCCTCAAGTATTCAC
>Ga0073928_10001640_pt1 | contig 41958 bp, 33 predicted proteins | sample PaiPotPPA55metaG_FD_76969 | JGI IMG/M metagenome (GOLD analysis project Ga0073928, IMG submission 76969) | Iron sulfur acid spring bacterial and archeal communities from Banff, Canada, to study Microbial Dark Matter (Phase II) - Paint Pots PPA... ...
GAAAATGGCGAGATTGAAAGAAGATCGCTAATGTTGATTTGAAAAACACCCCGATCGCTTTAGAACGAGGTTTGGGCTCTTGCCAGTGCATGCAGCTTCTGCTCTGATCGAGAGTGGGACGTAAATTGCGGGTGGCAAAGGGCAAGGTTGGAAGAAAGCGAAGCCTGATGTTTTCCGTCCTGAGAACGTTGACACCTCTGATGCTCTTGCTTGGCCCCGTACGCGCGCAAGACATAGTTGTCGGCGTCAACGTAGTCAACCCGATGCGTGCCAGCGTCGCTGATCAGAATGCCGTCTTCAGCCAACTCGAGGCTGCACATGTGCACGTGATTCGATGCGGCATTAGCAACGACGACAAGGGAATCGACTATGCGAAACGCGCAAAAGCCAAGGGCATCCGGATCCTGCTGGGCGTAGGAGCGGAATATTCCCCGAATGCCCCGACGCGTCCGTATCAGCCGGACAAGTTTCCCGCAATGTGGAGCGGGCATCCGCTCGCGTATGCGGACCCCGAGCTTTCGAAAACCTTTTATCAGAAGTTATTCGACGCTCTCGACGCCAACGGCATCGTGCTGGCAGGCATTGAACTGGGCAACGAGGTCAACTGGGCGGCTTTCAATCCGGAGTTTCCCCTGCCAGGAGAAGGCAAGATCCTCAGTCTCGCCGATCTGTCCCACGATCCCGAAGGAAAACAAATTGCCAAAGGCCTCCTGCAGTACGTGAAGGTCATGGCGGCGTTGAAGGAAGTCCGCGATCATTCGCAGTTGAATCGCAATACGCCCCTCATTTCAGCAGGAATGGTGACCGCCCCGGATGGCGGAAAGCTATACAACAACAAACGCGAAGACATGGTGAGTCTGTCGGCGACGATGACGTTTCTGCGCGCGAATGGCCTGGATGCGCTTGTGGACGGCTACGGAATCCACACCTATCCTTCGAGCGATCATCCGGGAGATCCTGTGGTTGCGGCGAGAAGAACTGAGCGGTTCGAAAGCGTGGATCTCGCTCCGTGTCGCGCGGCGGGTCAGTCCGGAGGAAAGCCGTGTTGGGTAACCGAATGGGGTTTCCCGAACAAGGACTTCTCGTGTCCTCCCAAGGACTTCGCTCGTGCGCTACTTGTGCAGGAGATGCGTGCGAATTTTGGCAAGGCTGCCGCGGAGCATCGGCTGGCGGCCATCTCTTATTTCGCGTGGAACTCCGATCCGTGGTCGAAACAACCAGATGCCGACAGCGTCTATCGTTGCGGAGAACTGACCGAGGCTGGAAAATTGGCCGTGGCGCCGTTGACGGACGTGCAGAAAGCCGATCCGTATGCGAAGCTGCGCTTCCGCGTCGGTGTTCCCCTGGTCGCACGCGGTCCCGCCCCGAATATTGCCGATAGCTCGTTCACTGCGATTCAACTTCCCAACGACAAATTCCGCGGCTTCACCGCTGCCGGAACAACATGGGCAATCGATGGCAATCATCCCTACGACATGGGCGGTGCGGCAGTTGCGATTCTGAAGCCCGGCGCGTCCGGGAGTTCTGATTCGTGTGGCCAGTGGATCGTGCACGTCGAGTTGGAGGGTAAGACACTCTACGGCTGGAATCACAATGAAACCGCCTGCAACTATGCCAAGTACGGCCAGACTCATGCGTCGATGACCATGGCCCGCTCCTCCGATTACGGACTCACGTGGAAGATCGAGGGACTCATCATCACCGGAACCGATCCTCCCCACGACAGCAAAATGACCGGGGACAGTTGCGGCAACGTCGTGCGCGGGCAGGATGGGTACTACTATGCCTATTGTGTGCACAATGGCGGACACTCGTGGGACGGAGGATATGGCTTCGTGGCGCGCGCACCGATCTCTGATCCCCGCCCCGGCAAGTGGGAGAAGTATTTCAATGGCTCGTGGAGCGAGCCCGGTGTCGGCGGCAAATCGAGCTCCATCGATGGCGGCGGGTCGGACTGGTGGAAGACAACTGGCGAAACCATCGGCCTCAATTGGGTCAAAGGCGGCATGGGCCTTGTCGTATCCCAGGACCACCTGCATTTCACACCCATATTGTCGCAGCCTCTGTTCCTGACAGAACCTGGCGACTGGTCGCGCAAAAACGGCCTCGAACTCGTCTCTTATGCTGATCTAGTCGACGCCAAGACCGGCCTCAACCAACTCGATGACCATTGGCTGCTGGCGTATATGTATCTGAATCCCGGAGAGAACTTCGGCAAGCGGTATCTCATTTTTCGGCCGGTGGACGTCTCGTGGTCGCGCGAGCCCGGCGAGCCCGAAGTCGGCGAGATGCTCACTCACTGGTATGACGCCGCGCACCACGACCACTGGGCCACGATAGCTCCTGTGCCGGGCAACTACTCCGCCTATCGGCTCGTCGCTCAGCTTGGCTATATGATGACCGCGCCGGATCCATCGCAGCCTACGGTCGAACTTGAAGAGTGCCTTAGCAAGTGGCCGGGGCACGCCGATCGTATCCTGATTCAACAGGGAGTCTGTGAGACACAGGACTATCAGCGTCTGCGCAGCGCCGGCTTCGTTTATTCATCGGCGCAGCCCAACACGCAGCCGCTATACCGATGTTATTCAGATGCAGAACACTCCCACTTCGCCTCGAACCGCGAGGATTGCAACAGCATGGGGAAGAAAGAAGCCTTGCTCGGGTATGACCTTAAGGAATGAGTTGCGTCCAAGGGGAAGTTATCCGCAAACGGGCAGCAATGGTCCTCTTAAGCAGGTTGCCGGTTGGGTTGATGCACGCATGGGCATCGGTTGAATTCGGAACCTGGTACACAAGATCCTCCGAATTTGGGGTTTTTGCTCGACAATTTTTTGCACTAAGGGCTTTGTTACCACGCTGGCTCTGGGCGAACCGAAGTCGCCGTCACCGTGAACTCTGAAAGGATCATTATGAACAACACGGGGCTAGGGTACGGGTTCGTTATGTTCTTCGCGTTGGGCTTGCCTCTTCTTATTCTTACGATCGGTAAGGGGGCGGAACAACCGGAAACGTCATTCCCTTCGCTTCCCGGCGCTTACTCAAGTTCCAAAGAGCATCCCCGAGTCTTTACGACGCCGGCGGAGTTAAAGGACCAGGTCTCGCGCATTAACACAGCCGGTTCGTTTTCCGCGCAGAACTTTGCGCGCCTCATGGACCAAGTCAAATCCCATCTGGCGGCTAAGGTCGATTGGGATGCAGCGTATTCGGGTTGCGACCTCGATACGTATTTGCACGCTTTTTCATATGAGCCGGCGGGCGGATATGCCGAACAAATGCGTAGCGCATCCCAGTTGAGCGCAGCCATGAATGTAAAGCCGGGGCTGATCCCTCCGGCGGGCGCAGCGATTGTCTCAGTAGAGAAATCCTAAGAACGCTGCCGAACTTCCGCAGCCAGTCCGCTGTGATTCTCGCTGGTCACTGGGCGGCGCGGTGGCGATGAATCCGGCCCAACTTTCAGGCGCCTCTCCACCGTGCCGATCACAGGAGCATCTTCCATTCCATCAGCATAAGCCATGGAGACGAACCTCTGCTCGGAACACAGACGATCAATCATTCGCTGCTGCGCGTGGCTAAGGACAGCATGAGGAAGAATTGGAAAATGACGAAACATCCAGAGGAAATACACGCGCTGGAGAAAAGACGGCATCAGATACCTCGGTCCGATGGGCGTCTGCACCTGGACCACACCGTCAGCGAGTTTCTCAATCCACATAATTAGGCCACCTGAACACTGAGTTTGGCCAGAGCACTTCTAGGGCCGTAATTATTGCACTAACGTCTCTGTAAGGGAAAGCATTTTCTAAGAAATCTTACCGCCAAGCGCTTAATCCACGCGCCTTTTGCCTAACGAGAAGGAGAGGTGAGTCTTTTGACGCGCGGCCAACCTTGAAAGGGATTTCTGATTGCACCGTGAACGGTGCAATACACCGGAATCAGACGGGAATTTCCGGCAGTATGTCCATCCGCCGGATCTCGGCGGCAACTCCGAAGCCCTCCCCAAGACCTTCCTCCACGCGCAAAACATGGGCATGACAGCAAACCCAGCACTTTTCCCCGGAAGTCAGCTCGGGAGGAAGTATTAGAACCAACTCAATATCCGACCCGACCGACATCCTGGAATCGCAGTAGAGGAAGACACCGTTCGTGCTCACGTCCCGAGTGTGAGCCGTACCCTCTGTCGAACCGGCGTGATTGCGCACACCGACCGGCAGCCGGGTCACTAACCTCGGATGTGATCTGCGATCATCTGTCGGCATGACGGTCTGCTGCATCCCACCTTTCGAGAGAATAAACACTCACTCCGCCCGCGAAATTACTCTCTACCAGCTTCGCGCGAGTATAAAGCACTACTTTCGATCGCACAACGAGTCACGAGGTCCGGGCTGAGGTCAGAAGCGAACCACGAGTCCGGTCGATGCACGGATACTATTCTGCCGGGCGTTGAAAGAACCCGTCACAAGATAATCGACTACCACGCGGCAGCCCAGCATGTGCGTCAAACGGCAATCGACCCCGGCGCCAAGTGTAGCGGCAAAGCTATTGTTGGAACTCGATAGCCCGGTTTCGTCCGTGTGGACTGCGCCGAAGAGAAGCTCCGCAAAGGGTCGGAATTTAGGAGCTGCGTAGGATCCGCGAATACCAGCTTGAAAGCTATATTCACTCACGCTGCTGTTAACCAGGCAAGTACTTTGCGGCCCTCCTCCGCAAGAACCGTTAGTCGGAAGAAGCTTTGAACCGTATAGCCCGGCAAAATCCGCGATGACGCCGAAATACGTCAGGTATTTTTTTTCCCCAGAGACATTCCATCCATTGAGATTCGCATGCTCGCCGGAAAAGAGATTGGCGCCGATGAAAGAATACCCGACAAAAACATTGCCGGATGAAAGTCCTTCGGAGGAGAGGTTCTGTGCGAATCCGCTGCTCACGAGCCATATCAAGGCACCAAGAACCAGTGCCGCTTTATACATGCCCCGCATGCATCGGCGCACTCGGCAGCAAGCCTCCATGAAATCTTTTCCTCGTCCGAAGATCATGAGTTGAACTGTAACATTTTGTGAAGTCGCTGTTGCAGGGCTGGTCGGCGGATATATTTTATGTGGAGACCGCTGGGGCGGGCGGAGACGGGGATGCTGTCGGATTACGGCGCTTGGCTCGGAGTTTTTTCTTCGACGAAACAGGGAGATTTTAACAAGTGCGGCTGATAAGATCGCTCTCAGGATCATGCGCTATTTTGTCTTTTCTATGGTCTCGCTGCTCCTGGCCGCCGGAGCTGCTGGCCAATCCGTACTAATCGGATGCGAGTCAGGGGACAACGTCGTTGAAGCGTGTCTTCTGACTGGCAACGATACCAGCTCAAGCACCTCTCAAGCCGGTACGCCTCCAGAGGTTTCCGCCAACGGTGCTTGGGTCGTCCCGGGTGCACGCGTCACCGCACCCATTCCGGCAATAAACTACTTGGACGCCCCCGCAGCTTCCCCGGAAGGCGAGAAGGAGAAGTTTCATTGGCGCCGAGCTCTGGAGGAGTCGTTCACTTTTATTGCGATCGAGCAGGCGTGGGTTGTCCACACCGATTTCCGTTGGGTTGTCTCGGAGAACGGCATACCGTTCAATCATTATTGGCGCGATTACAAGCAGTCGCTTTCAACATGGTGGCAGGCTGGCTGGAGTGCCGGTGAGAACCCCATGTATAACTACGTCGGCCATCCCATCCAGGGAGCCATGACTAGTTACATTGAGATCCAGAACGACCCCAAGAGCAGAAATGTGGAATTCTCGAAGTCAAAGGCCTATTGGGGAAGCCGGCTCAAGGCTACTCTCTGGAATGGGATTTACAGCACACAGTGGAGCATAGGACCGCTCAGCGAGATGACCGTCGAAAAATACGGCTCGAAGGACCGGCCGCCGTGGAACGCGAACAATACATTTCCGTGCGACACGAAGACCTGCTATTGGGGCGTGGGGAAGGTCAACCTGGTTATGACTCCGGTCGGCGGGCTGGGGTGGCTAGTGGCCGAAGACTGGATGGATAAACACATCGTTCGGCGCGTCGAAGGTGCCACTCGAAGCCGATTCCTGGTTGACACCGTTCGGTGCGCCTTCAATCCAATTCATGCCGGCGCCAACATACTTTACGGTAACCGGCCCTGGTTCCGCGATCGCGATACCGGCGACTGGGATTCTGCCGCGCAGCACTGATTCGTTCGACGAACCCGACTCTTGGAATCGCTCATCTAACGACGACATGCAATCACTGCCTGTCCGCCGAATGCTGGGGCTGGTGCTGCTCTTCGCCGCTTGTTCTGTCTACGCACAAAATTATCCCCCTGCACCGCAGAAAGGGAATTGGGACCTGAGTGTCTGGGTGGCTGGAGAAACCGGCGAAGAGCTCACCAATTCGTTTGCAGAATCACAAATCTTGACCGCCGGCGTATTTTTTGGGAGGGCGATCACAGGCGAACACGGCAGAGGCTGGCGGCGCGGCAGCTTCGAATACGCGTTCGATGTGGTGCCGGTTTTCGAGACCTACGGAAACCAACATGTCCACGGCTTCGGATTCGATCCAGTAATACTGCGATGGAACTCAGCTCTCCACACGGCGCACGTCTCGCCTTATATCGAGCTGGCGGGCGGAGGCTTAATCACCAATTTGAACTTGCCTCCTGAAAACACCTCGAGTTTCAATTTCACCCCCAAAGGCGGTGGAGGAATTTACCTGCGAACGCGACAAAGGCAAGCCTTCGACATCGGCGTTCGCTGGTCGCACATATCAAATGCAAACCTTGGCGTGCAGAATCCTGAATTTGACGGCGTGCAGGTCAGCATCGCCTATCACTGGTTCAAGTAGAGGCGTGCCAACCCAAGGAACCGCAACCGGAGGTTACAGAAGCCCACACTCGCCTAAAGTTCTGGACGACGCAAGCGCGCCGCTGGCACAACCAGAGCTTGTTCCATGGTAGGAACATTCGTTCCTCGCAACGTGGCCTCAGCCTGATGCAATTTGTCGGATTGGTTGGTCTGGTAGTAGGCCTGCACTAGAAGTTCAAGAGTGACGGGATTGTTCTGGTCCTCTTCCAGATAGGTGATCGCTTCTTCGTACTTCTTCTGGTCCATGAGCAATGTTCCGGCAGCACCATTGTACGAACTCTGGATTACACGGTTGCGGCTGCCAGCAGTCATGGTTTCGAGTTGCTTCAGAGACTTGTCAGCCAGGGCCGAGTTGCCCGCGTGCGCAGCGCGCACAGTTCGGTTGCGCAGAATGTGGGAAAGCTCTTCATTCTTGTCGCCTTGCGAGATCACGCCGCTATGCTCCAGCGACTCCTCAGCCTGCTGCAGATAGTTCAGTGCAGCGGTATCGTCCGTCTGGTATTCGGCGAGGTGGCGGAAGGCCTGCGCCTCCTGCAAGTCTTGTTCTTTAGCATGAGCACTCCGCCCAATTTCCTGGAATAGCTTATCCGCTTCGTCGAATTTGCCATCGCGTACCCAAGTCATCGCTTTCTGCATCCCGTAGGTCAGCCGATCGGCTTCGTTATGGGCATAGCGGATCGCTTTGTCGTACTCAACCCGCGCCTGCTCCTGGTTCCCCATCAGGGCGTAAGTGTCGCCCAGGCCAACCTGAGAAGTGATAAAGTCGGAGTCGATTTTCAACGCGGCCCGGTATTGCTGCAACGATCCCTGAAAGTTTCCCGCCATGCGGAGCAGCTCGCCATAGGAATCGTGAGGGTTCGGCTCAGTGGGCAGCAGCGCAACGTAGCGGTCCATGGCTGCGAACGCCTTGGCAAATTCGCGGTTGCGGGCGTAGAGGTAGGCCAAATCATTCAAGGCGGCGGGGAAATTCCTGTCAAGGGCCAGCGCCTTCTCCATAATCCTCAGCGCTTGCTCGTCGCCGTTTTCTCCCATCAGCCAATTGCCGGAAAGGTAAAGCAGATGCTTGTCCTTGGGATACATCTCCAGCATGTCGTTCATGGCCGAGATGCCACCGATGAAGTCGCCTTCCTGCACCTTGGAGATCCAGGAGACCATCAACCGCTCTCCCGGAGTCAACTTCGGCGCAAGCGCTTTGGCGTTGTCACGGGCAGCGCTTACTTCCTTGGGGTCGCTGCTGTTGAAGGCGATCCAGGCCCAAGCCACAGCCAGGTTAGGATCGGCCTTCACGGCTGCGCGCCAATCCTCGTTGCTGCGATCGAGATAAAGATTTTCATAGTCCTGCATGCCTTTCTCGTACAAGGCGCGCGCCTGCGCCGATGACGTAGTGACCGGCAGCGATATGGTGGCGCCCTGCTTGAGATGATGGGCGTAAGCCGGCGCGGCTAAGCACACGCCAAGAATAGGAGTGAGAAGGACGGCGAAAATCGAGCGACGCATCGAGGTCTCCACAAACAGACGCTTTGAGGGAAGAATTCTGAGAGCAGCGTAGCATCGCGGTAACCGCGTTACCTAGTGACGGTAGTCATACGACGGTTGGAGAACATGAGTGTAGGAGCAACGAGGCTAACCACGAGAAGAAAGCCCCTGCCGTCGGCGGCAGGGGCTCATTCGGTGAAGATTGTCGGACCTAGAAGGTAAACTTGGCCGCGAGCTGAATGCCGCGCGGTCCGCCGCCGCCGAGGAATGGGTTGCCGATGCCGACGTCGCCGGTAGCAGTGATTTGGTAAGCGCCGTTGCCGACTTCCCGGTGGGCAGCATTCGGCGGAGCGAATCCGCAAGCGCAACCGGGGGTTCCGTCGGGATAAGTAAATCGCGGCGAAATGAGATTCGTTGCCGGGTCAGCGATGAACGCCGGCAGCACCGGATTCGAGAAGTTTGGGTGATTGAGGATGTTAAAGAAGTCAGCCCGAAGCTGCATGGTCATGTGCTCGGTAAGCGCCGTGTCCTTATAGAGAGCGAGATCCCACTGCTTGAAAGTCGGACCGGTGAGAGAGTTGCGGCCCAGATTCCCGTAGTGCCGCGTGCCTGGTTGGCAATCGTCAGCGAAACCGTTGTAGGTGTCGAGTGTCGCCGCCGAGGTGCAGGGCATGGCGAACGAACCCAACTGCAGAAAGTTGAACGGGTTGCGCTTGTCGTATTGGATCGGCCCGACCACATCCGGACGATCAAAGCCATCTCCGCCACCGCTGTAGTCATCTTCGAAGTTGTAATTGAGATTGAATGGCTGGCCACTTTGCAGCGTGGCAGCGCTCTCAATCCCCCAGCCGTTTTTCAGCTTCGCCATGCTGCCGCTCATCTTGGGTAGCGCGTAACTCGCGACCCAGACGAAGCGGTGAGGAATGTTGAAGTTCGAAGGCCCATACTCCGCCTTCGGATTGTTGCTGTCCTGCGGCTGCGCGGCGTTCACGACAAAATCTTCGCCGTCGCTCGAATTATCCAGCGACCTCGACCAGACGTAGTTGATGAGCGAAGTGAAGCCATGATAGTTCGCTACCCGCAACTGGGTCTGCAATGAATGGTAGTTGGAGCTTCCGAAGGAGTTCTCCTGGAAAATGTAAATCGCACCATTCGGGAAGCCGAAGTTTCGCGGCACGGTGAAGTCATTGATACCAGGTTTGCACCCCGTCGACGTCGGCAACTGGCCCAGATCGCACGCCGTAATCGTTGCCTGGCTCGGCTGGTTGAGGTCGAAGAAGCGGAAGAGGCGATGGCCCTGCGAGCCAACGTAGCCGATCTGCATCGAAACCTTGCTGGAAAACTGGTGCTGAATATTGACGTTGTAGTTTTCCATATAGGGGGTTTTGATGTTGCGGTCGAAGGAGAAAATATCGCATTCCACATTACAGTTCGGCGCGCCATAGATCGGCGTTCCCGGAATGTAGGCGCCGGCCGCATTGAAAGCCGCCGGATTCGCGTTGGCCATCTGAACGGGATCGGGCCCAATATTGTTATAAGCCGGCCCCGGCGCGTAGAACGTCGGATAAGGCAAGTGGCCCAGCATCATATCTTGCGAGAAGGCGTCAAAGAACAGGCCATAGCCGGCGCGCACTACAGTTGTTCCTTTGCCCGTTGGATCCCACACAATGCTGGCGCGGGGAGAGAAATCCTTTTTGTCGGGATTGTAGAGGCCGTTCAGCCCGCCCGGTCCTCCGACTTGCTCCACCGTAGCGGTGCTCGGAATAAAGTCTGAAAAGAGGTTGTTCCTCTCCGCGACCACGCTGTAGTAATCCCAGCGCAAACCGTAGTTGAACACGATGTGTGGGGTCACATGGTAGGCATCCTGAAAATAAAATCCGAAGCCGTTCTGGTAAGTGTGCCGGAGCGTGTCACCCGTGTAAGAGAACAGGCCGAAGCTGGATTGCTGAGGCGCCATTTGGAGCAGGTCTTCCAGAGAGCCGAAACGAATTCGGCCGCGCGAGTATTTGTCGAAATGCTGCTGCACGCTGGTACGGTGGAATTCGCCACCGAACTTGATGTCGTGCTTATTTACCTTCCATGACAAACTGTCGATCAACTGATTGTTTGTATCCACGCGCTGCCGCGGGTCTCCGGAAGTTGCACCCAATTGCGAGAAGAAGCCTGCCCCTCCGGTCGCGTTGGGAGAAAGAATGATGATCGGCAAGCCCGCCGAGTTGCAGGTGCCGGAGGTCGTCGTAGTGTTGCAAAAGCCGATGCTTCCGGGATTAAAGCTCTTGTCCTGCGGGAAGAAACCTTCCGCAAACCGGTTCCAACCGTATCGCAGTTCGTTCACCTTGGTTGGCGAGAGCACGCTCACATAGGAGATTGAAACGAGTTGCACCCGGGTGGGCGTAACCGTGTCAAAACCCGGCAACTGACCACCGGTAGCATTTAGCGCCAGTGGAAACTGCTGCGTGCTGTCACCAAAGAAATAACGTCCGCTGATGTTGTTCGACGCGTTAAAGGTGTGGTCGATCTTGGCGATCACGCTGCTCAGGTTGTTGAGCGATGGCGCGTTGGCAATGTAGTCAGGCGCAAAGGTGTTACCCGCAAAGCAGCCCGCGTCGCTGGAGGTAACCCCGGGAACGTAATTTTGAGCGTTGTGCGGGTAGAAGTTGGCGAGTGCCTGTCCAATCGGGCTCACCGTACCACCACCAGCAGCGATCGTAGCTTGCGCCGCCGAAATTTGACTTAACGTCGGCACACAATCGAGCGAGACAACTCCCACCGTCTCACGCTGCCCCTCGTAGTCGAGGAAGAAGAAGGTCCGGTCCTTCACAATCGGCCCGCCGACCGATCCCCCGAACTGATTGTTATGAAACGGAGCCTTCGGGAACTGCGAATCGTCAAAATAATTGCGGGCATCGAGGGCATTATTGCGGAAATACTCGAAGAAGTCGCCGTGAATGGCGTTGGTACCGCTCTTGGTCACGATATTTACAACAGCGCCGGCGTTACGGCCATATTCCGGCTCGAAGTTCGAAAGCACGCGCATGTCCGATACCGCATCGATCGGAAGAATTGCCGACGGTGTCGCGAAGACACCGCCCTGATTGATTGCCGGGTCATTGCGGTAACCGTCGTTCATGTCGGTACCGTCGAGCAGATAATTGTTCGAGCGGCCACGCGCGCCGTTCATGCTGAACTCACCAAAGGAGCCGGGAGAATCGGTGATCTGGTCAGGAGAACCAGCCACGCCCGGATTCAGGAAGATCAGCTTGGTGTAGTCGCGGCCATTGATCGGCAAGTCCTTAACATCGTTTTGGGTAAGTACGCCGCCCAGCGTGTTGGTGGTGGTTTCCACCATCGGCAAAGTATCGGCTGAAACCTCTACCCTGGTCGAGATCTGGCCGGTTTTCATCGCCGCGTCGACCCGGCGCTCGCTGGAAACATCCACAGTCACTCCGGTCGTCACAAAGGTCTGAAAGCCCGTCCCCGTCACCGTAACGTTGTACGTTCCGATGGGCAGTTCCGGTAGGGAGTAGCTACCATCGGCGCTGGTGTCAGTAGTGCGCTCCAGTCCGGTAGCCACGTTCTTTACAGTTACCGAGGCTCCGGCCACCACTGCGCCGGATGGGTCGGTTACGGTGCCGAGAATGGTGCCGCGGAAGGTTTGTGCAGAGAGGCTTACGGCGGCCAGAAGCACAAACACCAGGACTAAGTGCGCTTTCATAGAATCTCCTTGAAGCTGGTCAGTTTAAGGGAGTGACAATCTGATGCGGCTGGCCAGAGTTCTTCAGGCCATTTCCTTGAGAAAGGCGCAATTCATTGTTTAGTAACAAGATACAGCGCCCCGACCGCACACAAAACATTATCGAAACCCTATCCTAAGAGTCAACCATTGAGTTTCCGATCGAGGCAATACAATTTTACGAATGGGGTGACTCCGTGGTAACGTCGCTAGCCGCGTCGGAGGGTTGACAGACTTGGTTCTCGCAGCCGAATTTGGCGAGAGAAGACTAACCGGGAACTGGTTGGGAAACTCGCCTAGAAGGTGATTGCCAAGCCACCGCGTACGGATCGTGCGGCCTGAACCAGATAAACCGTCTGGCCATCCTGTCCCATCACCGGCACATAGCCTTGCGCGAGCAGGTTGCGCAAATCAAGCAGCGCTTCCATGTGGGCTGGGAGGAAGCCCAAAGTGGGAATAGGCTGGCGAACAAAAAGATTAAAGAAGGGATCGCTCTGTCCCGGCGAGGAGTTGAACATGTCCACCGGGGTCAGTGCGGGACCATTCACCCAGCGATAGGAGGCGATCCAGCGAGTACGGGTGTGAGGCACGGTGCCGCTGAACTTGGCTGCCACAGCATGACGACGCTCGGTACGGATCCACTGTCGGGCATCCCCGATCTCAACGTCAGGCTTGGTGAGATCGAGGGCGCCACCGTAGGCATAATCCAAGGTGGCTGTAAGGTCGGAACAAAACTTCCGCTCCAGAACGACGCGCAGCCCGCGCGTGGCCAGCGTGTCACCGGCGTAAGTGAAAGTACCCGAGTAAACATCCGGTAGCAGGAAGCCTCCTGCTGCGCTCACTTGTCCGGCGCCGATGAGGGCCGTGTTGTTTACGCGATCGCTGAACACCGCCAGTTGCGCGTTATTCTTGCCGATACGCTGGGAGACACTCAGTTCCTGGTGGTGGGCTCTTTCCAGCCTTGTGGCAAAGCTTGACATGCTGACACGAGGATCGGCTTCACTCAGGTCGGCTGGCGCCGTATCGAAACCCTTCTCTTCTCTCGTGTTGGGTAGCGATGTTGCATAGTCGTATGCCACCACGGTGTTGGGTGAGAGGTGGAGGTCGAGCGAGCCATAGGGACGAAACGCGGTGACGCGTCCCAGAAACTGAATGGTTTGTAGTTCGCTGCCGAACCTTAACTCGAGCACATCGCCAACCGTGAGATCGTCTCCCGCGTTAAGCGCTGCTGCCTGCAGCGCCGCATTATGCAGGTTGGGATCGGAGGGCGCGAAACGACGCAGAGTGAGCGCCATGGAAGGCCCCGAGCCGTCGGGCAAACGGTGCGAGTACAGAGCCCGCAGAACCGCCGCGGGAAGGCTGTCTCCGTAGCCGACCTTTCCGCTTAACCCGATACGGTCGGCGGAGAAGATCGAGCGCTCCACCGAGAAACCCGTGCTCATGTCTGATCCGCTTCCGTAACCGGCGGCCGCCGAACCGGCCAAAAACGAAAGGCTCGCCCTCAAATCGTGGCCCTGCTGTTCCGAATTCAACGCGGGATCATCGAAAACTCGCAGAACCGGGCGATTTGCCACCGAGCGCAAGGTCCATTTCCAATCGTCATCATCGGAAGGCTCACGTAAGGGCCCCACGCGCATGGCATTCAGCAGAGTGTTCAGAGTAATGTTTAGGCGAATATTGGCGCCGGGATTCAAGCCTACTTTTTCGAGCAGGGCGGGAAGAAAAGAAGGTGCCGAAACCTTGACGGAATAGAACCCTGGCAGCAGGTCAGTCGCGGAGAAGAAGCCGGCGCCATCGGTAAACACCGTCAGAGTTCGCGCCGCGGTGCCAACGATCTGCACCACTGCTCCCATCTGCGGCGTACCCGAGGCATCGCGGACGTAACCCGAGATTGCGCTCGGTCGTCCGCCGGCCCATGCCGGAACCGACAACCCAACGATCACCGCCCAAAATCCGAGCTGGCGAAGCTTCACTCCAACCCCCGGGGAAATCAAACAGGCCATTACTCCACAGCGAAGGTCGCTGAAGGATCAATCGTCTGTTTGGAGATGTTGTCGTTCACTTTGATTTCGATCTTATAAACGCCTGGCTGCAAGTTCGCCGAGGCAATTGATTTTTGCAACGTGACCTGTTCGCCCACATTTCCCATCGTGTCGGTGGATTCCGTTTTCTGCACCACCGGTTTGTTGGTAGCAATGTTGACAATGTCAAACTCGAACGTAGCAGAAGGCTTATGTGTCTTCTCGTCAACGCCGAGATTATAGACCTGCATCCAGAAATTTACCTTCTGATCCTTATTGCGCTGGAAGAGCGCCGGCTTGCCGTTGGCCGGAGCCACGCGCGGTCGAACCTTGTTCAGGCCGATCACGAAATTCCCGGTACTGACATCCTTGGTAGGTACCGGCTCCATCAGGTCGGCCACGATAAGCGAAGAGGTCGATAACTTATCGTCCGAGTACTCGGGTACGACGATACCGCGGCTCCATACGCCTTTGCGGTCCCCGTTTACATCCTTGACCGCAATATCGACCTTATAACGACCTGGACGCAGTGGCAATGCCTTCCAATATACCGACGAATTCTCTGCCGTGCGCGGCAACAACTCCGCAGGCACATCTACCTGAGCGGTATCTTCAAAAGTCTGCACCACTTTCCCGGTTAACGTCGTCACCCGGCCAAAGATATTCACCGTGCCGCGCTGAACGCCATCTTTATTCGCGAAGGTAATGTCGCGATATTTCATTTGAATGGTAATCGGCACGAGCACCGTGTCCCCGGTAACTTTCACGAAGTCAGAGCGCACATCGAAGGGCATCAGGTTGGTAATGATTTTCGTGTTGACGATTTCTTCCAGATCTTTGAACTTAACTGGCGGAGGGGCCTGCAGCTTGGAGAACTGCTCCAACCGGTCGAATTCCTTAGTCTGCTGCGACGAGCTGTCGGGGCCCATGCCCAGTTTTTCCAACCCGCCCCCACTGAAGCGGCTTGCCTTGCTCGACATGCCCATCTGCTCGTAGAGAGTCAGACCGGCGTTGGGAGTGTAGAGCAGTGCATCCTTCTCCGAGCGGTCGAGGGTCATGTGGAAATCGCCGCACATGCAGGTGTCGACGAATTCGATGATGACTTCCTGGCCAATCCCTTCCAGGTAGCGGTAGCGCCAGTCTTCAAATGGAAATGTTGAAGTCTCGCCGCCGCCCTCTTCCATAGGCCGCTCGTAGGTTCCTCCCGAAGGGTGAGAGTCAACCTCGTCGGCGGGACCGTACATAATGTAGATTCGGCCGCGATCGCTTTTCCAGCCCGGAATTCCAGCAGCAAAATGTTCATTGGCGTACGCAATGCGCCGGTAATGTTCTTCCTTGTACTCGTTCTCTTCTGTATCGGGAGTGGGATCGCGGCGCTGCCAGAAGGCTTCGATAAAGTTGTCGCGCTCTTCGTCATTCGAGAGCTGCTTAAATGCCGCCCTTTCCTCGTCGGTAATAATCCAGACTACGTCCTCGTTTAGCCACTTCTTGTACGTCTTGCTCAACTCCACGTTCAGATTTCGTTTCTGCTGTTTTTTCTGTTTTTCAGAGGGTGCTCGCTTGAGCGGATCGATTGCATCAGAGGGTTGCGCTTGCGCCGGAGAAGTGGTTACCGTGGCGCTGGACTGGGTGGCGGTTGAACTCGGGTCGGTCGTAGCAGCGGGCTTGTCGACCTGGGCATTCGCTGCGCCCGTCAAACCTGCGACGGCGGAGGCCACGAACGTGAGAAATAAGAAATATCGCGAATCCACCCGAAACATGAGAGGAACTCCTGCCACGACTGACACTTTCAGCCACTATTCTAGGCCCTCAATTGGGCGAAAGCAAGGTTAAGTCCCGCTAGAGGAAGAGATTGGAGCTTCGGGACCAACCATTCCGTTGGACGCGGCTACTGTCTCCCCGAGTTGCCCGTCGAAGGTCGGAATATTCTGAGGATTTCGATCGAGACAAGTTATAATTTTTCGGTTGCTCTAAATTTGGCTGGCGGAGCCGCTACTTCTCCCTGTTCCCGCGGGCTTTTTACGCTACATCCGTTTTGAAACTTTCGCACTTGCAGGGGAACTTCCCCACGCGCAAGACCGTACCTTAAGGATGTGCTCCCGTAACCTGCGGAATGGTCGATGAGATTCGTCGCGGAGTATCCAAGAGATCAATGGGTGTGAAGCCGGGCCGGTACAGTGCGGATTGGCGACAAGCTCGGATAGTGATGATAACAATGAAACTCTGGAAGAAAATTGGGATGGGCGCGGGCGCAGTGGTTTTATTGGCTCTCATCGTCGGGGTGACCGTTCACCAGAGCGGCAAGAGTGTGGTCTCGGTGCAGACCGGAAAGGTGCAACGCCAGGACCTGTCGGCGGTGGTGAGCGCGTCGGGCGAAATCAAGCCTAAGACGTACGTCAACATCGGGGCCAATGCTTACGGCAAGATCACCCACCTGTACGTTAAGGAAGGGGAGCACGTAAAAAAAGGTCAATTGCTGGCGCAACTGGAAAACGTGCAGTCCACGGCCGATGTGAGCGCGAATCAGGCTTCGGTGCAAGCCGCTGAAACCGATGCTATCGCCGCAGAAGCCGCGCTCAAGACCTCTGACGCGGATCTGCTGCGGGCGCAGGCCGACTACGAGCGGAACAAGTTGGACTGGGATCGCGCCCAGAATCTCTTTCAAGATGGTTTGATCTCGAAGTCGGATTTCGACAGTCGCAGGAACGCTTGGGCCACCGCGGACTCCGGGCTGGTGCAAGCCAAAGCCCGTGTCGCCCAGGCGAAGGCGCAAAAAGACTCCGCCGACCGGCATGTCACCCAGGCGGGGGCGAATCTGACCCGGGTAGCGGACGTGCTGCAGAAGACCACCTATGCGGCGCCTTACGATGGAGTAGTCACGAACTTGCCGGTGCGCGAGGGCGAATCCGTGGTGATCGGGATTCAGAATGCGCTCGGCAGCACCTTACTCACGCTCGCTGACATGTCAGTGATCACGGCAGAGGTGAAAGTGGATGAAACGGACATCGTCAATGTGCGCCTCGGACAGCCGGCAGAGGTGACCATCGACGCCATTCCCAAGAAGACTTTTCACGGCACCGTCTCTGAAATTGGAGACAACGCCATTGTGCGCTCTACCGGCGTGGCAACCTCACAGCAAGCCACCGCAAGCGAGGAAGCCAAGGACTTTAAAGTAGTCGTCACGGTGAACGATCCTCCCGAAGATCTGCGGCCTGGGCTCTCCACTACAGCCAAAATAACCACAGCGGCTCGCACCAACGTGTTGTCCATCCCGATTCAGGCGCTTTCGGTACGCACCAAGGCGCAGTTGGAACAGGAGAAATCCGCGCCCGGCTCGGTTCACGCCGCCGCCCCGGTTTTGAAGGAAACCGCATCGAGGGACAAAGAGTCTCAGAAACAGGAGGTGCAAGGTGTTTTTGTCATTCGCAGCAAGAAGGCAGAGTTCGTTCCTGTGACCACTGGCATAGCCGGGACCAGCGACATCGAAGTAGTTACTGGCCTGAACGACGGAGATGAAGTCATCACCGGCAGTTACAAGATTTTGCGCACGCTTCGTTCCGGAAGTGGGGTCAAAATCGATAACTCCGTTCCTAAGAAGGAAGACGAAACATAACCTTCGCCGGTTCTATCCGTCCTAAAGGAAGGGCCGGTCTGGGTTCATAAAGTCTTGGGTAGACCGCAAGGTCTCAAATAGCAAGTGGGAGCCCGCGCAGTCGAATTCAATCTCGGAGAACCCAGTGGCACCGGAGCAGGAGAAAAACATGGCAACCGCGGAAGTTATCAGCATGCCCCAGAAGTCCATTTCAGCGCCGCCGCAGTCATGCATGATCGCGGCCGAGGATCTTTGGAAGACCTACGACATGGGCTCGGAGCAGCAGGTGCACGCTCTGCGCGGCGTGAACCTCCGCATCGAGCGGGGAGAGTACGTCGCGATTATGGGGCCCTCAGGTTCGGGCAAATCCACGCTGATGAATCTCATCGGTTGCCTGGACACGCCCACTAAGGGTGAATACTGGCTCAATAGCCAGTTGGTGAGCGAACTCGACGACGACGAACTGGCACGCATCCGCAACAAGGAGATCGGTTTCGTTTTTCAGACTTTCAACTTGCTGGCGCGCGCCACCGCTCTGCACAATGTCGAGCTGCCGCTGATCTACGCCGGCGTTCCTACCGGGGAGCGCATCGAGCGGGCCAAAGGCGCTTTGACGGCCGTCGGCATGGAATCGCGCATGACCCACAAGCCGAATGAGCTTTCGGGCGGTCAGCGGCAGCGCGTTGCTGTGGCCCGTGCGCTGGTGAATCGGCCTTCCATCATTCTCGCGGACGAACCCACCGGCAATCTCGACTCCGCAACCGGAAACGAAATCATGGCTCTGTTCGACCGGCTGCACAGCGAAGGAAACACCATCGTGCTGGTCACCCACGAGCACGACATCGCCGAATACGCTCACCGCGTGGTCAATATCAAGGACGGAGTGGTCGAGCGCGACGAACGCAAAAAGTAGTCTTTGGGTGAGCAGCGCTTCCGTGCGGTCAGAAGGCATCAAGCTGCGCACAAAGACTGCTCTCCACTAACACCAACCCCCCGATTTGCCGCAGCCGGGGTTGCAGCTTCCTCAACCACCTGGGATGACGCGACACGTTCCCGCCCGCCGCGCTTGGCCTCATAGAGAGCCGCATCGGCAGAGATCATGAGTTCTTTAAGGGATGTTCCATGCTGCGGAAATACCGACACTCCTACGGAATCGTGACCATCCCCATCGACTTGCCCTGATACAGAATGGTCAGTTCCCTTATCTTCAATCGCAAAGCCTCGGCTCGTGCCTGAGCCGCCTCTAGGTTGGCCGCGGGGAAGGATAACCACAAAATTCCTCCCCTCCGAACCGGCAAACGAAATCCTGTGCCCGAACGCCTTTGATCAGGGATGCCCGGTCCTCGCGTAAGACTGCATCCCCCGCATCATGCCCATAGGTGTCATTGAACGTCTTGAAGTGATCCAAGTCGATCATGAGAAATCCGACCGATTGCCGGGCTCTGGTTGCTCGGCGAACTTCGCGCTCCAACGTCCGTTCGAGGTAACGCCGGTTATAGAGACCGGTGAGAGGATCCCGCACCGACTGGATTCGCAGCGCCTCCCGCAACCCTATATTGGCGATCGACAGTCCAACTTGCGCCGCAAAAGTCGTCTTGAACGAAAGCTCCGACGGGTTCAGTTGCGGAACGTCATCCGTAGCCTGAAGGTGCAGGATGCCCAGAGTTTCACCCTGCGCCAGGATCGGGATGCACAGGTACATATGCTTTACGCCCGCCGCGTGGGCACAGGGCGCGGTCAAACCGTCTGCCGCTACCAGTGAGAAAACTCTAAGTTCGAACGACCCAGGCACCCGGTCGAGGTCGTCGTCACGCGACTGCATGTGGTAACAGGGGGGCAAAACAAAAAGCCTCTCTGCAAAGAGGCTCTTGCCGGAACTGTTAAGACGTTTTTTGGGTCCGTGGAGTAGCGCTTACGGTCTGGATGCGGCGGTGTCTGCCGGCCTGGACGTGCCGGCTATGAAGAAGTTGTGATCGTAAAGATTGCGATACATCAACCCCGCGATTTCGGCAGCCTTCGGGCCAAACGTGGGCCGCCCGCCTTCGAGGAACACCACAACCACAATGCGTCCGCTGCTGGTATTCGCGTAGGATGCGAACCAGCCAAAGCGTGTGCCGGCGTGGGAGCAGGTGCCGGTCTTGCCGAGGATCTCTTCCTCGTTAAAATTGAGCCCTAGCCGGCGCGCCGTGCCGTATTGCACCGCTCCAGCCATACCCACGGAGATTTCTGGAATCAGCGGGGCAATATCCAGTTGCCGCTTGATGCGCGGCTGGAAATTCGCAATTTCCTCCGCCGTCGAGGGATGTTGCAGATAGTATAAAGTGCCGCCGTTGGCGATGGCCGAAACCATTGCGCCCAACTGCAACGGAGTCATCGAAATGCCCTCACCAAACGAACACATCTTGCCCACGCCGCCGAGCTTCTGCGGAATCACTTCCTCGGGATACGTGCCTAATTGCTCGCCTGGAATATCGTAGCCGGCCAATTCACCCAGCCCATACTGGTGCGCATAATAAGCGACTTTTTCGAATCCGAGTTGTCGTCCCAGCGCCTCAAAGTATGCATTGTTGGAATGGGCCAGAGCCTCGGTGAGATTCATCCGGCTGCGGCCCCCAAGCGATACTTCGGTCTCCTTCGAGATCACGCCCTCGCTCAGCGCGGCGAGTGCGACGGAAAGCTTGATGGTCGAGCAGGGTTGGGCGCCGCTCGACAGCGCCAGTTTCTGGTTCACCATGGCGAGCACGCGTCCGCTGGTTGGCTGAATGGCAACCACGGTGCCATTCATATTCCCTAAGGCGTCAATCGCCGCCTGGCGCACCACTGGGTCCTCGCCTTCGGTGACATCGCTGCCGGAGATCCCCTCTGCGAACGAACTCATGAAAAAGCGTTCATGGTAGGTGCGCCGGCGGTTGCTAGCCGAAACTCGGGCCAAGGTGCCGTGGCCGGTCGTGCTAACAGTATGGCTTACTGCGTGACCGTTCGTGGTGCGGGCGCGGGCCAAATGCCGCATGCGCCGCCTGGTCCGCTGGCTCTCGCTCAATTTTGTGGATTTGGACTTGCTGGTGTTAAGCGCGCGCGGGTTGACGTGCGCGGCCCATAATGCAGGTACGGCCAAAAGAGCTCCCACCAACACTGCTAGACGAAGATAGCTCGTTCCTGACTTAGACATCTTAACTCGGTCCCCTCTGATCTCCGGCTCCCCTGTAGTGCTGGTGCGTGCACGAAGACTGCCAGTCTGCCGGTCTTGACTGCAAGCTTCGGCAACTTCGCTGATACTACGGGAGTTAGCCTGTTTCAAGCAACAATAAACTTCCACTTGAGTGGAAATACAATTTCAATCTAACCCGTTATGGAACAAGTATTTAAACGGGAATTACTTTGGTACCAGAGTCGACAGTAACGATACCCCCGTGACTGAAAAGCTTCGGCCCTGTGTTGCAAAGGTTTTCCCTTTGCCCGGGAGCGCTCCGTCAAAGGCAGCTCTGCCGGACCATTCACTTCAATCACCTCTAGCTACATCACGTCGCCGCGCTTGCGCAGGAACGCCGGAACATCCAGATCCTCCTGCTCGAAGTTGGCGACCATAGCGCTGCGCATGGTTTCAAGCGAGATCGCGTCCGCGGAATGGCTGACTGGAACCGGCTCCGCCGCTCTGCTCTCTTCCATCGCCGGCTCGGGCGTTGGGTCAGAAAACGCCGTGGGCACCGGTCTCGCCGGGCCCAACGGTTCGGGAAAATCCATTGCGTCATCGTGCGAGGCGGCAAACGAACTGCGCATCTCTGTGTGCCGCGGCTGCACCCGGCTTATATCGCCGAAGCCAGTGGCGATCACCGTAATCTTCACCGCATCCTTCATCTTTTCATCCATCACCGCGCCGAAAATGATATTGGCGTCCTCGTGCGCCGCGCTCTGAATGATGGTGCATGCCTGCTGCACTTCGGCCAGCTTCAGCGAAGCCGATCCCGTGATGTTGATCAGGATGCCGCGCGCTCCGTCGATCGCACCGGCTTCGAGCAGAGGGGAGGCAATCGCCCGCTGCGCCGCTTCCGCAGTGCGATTCTGTCCGCTTGCGGTTGCCGTGCCCATGACTGCGTAGCCCATACGGGCCATGATGGTCTTCACATCGGCGAAGTCTCGGTTGATGATGCCGGGAATCGTAATGATGTCGGAAATTCCCTGCACGCCCTGCCGCAGAATGTCATCGGCAATGCGAAATGACTCGAAGAATCCCGCGTTCTCCGCGACTGCCAGCAGCTTCTCGTTGGGAATCACGATGGTGGTGTCTACCGATTCCATCAGCTCGGCGATTCCCTTCTCAGCCTGCGTCATGCGCCGCTTGCCTTCAAAGGAAAACGGCTTGGTAACGACGGCGACCGTGAGCGCGCCCATCTCGCTCGCCAGCGACGCAATGATCGGAGCCGCGCCTGTGCCGGTGCCGCCACCGAGGCCGGTAGTCACGAATACCATGTCGGCGCCCTCGAGCGCCTCGATGATTTTGTCGGAATCCTCGAGCGCCGCCTTGCGCCCAACTTCGGGATTTGCACCCGCGCCGAGTCCATTTGTGAGCTTCACCCCGAGTTGCAGCTTCACTGGCGCACGCGACAATCGCAGCGCCTGCAAATCCGTGTTGGCGACGATGAACTCGATGCCCTCAACCCCGGCATCGATCATGCGGTTCACCGCGTTGCCGCCGCCGCCGCCCACGCCGATCACTTTAATCTTTGCGTCATTGAGAGGTTCTTCGTTGAAGCTGATGCGAATCTTCGAATCTTTTGTCATTTGTCACCCCTGACTGATTTGGTTGCTCTAGTTCCCTTGGTTAAGTCTCGTCATTCCGAGCTGACGCGAGTCGGCGAGGAACCTGCTTATCTGCGTCCGCTCTTTACGCACTTCCCGACGTAGGCCCTTGCTTCCTTGATTTCCTCGCAATCCGCAACCCGCCCTTCCCAGCCGGCCGCTGCCGAATACCATCGCAGCGCTTCGGCAGAATCGGCGGGGACCTGAATCCCTCGCGCCTAGATTCCGCCCAACGCAAGCGTTGCGAGAAACTCTGCGTTTGACACGGATTTGTAGAGTCGCACCGCCTCACTCACTTCTGCGCTCCCTCATCCCACTAACATCGCCTTCAATCTTGATCCCCAGCGATCACTCTGAAACCCGCGCGCCACGCGCGCTCGCTGTCCGTACGCGACCATGCCGAGCACGGTCGCGTACTCCGGCTCGGCAAGCGTGGCTGGCATTTTCGCCAGCGGCGTGGGCCATGAGAGGCGCACCGGACGCCGCAGCACCGACTCCGCCACGTCAAAAATTCCCGGCAGGCGCGAGCCGCCGCCGCTCAAAACGATCCCCGCCCGACATGCATCAAACATGCCGCTCTGTCGCAGAGTCTCGCGCATCATTTCAAACAGCTCGCGCGCACGCGGTTCGAGGATCTCCGCCACAAGGCGCTGCGGCAGCAATCGCGAGGGCCGGTCGCCCACCGACGGCACCTCCACTTCGTTTCCCTCCGGAATCAAGGTCACGATCGCATTGCCGTATACCTTCTTAATTTTCTCCGCCTCGGCAAGCGGCGTACACATGCCGACAGATAAATCGCTGGTGAAGTGGTCTCCGCCCACCGGAATCACGCCCGTAAAAGCTACCGCTCCTTGCAGAAAAGCGACCAACTCGGTCGAACCCGCGCCCACGTCCGCCAGACAAACTCCCAAATCGCGCTCGTCAGCCCGCAGCACAGAATCGGCTGCCGCCAACGGCTCAAACACCGTGTCATCCACGTGAACGCCAGCACGATTTACTGCGGTAATTACGTTCTGGGCCGCACTCGCGGCCGCCGTCACCAGGTGTACGCGCACCTCCAGCCGTGCCGCCATCATTCCCAATGGATCATGCACGCCAGACTGATCGTCGAGAATGAATTCCTGCGGCAGAAGGTGCAGGACTTCGCGGTCCGCGGGGAGCGGTATCGCCCTCGCCCGCTCCACCGCCTGCTTGATCTCATCGCGTCCAATCTCCCGTGGACGCGCACCCAGGCTGATGCCGCCATGACTGTTCACGCCGCGCACGTGCGCTCCGCCGATGCCGACGATGGCGTGCTCCACCGCCGCCCCCGCGGCATCCTCGGCAGCTTCCACAGCTTTTTGAATCGCCGCGACCGCCTTGTCCAAATCGACGATCACACCCTTGCGCGACCCTCGCGACTCCGCCATGCCGTGGCTGCGATAGCGCAGGCCATTTTCGGTAACTTCCACGATGAGAGCGCATGTCTTCGCACTGCCCACATCAATTGCGGTTAAAAAGCTTCCCTGCTGGTTCGCCATTCTTAATCAGTTCCCCGAATCGACATATAAACTTTCCGCTACGCTATGAATGCGAACTCTCACTGCGGTGGAGCCTTCCCGGCTTGGTTCGTGATAATCGCCGGACTCGGTTTTTGACCGCCGCTGGCATTAGGAGATTGCCTCGGTACCTTGGACGCCTTAGCCTTCTCCGATGAAGGTGTCTTGGTCGCTCTTGCCGTTCCTCTGGCTGTCTTCGCCCCAACTTTCTTGCGTTTCGTCGGCGCCACCGCTTTCTTGGTTCCCACCGCTGGCGCCTTCAAGTCGGGTTTTTTCTGGGTTAGTTCGAATGCCGGCTTCGGCACCGCCCGCTCGTTCGGACCGATGCGGGTAAGCAACGCCGCAATCTTCACTCCCGCAGCGGCAGCTGCTTTTGCGGCAGCCGGGCTCAACGTCGTAGTCTTCGCCGTTCGCTCCATGTCCGGATTCACGATGATCTGATTGTCGTAGCGCAGATCAACAGACTCCAACTTCTGAAACTGCTGCCTCCACCCCTGCGCGTGTGTGACATAGATCTTGTAGCGGCGCAGATAGTCGGACGATCCCAAATGCACCAGCACATCGCCAGCGGGATCGTTTACCCGCACCTTTACGTCTTCCAGGTCGGACAAATCCACTTCGCTGAGATCCTGCGAATACCGGCCCCCGCCGGCGTTCAACTCCCGCACCATTTCGCTGTAAGCTTTCATCCGCGGGGCACGCGTCGACAGCGGCTCGCCCGGATTCATTCCCAGAATCACCGGGAAGGAATATTTGTGCTTCGGCGTCAACTCCATCAGCGTTCCGCCCGCGTCAATCAATGCCATCTTTGGCCCCACTCGGGCAAAAGCCACCGGCGTGCGCTCGTGAATCTCGACCTCCAGGCGGTTCGGAACGAAGCGCATCAGGCTGGCCGATTCCACCCACGGAATCTGCTCCAGTTGGGCCTTCTGCTGCGCCAGAGGAATGAAAAAAATGTTGCGGCCAATATCGGCGCCCATCACTTCCATGATTTGCGCCTTGGTCACGTTCTGCATGCCTCTGACCTCGATGCTATCGCTCGACTCCACGCCGAATCTCCACGAGTGCTCGCCATAGTGATACAGGGCCGCGGCGCCCATGCCAGCCATGCAGATCGCTAGCGCGGCCGCAACACTCCACAGCAAGCGGTTGGCAGTTTTTTTCGGAAGAGAGCCTCGGCGGGCGGAGACACGCTTTTGTCCACGCAGGAAGGGGGACTCCTGGTTAACTTCCAGGTCGACGAGGCGCGCGTCCATGTCCGAATCATGCTCGCTCAGACCATAGATCTCCTCGCGCGCGCTGCCGGCGCTCGATGGGTACAGCTCCTCCTGCAAGATGGTCGGGCCCGATTTCCGTGCCATCAGTTCAGGGTTAGTTGTCGCTAGGGAATCGCTGAGCCTTCAAACTATAACTTCATTTTGAAATGAGGGATAGAAGAAATGTTCGATTTTCGCACAGCGAGGAATCGGATTGGGCATCATCGGGGATTTCCAAAAGGGCATAGCGCTCGTCGCAGGAGACGGCGCACGCGAGAACGGCGCCTCGTCCGTCCCGGCCGCCCGAGACTCCGAGCGGAGGCGAAAGTTGGCCAGTGGCGGTCCACAGAATTCGCCCGCAAACAAAAGCGGACGCGGTTGGTTTTCCCGCGCCCGCCTCTTTTTACTAAGGAAGAATGTTAAACCGGTCCGGTACCCGTCGCATCGAGATGCATCCCCGGAACCAAAATTCTCACTCGCGGAACCCTCACGTGGACTCGTGGACACACGATTGGGTTGAACGACGCGGGGGTAACGCGTACCCGGGAAACCTGCGCCTCGATCCGCGCCCGCTCCGCTTCCAGTCGGGCCATGGCTGCTTCTTCACGTGCCGACGTCGCTTCGAACCTGGCCATTTCCGCTTGCGTTCGGGCGACTTTGCTCCGTACCCGCGAACTCTGTACACGCGCCAAAGCCGTTGCCACTCGGCAAGATGTCGTCTCACTCCGCGCAGCTACCATGCCGGTTTTCGCCAGGAACAGGTCAGCGCGCCCTGCGACCAACGCCAGTACCGGCCCGGTCCGCTCTGTTATTCGATCGATAACCCGGTCAACAGTCCGATGCGCCCAAGCCGCGCCGCCGTCATGATAAACCCCATTCATGCCTAACGCCACGACCCCGGCCGCCAACCATCCCCATGCCTGTGTATTTTTCATCGCCTTAACCCCTTATGCCAGATTGGACGAACCGCCTCCCAATCCGTTAGCAATGAAAGATTCGTGGTCCACTGCCGCTTTCATTCCAACCGCCTTCGCGATAGCAGTGCACTCTCCCACTGCGCCTCGAGGCGAGTAATTCAGCGGTCGTGATCGCGCATCTCCTGAGCCAGTTCCTTGAGTATTTCGCCGGCGCGGCGCACGTCGTCGGCCAGTCTCATCGCGTCCTTGACCACCTCTACGGTCGGAGCGAGAAGACTCAGGAGCGCTCCGCCGATCTACGGCATTCCCGTTGCGCTCTCAATTCCGCAAGCATCGCATTGGCTTCCGCCAGGCTGCTCCGCAAAGACGAGTGTGCCTTGCGGACCTCGTTGCGAAGTTCGCCGCAAGCTCGGCAACCAGCTGTTCCTCTTCCGCGGAGGCGCCTTCGCAGCGTATGCGCACCAACTCTGCCACGCCAACACCGGCTTTTTTTGCCTCTTTGAGAAGTCGGCCCCGAAACGCGGGCGTGGCCAGCACTTGCAGTCGCGCAGTTTTCAAGGCGCTCCTTCCAGTCTACTCATGAGCATACGACATGCTCATGTTCCATTTCATCACCTTGCTGTTCCGTGGCCGTCCATCGCTTTCAACCTCTCCAGGATCATCGGCCCTAACTGGGAAACGCTGCCTGCGCCGAGCGTTAGAATCATGTCCCCTTCCTGAGCCGTCGCCTCAGCCGAGTTCACTGCATCCACGAACGAACTCACATACTCGGCGCTTCGACCACCCTTCTCGCGAATCGTCCGCGCCAACGCTTCCCCGCTGATCCCTTCGATCGGCTTTTCGCTCGCCGCATAAATATCGAGAACGAAAAGGGAGTCCGCGTCGCCAAAGGCCGTGGAGAAGTCCTCGATCAGATCACGCGTACGTGTATAGCGGTGGGGCTGGAAGACCACATGAACCTTGCGAAACCCACACTGCCTTGCCGCTGCCAGCGTCGCCCTGATTTCCGTAGGGTGGTGTCCGTAGTCGTCAATCACGCTCACGCCCGCCGCGCGGCCGCGCAATTGAAAACGCCGGTCAACACCACGGAACTGGTCGAGGGCCGCGCGGATCGTCTCCACCTCAACGTCGAGTCCTACTCCGACCGCGATCGCCGCCGTCGCATTGAGAATGTTGTGGACTCCCGGTACGTGCAGCGTGAACTCACCCAGGTCTTTGTTGCGATAATTCACTCGAAAGCGGTTCAAAGGCTGGCCTCCGTCGTCCCGCATTCTGGCCCCAGTGGAATCCGCTTCCAACTTGATCAGAAAATCCGAGCCGCGTTTCGTGCCGTATGTCACGGTGCGCCGCTGGGCCTGCGGAAGCAACCGCCGCAGCATCGCATCGTCGTTACAAACCACGACCATGCCGTAGAACGGCACGCGGTCCATGAACTCGAGAAAAGTCTTCTTTACGTCCCGCATGTTGCGGTAGCAATCCATGTGCTCGCGGTCGATGTTGGTAACGACTGAAAGAATAGGCGAGAGCTTGAGAAATGACCGATCACTCTCATCCGCCTCGGCGACGAGATACTGCGATTTTCCCAGCCGCGCGTTCGACCCCATCGCATCCACGCGCCCGCCGACCACCACGGTTGGATCGAGCCCACCGCCCGCCAGCACGGCCGCCACCATTGAAGTTGTCGTCGTCTTGCCGTGCATCCCGGCAACGGCAATGCCATACTTCAGCCGCATCAACTCCGCCAGCATCTCCGCTCGCTGGATTACCGGCACATGCAGCTTGTGCGCTTCTACGACTTCTGGATTCTCGTCCTCGATCGCCGAACTCGCGACTACCACCTCGGCTCCGGCAACGTTCTGCGGGCGATGTCCTTCAAACACCGCGGCTCCGAGACCAGCCAGCCGCTGCGTAACCGCGGAACTCTTCAGATCCGATCCCGAAACCTTGAAGCCGAGATTCAGCAGCACCTCGGCAATCCCGCTCATGCCGATCCCGCCGATGCCTACGAAGTGAATCTGTTGAATCTTGGCAAACATTTATGGGACGGGCGCCCCTCTATACTCCATGCATCCACTTCCCCTGTCATCCTGAGCGAAGTAAGTGCTTCGCGAATGCGAAGCGCTTACGCAGTCGAAGGATCCCTTTTACGCTGGCGCAACGCGGACCAGTGAAGGAGTTCTCTCGGCTGCTATTCCTTTGTTAAACGAATTAGGGAGCGCTTACTCCCACTGCGACCTGTGCCTTGCCAACCACCAGCAGGCGGGATTCCCCTTCTGTGGAAAGATCGACCGGCTGCAGGTTCGCTGCAAAGTTCCGACGAAGTCATATTCAGTCTTGTTGCCCTTCAACGCCGAAGACAGAAACCGATCAACTTCAACTGATCCATACGCCGTTCCGCGCGCGATGCGAAACCGAAAAACCATCCAGTCAGCAGCATAAAGAACTCCCAGCAGGACAATGGTCATCACCAAGACCTGGCTCACTCGATGGGCCCAGTGCGCTGTCACGCGCCGCGCTCCGCAAGCGAGGAAGCTTCAAGGATGTTATCGAATACCATGCCTAGGCTTCGCTGATCCCTGCTACCCGCGCCGCCATCGCCGCAATATCCCGAGCCGCATTGGGATGGGCCAACCCGCGCGCCCTTCCGCCCATGTTTGCCAACCTGTGCCGGTCCCCCAGCAGCGCCGCAATCGTCTCCGCGAGCCAGACCCCCTCCAGCTTCGATTCTTCCACTAATACCGCGGCACCCTCGCGCGCGAGTGCTTCCGCATTCACTCGCTGATGATCGTCTGCCGCCCGCGGAAACGGCACAAAGATCGCAGGCTTCCCCGCCGCCGTGATTTCCGCCACCGTACTCGCGCCTGACCGGCACACGACCAAGTCCACCCGCGCAAACGCCCCCGGCATATCTTCGATGAACTTGAAAACCTCCGCCGACTCACCTAAAGACGCATACGCCGCCAGTGCGTCATTATAGTCACGCTCGCCGGTCTGATGGATGATGTGAATCCCCGGCGCCTGCCGTTGTAGCTCTGGGAGGCATCGGATCATCGCCTCATTAATGGCGTGCGCCCCCTGGCTTCCGCCGAAGACCAAGAGAGTCGGCGTTTCACTCTGTTTCGCCGGGATCGCAAAGAACGCCTGCCGCACCGGCACACCCGTCACTTCCGCGTGACGAAAATATTTCGCGGTCTCCTCAAAGTGCACCGCCGCGCCCGAGACAAACTTCGCCACCATCCGGTTCGCGAATCCTGGAACCACATTCGGTTCGAAAGCCAGCGTGGGAATATGCTTCACCACCGCCGCCAGCATGGCTGGGCCGGAGGCATATCCGCCGACGCCGATCACCACGTCGGGAGCAAACTTATTCAACATGCGGCCCGCGTCCCACACCGCCCTCGGAAGATCGAACGCCGTCTTCACGCGAGTCATCAGGCTCACATTCTTCAGCGCTCCCACCCGCACCAACTGCAACGGATACCCTGCCGCCGGCACCAGGCGGTTCTCGATGCCGCGCGCCGTTCCAATGAACAAGACCTCGGCTCCATAACCTTGCTTGAGTTCGTTGGCGATGGCCAGCGCCGGGATCACATGCCCGCCGGTTCCGCCGCCCGCCAGAATGGCCCGCATCCAGTGACTATAAACCAACGCGTTGGATCTTCGGACTCCGCCAGACAAAGCGATGCTCTCGGAAAATCCTTGGGATCGGTGGAGGTTTGGAGCTTGTGTGTTCTTACTTCTTCGAGAACTTCGCGGGCAGCGGATTGTCGGGACGCTCCGAATCCCAGGCAATTGAGATTACCCACCAGCGCTTGCCGTCGTTCAGCACTTGAATGCTGTTTATGCCGCGCTCGAACGGTTTCTCTCCACGAGCGTGACGCGACTCATAGCTACTGAATACTTGAGCCATGTTCCCGTAGGTCTCAGCGCGATTCACAATGGCATTTTCAAAAAAAGGTTGCTTCGAGAAGACTTCGCCGGCGTCGCGGATGAACTCATCCACGCTCCAGGAAATCACGAAGGTCATACCGTCCGGACCCTTGCCTGCCTGGGTGAAACGTGCCTGCGGAAGGACGATCGACCGGAACCGTTTCCAATCCCGATCCCCGGCTGGCCCGGAGATCACTTCATAGATGGCGCGCATGATGGCATCGAGCGACTTCACATCTTCCGGGTTCGGTGCGGGAACTTTCGCGGCTAGGTCGGTCGCGGAAAAGATCGGCGTTGGCGGCGGTAATTGCATCGGCTGGGAGGGCTCGGATTTCTGTCCAATCGCCAGGACGCTTACAAGTCCACCGAAGACCAGAATCAGCAAGAAACTCTTTGTGAAGCTTCTCATCATTCATTACTCCGCCATGTATTACTCCGCTTGCTTGGTAATATTCAGCAGCACGCCCACGCACGCCAGCGTCACCAACAGGGACGAGCCTCCGTAGGAGACCAGCGGCAGCGGAATCCCCTTGGTTGGCAGCATTCCCAGTACCACGCTGATGTTGATGAATGCCTGCAGTACCACCATGCTGGTAATTCCCACCGCCAAGTGTCGTCCGAAAATGTCTTCTGTACGCCAGGAAGCCCGCATCCCGCGCCACAGGAAAATCGCGAACAGCGTCACCACAAATAGCGCGCCTACCAACCCCAGCTCTTCCGCGGTTACGGCAAAAATAAAGTCAGTGTGCGGCTCGGGCAGATAAAACAACTTCTGCTTGCCCTCCATCAGGCCCGTGCCAGTCACACCACCGGTGCCCACCGCGATCAGCGATTGAATAATGTGGAACCCCGTCTTCTGCCGGTCGGCATAGGGATTCAGAAATGCCAGAATCCGGTCGCGCCGCCAGCTCACATGAAAAATCAGAAAGTAGAGAGGCAGCAGAGACGCGCCAAAGGCATATCCGAAATAACGAAGCCGCAGCCCCGCCACATACAAGATGCAAGCTGCAATCCCAGCGCACGCGATCGCGGTTCCCAAGTCTGGCTGCAGCACAATCAATCCCAGCAACAGCACCACGGGCGCCGCCGCCGGCAGCAGCGTATTGCGCCAGTCATCCATCGTTTTTGCGCGGCCTTCGAGAAAATAGGCGAGAAACAGAATCAGCACGGGCTTGGCCAGCTCCGAAGGTTGAAACGAAAATCCACCAGCGTGAATCCAGCGGTGCGTGTTATGCGAGCGATCGAGAAAGAACACGGAGATCAGCAGCAGCGTGGTGAGTCCCAGCAGCGAAAACACGAGCGCCGGATGTTTATAGCCCCGGTAATCGACTCGCATCGCGACTACCATTGCCACCAGGCCAGCCGCTCCACAGATCAACTGCTTCCACAAGAAAGCATAGGGCGAGCCAAACCTCTCCCGCGCCATCACAGCCGAAGCCGAAAACACCATCACCAGCCCAACAAACACCAGCAGCATGGTTACGGTAAACAGCCAGCGATCCACGCTCACGCGCTTTGCCATGGGAAATTCATTTCACCACGGGGGAGCGGAGACGCAGAGAAGGAATTATCGATTGTTGAACTTTGATTGTTGATTGTCTTGGTTCAGGCAGCGTTTCGCGCCCTGGAAAACAGTGCGAGGTGGTTATTGATGGAGCAGCGTCTCGAGATCTCGGCGGCCATCGAAAACATGAAAAATGATCACGTCTCGCACCTCGATGCGGTGGATAACGACGTACGGTCCGACTGACAGACTGCTTAGACCGGGACATCAAGACAACTTGAAACGAGCGCAAAACCGTCGTCTTCAACCCGCTTCACTAACGGGTCAGCGAGTTCTGCACTCACGCCTTGCTCTTCTCCGCCCCCACCGCCAACCCCCGCACGATCTCCTTAAACACCTGCCCGCGCTGCTCATAATTCTTGAACTGATCGAAGCTGGCGCACGCCGGAGCCAGCAACACCACGTCACCCGCTTCCGCCACGGCATTTGCCTTGCGGAGAGCGTTCTCCACAGTCTCGGCGTGGACCACTTCCACGCCCCCGCTTTTCGAAGAAACGATCTGCGATTCAATCTTCCCCGCGGCCGCGCCAATCGTGTATACGCGCTTCACCCGCTGCCGCAGCAAGTCGTTGAGCACCGTATAGTCGCTGCCCTTGTCCTTGCCGCCGAGAATCAGATGGATGTTCGCCGGGAACGACTCCAGCGCCTTGATAGTCGCATCCACATTCGTGGCCTTCGAATCGTTGTAATAATCTACGCCACGAATCGTCGCAACAAACTCCAGCCTGTGCTCGACTGCCTTGAAATCGCGCACTGCCTCGCGGATCTTCCCCGGAGTGCATCCCATCAGCGCACCCGCGCACACCGCCGCCAGCACGTTCTCCAGATTGTGCGCGCCCTTCAGTGGGAGCTCGGAAACATGCATGACTTCACTCTGTTGCGCCCCCTGGCGAAAACAAATGTTTCCCTCGCGCACCCAAGCCCCCTGCTTCACTTCCTTTTGCCGGCTAAACCAGAAAACCTGAGCCCTCGTTCGCGCCGCCATCGTTATGCACGTCGGATCATCCTGGTTGAGCACGGCAAAATCATCGTTCTGTTGATTCTCAAAAATGCGCGCCTTCGCATCGACATAAGTTTTAAGTGTTTGGTGCCGGTCCAAATGATCAGACGTGACATTCAACACCGCAGCAACCTTCGGACGGAACGTCTGGATAGTTTCCAATTGAAAACTCGAAACCTCTAGCACGATAATGCTCTCCGGCTTGGCCTGCCCCGCGAGCGAAATCGCCGGAGTGCCGATGTTGCCGCCGACCAGCGCGGGTAGTCCTCCCGCCGTCAAAATCTCGCCGACAAGGGTGGTCGTGGTTGTCTTCCCATTCGACCCGGTGATGGCCACAATCGGTCCCGGCAGAAACTGCGCCGCGAGTTCAATCTCGCCGATCACCGACTCGCCCAAAGTCCGGGCCTGCACCAACAGCGGCGTATCCACTGGCACTCCCGGGCTCACCACAATCAGATCCTGCTCTCGAAATGTGCGTTCACCATGACCGCCGGTCTCAACCGTAATCCCATGATCGAGCAGCGTGGGAATCTCATTCCTCAATTCATCTCCGCTCTTCGTATCGGAGACGGTAACGCGCGCTCCATGAGCCTTCAAGAAAAGTGCCGAAGCCAGCCCGGATTTTCCGAGTCCCACGACCAGCACGCGTTTGTTGTTGAGGTCCATCAAGCGCATTTCACCACCCTTCGGCTTCGCTCAGGGCACGCTCCGTGACAGAGACACGGAGAAACCCATGACAAAGAAAAATCCTCCAAGGACAGACACCAAATAACAACTCGGCGTTCCTGAAGGACAAAGCATATGATGCTGGGTTTTCTCCGTGTCTCTGGGACTATGTGGTGAATTAGTTTCTCATCTCAGTTTCAATGTCGTCAGCGCAAACAGTGCAAACACAAGCGACGCAATCCAGAAGCGCACGATAATCTTCGACTCCGACCATCCCATCAACTCAAAATGATGGTGGATCGGCGCCATCTTAAAAATGCGTTTCTTGCGCAGCTTATACGATCCCACCTGCAGGATTACCGACAGCGCCTCGATCACGAACACTCCCCCGATAAACGGCAACAACAGTTCCTGCTTGATAATCACCGCGACCGTGCCAATCGCGCCGCCCAGCGCCAGCGAGCCCACGTCGCCCATGAACACCTCCGCAGGATGCGCGTTGTACCACAAAAATCCGATCGATGATCCCACCATGGCGCCGCAGAAAATCGTCAACTCACCCACCTGCGGCATGCGCGGAATTTCCAGGTAGGTCGCGAACGTCGCGTGTCCGCTCACATATGTAAGGACGGTCAGTGCGCCCGCCGCAATCACCGTGCATCCGATGGCTAGGCCGTCCAATCCATCCGTAAGGTTCACCGCGTTGCTCGAGCCAACGATTACGAGCGCCACGAAGGCCATGAATGGCAGGAATGCGAGCGGCCAAAGGTGGGGAAAGCGCTCCAAGTTCTCCACCACCAAGTCCGGATGAAACTGTTTGATGAAGGGCACAATCAGCTTCGTCGAATACATCCCGTAGGTCTGCATCGCGATCAGCATCACTGCGATCACGATGCTGGTGGCGATCTGCAGCCCCAACTTTGCCCGCCCCGTCAACCCCAGATTACGGCGATGGGCTACTTTGGTGTAATCGTCGGTGAATCCGATGGCCGCAAACGCGCACGTGGCAAATACCGCGATCCAGACGAAGCGGTTGCTCAGGTCCGCCCACAGTAATGTAGGCACTACGACGGCGATCGCGATCAGCAGTCCGCCCATTGTCGGAGTGCCGGCTTTTTTCTGATGCGCCTTCGGACCTTCTTCTCGAATGTATTGCCCGATCTGAAACTCGCGCAGCCGTCCGATCACCAGGGGCCCGACGATGAGCGCGGTAAACAGCGCGGTAAGACTGGCAAACGCGGTGCGGAACGTAAGATAGCGGAAGATGCGGAACGGCGGGAAATAATGTTGCAGCTTCACAAACAACAGCCAGTAGAGCAATCAGCCTCCGTCCCTTGTTGAAGCAAGTTCGGTTAAAGCAAGTTCAGTACGGCAAGGCGGTTAAGCGGTTCGATGAAGCTCAATTCTTGCCGTTGCGTCGCGCCTGCCAGAGGTCCAGCGCCTTTTCCAGCTTCACACCGCGCGAAGCCTTCAGCAGGACGACATCGCCATCCTGGGTCTCGCGGGCCAGCCATTCGCCGGCCTCTTCCGGCGTGGTCATAAATTCCGCGTGCAAGCCCGCCTCCTGCGCGGCATCAACCGACGCCTGCGCCAGCCCGCGCACTCCCAGCAGCACATCAATTTTCTTCTGCGCGATATACTGCCCCGCCTCGCGATGCAACTGCGCGCCGGACGGACCCAATTCCAACATCTCGCCGGCTACCACAATTCTCCGTTTGGCGGCCATCCCTGCCAAAGCATCCACCATCGCCTGCAGCGCCTTCGGATTCGAATTGTAGCAATCGTTGATCACCGTGGTGTTACCCACCTGAAGAACCTGCCCGCGTTTATCAGCAGGAGCCATACTGCCAATGGCGCTTACAGCTTCCGAAGGCGTCAGCCCGCGCTCCAGGCCGACAGCCACTGCCGCCAGCGCATTGAGCACATTATGTTCTCCCACCAACCGTATAGCAGCGTGTTCGACGACGCCTCCAGTGCGCACATCGAACTCCGTGCCTTCCCAACCTTTTGGCTGGATTTTCAGGGCGCGCACGTCCGCAGTGGCCCGCGTACCATACGTCACGACTTTGCCTTTGAAGTCGCGGCCGAATTGCGACACATATTCATCGTCCGCATTCAAAATCGCCGTTCCGTTTGCTGGCAGCGATTCCACCAGCTCATATTTGGCGCGTGCAATTCCTGCCAGCGAATCGAAGAATTCGAGGTGGACGGCAGCCACATTCGTAACCACGGCAATCTCCGGCGTCGCAATCCTTGCCAGGGCCCGAATCTCACCAGCATGCGACATCCCCATTTCGACCACAGCCGTGTCATGTTCCGGTTCCAATTTCAACAGCATGAGGGGCAAGCCAAAGTGATTGTTGAAGTTCCCCTGGGATTTCAGCACCCGGAACCGCGTGCTCAAGACATGAGCGATGGCTTCTTTCGTGGTCGTCTTGCCCGCCGATCCCGTCACCGCAATCAGCGGTTTGCCCCAACGCTTCCGCACGGCCGTGGCCAAAGTCTGCAGCGCCGCCAACGTGTCTTCTACCGCCAGCAAACGGACCTTCTTTGGGTATCGCCTCAATTCATCGTTACGCACTATGGCGGCAATCGCGCCTTTTTCCAGAGCTTGCTGCACGAAGTCGTGCCCATCCAACCGCTCACCTTTCACCGCAAAGAAAAGCCCGCCCTGCCCCACAGTCCGCGAGTCGATCGAGTACTCCTGCGCCAGATCCTCGGGCGAGAATTCTCCGGATGCCGAAACAAACCGGGCAATATCGGCCAGCGTCAGCTTCATCCGGCAGCCCCGGCTTTAGCTGCGCCGCACTCAAAACCCAATGCACGCAGCGCTTGACGCGCCACTTCCAAATCGTCGAATGGAGCGGCGCCCTCTCGGGTTACCTGAACCTTCTCATGTCCCTTGCCCGCCAGCAGCACGATATCCCCCGGACGCGCCTCTCTGATGGCCACGGAAATCGCTTTTCGCCGGTCCGCTTCCACGCTGTATTTCACACCGGTCTTTTGAAGCCCCACGACCGCATCGTTAATAATCGCCAGCGGGTCCTCGCTCCGCGGATTATCCGAAGTAAGCACTACAAAATCGCTCCCCCGCCCCGCGGCTTCACCCATCAACGGACGCTTCTTCCTGTCGCGATCTCCTCCACATCCAAACACGGTCAAAACTCTTCCCGGCGCCTCGGAGACCAACTCCCGCGCTAACGACGTCAAGTTCCGTAACGCATCGTCGGTATGCGCGTAATCCACCACCACCGTGAAAGGCTGGCCGCAGTCGACCCGCTCAAACCTTCCGGGCACGCATGCCAATTGTCCGATTCCCGCCGCAATCGCCTGCTCTTTACAGCCGCGAGCATAGGCCGCTCCGGCCGCGGCCAAGATGTTGTACACATTCACGCGCCCGATTAGCGCTGAGAATACGGCGATTGTCCCGTCCGGCGTCACGAGATCAAAACGCGTTCCCCGCGTTGTGATCTCCGCTTTCTGGGCGTGCACATCGCCGCGCTCCCAACCGTATTTCAAGACGACGGAGCTGCGCTTCCGGCTGAACTCCGCCAGTTTCGCGCCAGACTCATCATCAATATTTGTTACCACGGCGCGCGGCGCATCCGTGCCGCAACCCTCAAACAGCACCCGCTTGGCCGCGAAATATTCCTCCATCGTTTTGTGATAATCGAGATGATCGCGCGTTAGGTTGGTAAATATCGCCACGTCAAAGGGCACGCCATACACGCGCTCCTGTGCCAGTGCGTGCGAGGAAACCTCCATCACTGCTTCCGTCGCACCGTTTCCCAAGGCCTCGCTAAGAATGCGGTTTAGATCGAGCGCCTCCGGGGTCGTATGGGGCGCGGCCAAAACCCTCCCGGCCACGTGATACTCAATCGTCCCAATCAACGCGCTCCTCCTGGCTGCAGCCGCCAAGATCGATTCCACCAGAAAGGCCGTCGTGCTTTTTCCATTGGTCCCGGTAATCCCAGTAATTGCGATCCGCTCCGCCGGCTTTTTATAGAAGTTCGCACTCACCCGTGCCAACGCCCGGCGTCCGTGGGGCACCAAAGCCCAACCCACATTCGGACGTGGCTTCTCGGCAGCAGAATCCGTCACGATTGCCACTGCTCCGGCCTGAATCGCCTGATCGATGAACCGGTTTCCGTCGCTGGACTCGCCACGCATGGCCACGAATACGCATCCCGGCTTTACCTGCCGCGAGTCGTATTCCACACTACTCACGCCCGGATCCCCGCTTTGCGCGAGGACTTCCGCTCCATCCAGAACCTGTTGGAAGTTCATTACGGGGAATTATATGGTACGGGGAAATGGCAATGCGCACACCTGGCACAACTCAGATCTTGCTGGTTACTAACGGAACGTTTCCTATGCCGCCGCCTCAGGGCTACATTGCTGGTATGTCTACCGGAACCGGCCAAGCCAAGTACCGCTGCGGACAGTGCGAAATGCCCGAGGCTCAATGCGAATGCGATGAATTCTGCTGCCTTTGCCAGTCACAACTCGACATTCGCATCTGCGAGGACGGCCTCATGTACTGCGAACCTTGCCGCAACGCCTGCGACCACAAGGCCTCAGACTAGCCAGTCTTCACAAGTCCGCCAAGCCCGGCGACGAACAACGTCGCCAAGACCCATCGGGCAATGGACTTGGTCCACAGCCAGCCGCGCGGTCATAGTGCTACACGTCTGGGGGGGGATTCATATCACAGTTAGGGGCCTCTCCGAATTTCTCGGGATGTGTTCGGAAACCCGCTGTCAAATCACCACCGCTTCCCTATACTCCCCAAACACGCGTCGCATCGCGTCCGAAATCTCTCCCACAGTTGCGTAAGTCTCCACCGCAGCAAGAATGCTCGGCATCACATTTTCGCCCGATCGCGCCGCGTCTTCTACTTTCTTCAACGCGTCTTTCCAAATGCCGGCGTTGCGCTTCGCCCGAAGCGCCCTAACCCGATCGATCTGCCTCGGTTCGAGCGCCGGATCGATCTTCTGGATCGGAATCGGTGTTTCCTCTTCCACCTCGAACCGATTCACTCCAACCACAATCGCATCCTGGCGATCCACGGCCTGCTGATATTCATAGGCCGCGTTCTGAATTTCCTGCTGTACGAATCCGCGCTCAATCGCCTTCAGCATTCCGCCCAGCACTTCAATCCTTCCCAGATACTCCGCCGCGCGCTTCTCAATCTCGTTGGTCAGCGACTCGACATAGTACGATCCTGCCAGCGGATCAACCGTCTGGGACGCGCCCGACTCATACGCAATCACCTGCTGCGTCCGCAAAGCAATACGCGCCGCCTGCTCTGTCGGCAGCGCCAGGGCTTCGTCATAAGAATTCGTGTGCAGCGACTGCGTCCCTCCCAGCACCGCCGCCAGCGCCTGAAGCGCGGTCCGCACAATGTTGTTTTCCGGTTGTTGCGCCGTCAGCGTCGATCCCGCCGTCTGGGTATGAAAGCGCAGCATCCACGACCGCGGATTCTTCGCCTTGAAATGTTCCCGCATAATCCGCGCCCACATCCGCCGCGCCGCGCGGAACTTCGCCACTTCTTCCAGAAAATTGTTGTGCGCATTAAAAAAGAAGGAAAGTCGCGGCGCGAATTGGTCCACCTCCAGCCCGGCCTTGATCGCAGCCTCAACGTAAGCCATGCCGTTCCCTAGGGTGAATGCCACTTCCTGCACTGCCGTCGACCCCGCCTCGCGCATGTGATAACCGGAGATCGAGATCGTGTTCCACTCCGGCACGTTCTCGTTGGCCCACGCAAACATGTCGGTAATCACCCGCATCGCCTGCTGCGGCGGATAGATATAGGTTCCGCGCGCGATGTATTCCTTGAGCACATCGTTCTGCACAGTGCCCGAAAGTTTCCCGATGTCCGCGCCTTGCCTTCGCGCAACAGCAACATACAAAGCCAGTAGAATCGACCCCGTCGCATTGATGGTCATCGATGTGGAAGTCTTGGTCAGATCGATGCCAGCGAACAACCGCTCCATGTCCTCGATGGAATCAATTGCAACTCCCACCTTGCCCACTTCCCCGGCAGCCAACGCGTGGTCCGAGTCGAGGCCGATCTGCGTGGGCAAATCAAACGCCACCGAGAGCCCCGTGGTTCCGTTCGCCAGCAAATACTGGTAGCGTTTATTCGATTCGTCGGCGTCGCCCATGCCTGCATATTGCCGCATGGTCCACAATCGACCGCGGTACATCGTGGCCTGCACACCACGGGTAAAGGGATACTCCCCCGGATATCCGATCTCACTCTCATAATCCCCGCCTTTCAGGTCTGCGCGAGAGTACAGCGGCTTCACTGAAATATGAGAGGGGTTCTCCGGGTCAGGAATCGTACTTTTCGTGCTGTTGCGGGCTTTTAGCTTCGTGTCTAAGCCAGTCATGTTTCCATTCCGGTCGTCATCTCGACAGAATCCCCGTCTCTGATCTCACTTAGTCTGGGAAGGGCGATTCTGGTAATCCTGGCTCGCGTCCCTCCGCCTGTCCTCTCGATTGTCGACGACGTCGAATTGATCGAATGGTACGACCAGATCGTGCGCCTGAAGAAGCCTATCCAACGGTGCGGAACTCAGTTCGCAAGCCTAGCGAACTCAACCCCCAAATCTTAGCAGGGAGCTTTCACCCTTTCTTCTTCACTCTCAAGAACGAACTCACCCCGAACCACGCGAATGTCACTGTGAAACAAATTGCAACCGCCACGCGCCCAAAGCCTGCGTGCCCGGTTTGATATTTTGCATATTCGTGCGCCAAAGCAACTGCGCCACTTGCTGCCATCACGAGGAAAACCACGCCCGTAACTTCTAGCCACAGCTGATGCAGCACGCGTCCGAAGGCCCCGGCCGTGGTTGAGATGGCGCCCGTCATTGCTCGTAAGGTCCGGCTGCGCTTGGCCTGTTGCGTCGCGACCCGCGCCACTACGCCTAACTTTCGTGCAGTAGAGACCTTATTCACCGCTCGATTTTAACAGTCTCTGGCGCTACAATGGCGCAAACCTGCGTCGCATCGAAACCGTTCAGCGGATGTGGGCATCTAATCATCGGGTTGAGTAACAGTGTCAGTCTCATGGAATCGATGATTTCTGATTTCGCGCAACTCAAGGCCGGGATGAAGTCCTCGTGGATGGCCGGTGATTTTGGCCGGATTGCGACTTTTACTGCCCAGGCTGCTGAACAGTTCGTCGAACGCATCGCCATCCCGCCCGGCTCCCTGGTTCTCGACGTGGCCTGTGGCACTGGCAACACGGCAATTCCCGCTGCGAGGGCAGGCGCCTGCGTCACCGGCCTCGATATTGCGCCTAATCTTCTCGCACAAGCCCGGCAACGGGCTGCCGCCGAGAATTTGGATATACGCTTCGAGGAGGGTGGCGCGGAAGATCTTCCTTTTCCTAGCCAGAATTTCGATTTCGTGCTCAGTATGTTCGGCGCAATGTTCGCTCCTTGTCCCGAGCGCGTAGCAGCTGAGTTGCTTCGAGTCTGCAAACCTGGGGGCGTGGTCGCTATGGCAAACTGGACCCCCACCGGCTTTGTCGGTAAGAGCTTTCAGATCACCTCGAGACTATTGCCGCCGCCTCCTGGTGTGCCCGCTCCGGTCCTCTGGGGAGATGAGTCGACTGTGCAACAGCGTTTGTCAGCGGGCGCCTCGAGCGTGAAACTCACTCGTCAAAAATTCTGGTTTCAATATCCCGACAGTCCCATGGAGACGGTGGAGTTTTTCCGCCAATATTCCGGTCCTACTCAAGTCGCTTTCTGCAGACTCGACCAGGCTGGCCAGGACACTCTGGCGGATCAACTGGGATCGCTGTGGACTGCACACAACACCGCAACCGACGGCAGCACTCGGGTTGAGACGGAGTATCTGGATGCGAGGGCGATTCGTGCGGAATAGGGTTATGATTGTGGTAATGGCATCGTCAGTATGGATGGCAAGGCGCGCTTAGAGCACGCCATTAAGGGGACTCCGTGGATCAGCAACTCAAACAACTCATGAAGGAACTCGGCGAAGCCATCAATGAATCTCTATCCGATTCCGAACAGATCGCCGAAGTCGTCTCCCGTATCAAAGAAGGCGGCTACGACATCTTCCTGGTCCTCGAAGCTACCATTGGCGTCAGCAAGCAGGGCGAAAAAACCTCCGACAAAACATCCCTGGTCACCACCCTGTCCACCAACCCCGAGTTCAAGATTAATGACCAGGATCTCAAATTCCTAAAGTCGCTTCGCATCAAGATAGAAGAAGAGAAAGAGAAATAGTCCGGCGCCGGGCTCTCTCGCCGATCCTTCAGTCCCCAGGGGGTTGATACAGTCGCGCCATCGGCGACGGTCTTGGGCTGCGCCAATGTGTATGGCAACTTTCTTAGCTGTGCTACCATCTACTGTTTTTCTAGGTCGCTCCAATGTCGATGAAAGACACTCTTGGGGTCCTTCTCGCTGGCGGCGCCGGGGAACGACTTTATCCCCTCACCCGTGATCGTGCCAAGCCCGCCGTCACCTTCGGCGGAATGTATCGCATCATCGACATCACTCTGTCCAACTGCCTCAACTCTGACCTGCGCCGCGTCTACATTCTCACGCAATACAAAGCGCTTTCGCTGAA
>Ga0073928_10001641_pt1 | contig 41941 bp, 38 predicted proteins | sample PaiPotPPA55metaG_FD_76969 | JGI IMG/M metagenome (GOLD analysis project Ga0073928, IMG submission 76969) | Iron sulfur acid spring bacterial and archeal communities from Banff, Canada, to study Microbial Dark Matter (Phase II) - Paint Pots PPA... ...
GAGAGCGCGATCCTCTGGAAAAGCTGCGCGCTCAGCTGGTGCCGAATGTCGTCTCGGCTGCCGATTGGGATCTCGAGATCGAGCAGGGCCGCCGAGCCGTCGCACACGCGCTCGATGCGGTCGAACGGCGGAGCACTCCCGATCCCGGCCGCGTTCGACGCTATGTGTTTTCGGAATTGGCCGCCGACGGCTCCATTGAAGTGCAGCAGCAGGGCGGAACGTACGCCGAGGGCGTGGTGCCGCCGCCGGGCACGCCGCAGGCAAGTCCGCAGGGTCCGCGCATCAATCTGGTCACGGCCGTACGCCGCACGCTCGAGCATGAGCTTGCCGTCAATCCTCGAATGCTCATCTTCGGCGAGGATGTGGGCCGCAAAGGGGGTGTGCACGCGGCGACTCTCGGGTTGCAGGAGAAATTTGGAATCGAGCGGGTCTTCGACACCAGTCTTTCCGAGGAAGGCATCATCGGCCGCGCGGTCGGCATGGCCGCCGCCGGACTCATGCCGGTGCCGGAAATTCAGTTTCGAAAGTATGCGGATCCCGCGGCAGAGCAGCTCAACGACTGCGGAACGATGCGCTGGCGAACCGTCAACCGGTTCGCCGCACCGATGGTGGTGCGCATCCCCGGAGGCTTTTTCAAATGCGGTGATCCCTGGCACAGCCAATCCAACGAAGTGCAGTGGGTGCACGGGCTGGGTTGGCGCGTGGCGATGCCCTCGAACGCCCAGGATGCGGTGGGATTGCTGCGAAGCGCCTTGCGCGGCAATGACCCGACGATTTTCTTCGAACATCGTTCGCTGCTCGATGGCGGTTGGGCGCGGCGCCCATACCCCGGCGATGAATTCGTGGTGCCGTTCGGCAAGGCCAGCGTGCTGCGTGAAGGCACGACACTGTCCGTCGTCAGCTGGGGAGCCATGGTCGAACGTTGCGAGAAGGCCATCATCGACACTGGAATCTCCGCCGACCTCTTGGACTTGCGGACGCTGTCGCCCTGGGATCGCGAGGCGACGCTTGCATCGGTGCGCAAGACGCGCCGCTGCCTGATCGTTCATGAAGACACGATGACCGCCGGCTTCGGCGCGGAAATCGCGGCCGTGATCGCCAGGGAAGCGTTCTTCGATCTCGACGCGCCGATCGAACGCCTCGCCATGCCGGATGTTCCCAGTCCCCACAGCCCGCTGCTGCTCGACGAAGTCCTGCCGAACGTCGAGACCATTTCTCAGGCTATCAAAGCTCTGGCTGAAATCTAATATGGTCCAACTTGCCGACGTGTTGGTCCCGCCCAACGAGGAAGGAACGCGCGCCACCGTATTGCGGTGGTGCAAGGCAGTGGGCGACACGGTCGTCAAAGATGAACCCCTGGTCGAGCTCGAGACCGATAAAGTGACGGTGGAAATCCCGGCGCCCGCCGACGGCACCTTGGTCGAAGTGCTCAAGCAGGTGAACGCCGAGGTGAATCCGGATGAGGTGCTCGCGCGCCTGAGTCTCAGCGGCGAATCAACTGCGCCGCAAGCGACTGCGACGTCGACGGCAACCGGGGCGTCTGCCGGGGCGCCGGCAGTTCCTGATGCGCGCGACGAACACAAGCCGTTGAGTCCCGCGGTACGGCGGCTGCTCAAGGAACTTTCGATTGCCGCCGGCGACGTCGAGGGCACGGGTCGCGATGGACGCATCACGGCACAAGATGTGACTCGCCATGCGGCGGATGCGGGGGCCAAACGCGCGCCGGCGCGCGCACCTGCACAGCCGATGTCGCCGTCGGGCAGTACCCAAGCACCAAGCGCGCCGATATCGTCGTCGGGAAGTACGCAGGCACCACACGCACCGATATCACCGGCGGGCACCACGCGGGTACCACACACGGCGATTCGCCGGCGCGTGGCCGAACACATGGCGCGCAGCCTCATGGAGGCGCCGCATGTCACCACATTGTTCGAAGCGGATCTCACCCGGGTGCTGGCGCACCGAACGCGCCACGCCGCGGAATTCGAATCTCGCGGCGCGCGCCTGACGCTGACCGCTTATTTCGTCAGTGCCTGCGTACAGGCCCTGCGCGCCCACAGGGAAGTCAACGCCACTTTTCATCCCGATGCGCTCGAATTGCACGGGGACGTGAACATCGGCGTGGGCACGGCTCTCGGCAACAAGGGACTGATCGTGCCCGTGATCCATCGCGCTCAGGGCTTGAACCTGTTCGGCACGGCGCAGCGGCTGGGTCAGCTGGTCGAGGCCGCTCGGGCCGGCAGGCTTTCACCCGAGGACGTACGCGGGGGCACGTTTACGATCTCGAACCACGGAGTGGGCGGAAGCCTCCTTGCGGCGCCGATCGTCATCAATCAACCGCAGGTCGCGATCCTGGGCGTGGGTAAGGTAGAGCGCCGAGTGTGTGCGGTCGAGGTCGACGGTGTCGAGGCGATCAGTGTGCGCTCCATGTGCTACTTGACCCTTACCATCGACCACCGCGCCCTCGATGCCTTCCAAGCCAACGCCTTCCTGGGCTCGGTGGTCGCGGCGCTCGAGCAGTGGCCCGCGAACGAGCCCTGAGTAACCCAACCGCGCGTTGGTGACGGGTCACCTGTAATCTCGAACGCACCCACTCGTGCCGGTACTCGGCGTCGCCTGACCGCGCCGCTCACAGGCATTACCGCTGGTGTCGCCGGACGTCTTATGCGTTAGCATGGACGACCCGTGTCCGCGAGATCCACGCGATGTGTAACATATTTGTAATGGCGATGCGTGCGAGCTTCGCGAAACGGTTTTTGCAGCGTCAAGCCGCGCTTGTCGCGAGTCTCGCCACGCTTGGCGGCACTGTCTACGCGCAGCAGGATCTGACGAGTCGCGCGCTGGATCTTCCGACCAGCAAGCAGCTGATGACACCCACTCCGGGTAATCCGCGGCGTATCAACAGCTTGCCGATGTCGCTGGCGGTCTCGCCGGATCATCGATGGGTGGTGTCGCTGAATGCCGGCTACGGCACGTTCGAGTCCGGCTACATGCAATCGCTGGCCGTGCTCAACGTTCGCACGGGGGAAGTGAGGGATTTCCCGGATGCGCGCACGCTGGTCGACATGAAGCAGACGTTTTTTTCGGGACTCGCGTTCAGCGCGGACGGTGCCTCGGTCTATGCGAGCCTCGCCTCCTCCAGCGATCCGCGGGGCGACGGAGACAAGAAAACCGGCAACGGCATCGTCGTGTACAGGTTCGCAGACGGTGTGCTGGCGCCCGAAAAGTTTTTGCCTCTGCCTCCCGTGACGCTTGCCGCCGGCCGGCGTACCAGCTTGCTGAGCAGCGACGAGCGTACTGTCAGTCCCTATCCCGCGGCGCTCGCGGTACTGCCCGGCGTGCCTGATCGCCTGCTGATCGCGGAAAACCTGTCCGATACGGTTGCCGTGCTGGATACCCGAACGGGAGCCATTGCGCGGCGCTTCGACTTGTCGGTCAGCGAGAACGTGCCTGCGACTTATCCGATTGCGCTGGCAGTCACCAAGGACGGCAAGCGAGCCTTCGTAGCCTTGTGGAATGTCAGCGAGGTGGTGGAATTGGACCTCGTCGAGGGCACGGTGGTGCGCAACGTGAAGTTGATGAAACCGAGCGCGGCGACCGCGCCGGGGACACATCCGTGCGCGCTGCTGTTGGATGAGCGCGCGGGCCTGCTGTACGCGGCGCTGTCGAACCGGGATGCGGTGGCGGCGATCGAGATCGGCGCCAGTGACCCGGTGCTGCATCGGAAACTCAAGGTGAAGGGTTACTTCGACACGCGGCTGCCGGGACAGAGCTACTTCGGCGCGGAGCCGAGTGCGCTCGCCGAGAATGAAGACGGATCGCGGCTGTACGCGGCGAACCTAGGATCGGATGCGGTGGCGGTACTCGACCCGCGCCGGTTGCGCCAGATGCCGCTGGGCCATGGGATGGCCGAGCCGATCGGATTCGTGCCGACTGAACTCATGCCGATGGCGCTGGCATCGGTTGAGCGCACGCTGTACGTCGCAAGCGCGAAGGGTAAAGGGACCGGTCCGAACAATATGGCGCAGCGCCCGACCGAGGCAACCAAGGGCAGGAGGCTGGTCACGCGCAGCTTCACGTACGCCCCGACGCTGCTGTACGGCTCGCTGGCGGCGCTCGATGAGGCGGCGATCGAGTCTGAGCTCAAGGCATCGACGGCGGTGGTGCTCGAATCGAACCGCATGAAGGCGGCGCGGGAGACGATTCAATTTGCCGATGGCGGTAGCCCGATCAAGCACGTGATCTATATTTTGAAGGAGAACCGCACGTACGACCAGGTGTTCGGTGATCTGGCAAAAGACGGCAAGCCGGTCGGCAATGGCGACCCAACGCTCACGATGTATGGAGCCGCAGTGACTCCCAACCAACACCAGCTGGTGCTGCAGTTCGGCGTTCTGGATAACTTCTTCGACTCCGGGGAGGTGTCGGGCGACGGCCACGTCTGGTCGACTGCCGGCATCGGCACGGATTACCTCGAGAAGACTTGGCAGCAAAACTATCGGAGCGAGCAGCGCACCTACGACTATGAAGGGATGGTAGCCGACGGCTATCCGCTGCTCCAGAACATACCCGATGTGTCCGAGCCGGCAAGCGGGTATTTATGGACGAACTTCGCGGCCCACGGCAAAACGGTCTATCACTTCGCCGAATACATCTCATCGATTTTCTGCGGCGATAAGAAAGTACCGAAGCGGGTCGGCGATCCGAAACTCGGGGCCATGTCAGGCGGTGTAGCTCAGTGCGCGTCGCCTGCCATCAAGCCCGGCGACTCAATTCCCGAGGAGTGGGGCGGCGGGACGAACCTGTGGCCGTGGGCCATTCCGCGATTGGCCGACAATATCGCAACCAAGCCCGAACTCGTGGGCCACTTCGCGCCTGAGTCGCCGGATTTCAATCTGCGTGTGCCCGACCAGATCCGCGCCAATGTGTTTCTTCGGCATTTCGAGCAGTGGAAGCGCGATCGCGAAGCCGGCAACGACACCATGCCCAACTACATCCAATTGCGGCTGCCCAATGACCATACGGAAGGCACCAAGGTCGGCGGACCCACCCCAAAATCGTCGGTCGCCGACAATGACCTGGCCGTCGGACGCGTAGTGGAAGCGATTTCGCACTCGGCGTTCTGGAACGATACGGCCATACTGATTCTGGAAGACGATGCGCAGGCCGGGGCCGATCACGTGGACGCACACCGCTCGCTCGGAATCGTGGTGAGCAAGTATGCGCCGCATCCGAAGGCGGGGGAGGTCGCCGTGGTGGATAGTCGATTCTATTCGACCGTGAGCATGCTGCGAACGATGGAGACTCTGCTTCAGGTGCCTCCGATGAACAACAACGATGCGCTCTGCTCGCTGATCTCTACGTTGTTTACCGGCCCGGGTGATCAGCCGCCGTTCATTGCGGACGCGTCGAATCGCGACAATGGCCTGATTTACGCCGCAAATCCGGCGAAAGCCCCGGGCGCGGCGCAGTCCGAAAAAATGGACTTTCGCCATGCGGACCGCGCGGACCCGAGCAAGCTCAATCTGATTCTGTGGCAGGACGCCATGGGCGCGCAGCCGCCGCCGGCCATGCTGTTGGTCAAGCGGTCGAAGACAAAAAATGACGACGACTGAGCTGATGCGGCAGCCATGGAGCGCCGCGATCAGCCCTTGCAGATAGTAAAGGTCGGGTTTGACTCGGGTTGGTGCCATGCAGCATCGATGCAACGCACCGTGACCTCGTCAGATCTTGTGCTTACCCCTCCCGCAGGCGAGTATTCAAATCGCAGACAGTAGGCCACCCCCGAAGAACGGAACGCGCGGTTGGACCGGGATTGTCAAATGGGCGAACTCACCGAACTCTTTCAAGCCGTCGGCCGGGGCGACCAAGCCGCACTCAACCGGCTGCTCTCGCTCATGTATACGGAGCTGCAACACCTCGCCCGCCGCCGACTGCGCAAGTCCGAAAGAATCACCATGCTGGACACCACCGAGCTGGTCCACGAATGCTATCTGCGGTTCCTCAAAGTGGGTCACTTGACCGTGGCGGATCGCGCACACTTCCTCGCTTACTCGGCACGCACGATGCGCTCAATCGTCGTCGACTTCGTCAAGCAACGGCGCGCCGATCGACGCGGAGGCGGCGCGCGGGATCTCACGCTCGACACAGATATGATCCAAACTCTGCACGCCTCCGAAGAAGAGATCATGCGCGTCAACGAGGCTCTGGAGGATCTCTCCAAGTCAGACGCGCGGTTGGTGCAGGTGGTGGAGATGCGCTATTTTGCCGGATTGACGGAAGAAGAAATTGCCTCTTCGTTGGGGATCACCGATCGTACCGTGAGACGCACCTGGCAGAAAGCGAGGCTGCTGCTCGGCGCGGCTCTTGAAATCACGTGACCGCCGCAGCCGCATGAAACTGTCGAAAGAGGAGTTGATCACCCTCTCGAAGCTGTTGGACGAGGCGTTGGAATTGCCGGCCGAAGCGCGCGAAGCCTGGCTTTTGAGCCTAGGGGAGCCCTTTGCCGCCCGGCGTTCGGTGCTGCGTGAATTGCTTGCGCGGCAGGCGAGCGTATCTACGCATGATTTTCTCGGCACGCTGCCGAAATTCACCGAGACCACGGCTGGTCCTGATCAGGCGGAACCTCCACCAGGCGTGCGAGAAGGGACGATCGTGGGCGCGTATCGTCTGGCGCGGGAGATCGGCCACGGTGGTATGAGCACCGTGTGGCTCGCAACGCGCACGGATGGTCTGATCAAGCGGCCGGTCGCGCTCAAACTGCCCCACCGGCACCTGCTTCTACAGCAGGCGCGCTTCGCCGAGCGCTTCGCGCGCGAGCGCGACATCCTCGCCGCGCTCACGCACCCCAACATCGCCCGTCTCTATGACGCTGGGGTGAGCGAAGAAGGGCAGCCCTATTTGGCCATGGAATTCGTGGAGGGTATATCTCTCATCGCCTATTGCGACTTACACCAGCTCACCGTTGCTGAACGCGTAGCGTGCTTTCTGCAAGTTCTGGCGGCCGCGCAGTATGCTCATGCGCATTTGGTGATCCATCGGGATCTCAAGCCGTCGAACATTCTTGTCGACGCCACAGGGCAGGTGCGGCTGCTGGATTTTGGCATCGCGAAGCTTCTTACGGACGGCGAAGCATAGGAGACTTCGCTCACCCAAGTGGGCGGACGGGCGCTCACGCCCGACTACGCCTCACCGGAGCAGGTCGCCGGCCAGACGCTCAGCATCGCATCGGATATCTATTCGCTCGGCGTCATTCTGTTCGAGCTGTTGTCGGGGTCGAGGCCCTATCGGCTCAAAAGACAGTCGCGCAGCGCCCTCGAGCAGGCGATCCTCGAAGCTGATGCACGAAACCCGAGCGAGTCGGTGACCGCGACGCACGCAGCGGCGTGCGCAACCTCCCCACGAGCGCTCGCGCGCATGTTGAAGGGAGATCTGGATACGATCGTTCTCAAGGCATTGCGCAAAACCCCCGATGCGCGCTACGCGACGGCGGATGCGTTTACGGAAGATATCCACCGTTACCGGCGCGGCGAACCGTTGCTCGCAAGGCCGGGTGGGCTGTGGTATCGCAGCGGAAAGTTCTTGAGGCGCTACAGTTTCGCGACGGCTTCCGGCGCAGCGATATTCGCGGCGCTTGCCGTCGGCCTAGGTATCGCACTGTGGCAGGCGGACCGGGCGACCAAGCAAGCGCAGCGCGCGGAAACCGAGGCGAGAACCGCCAATTCCGTGGAGCAGTTCTTGCAGAACATCTTTCTGGCGAATTCCAACGAGCAGACTGATCCGGTGAAGATGCGGCAAATGACCGCACGGCAGTTGCTCGATATCGGCGCCACAAAAATAGACGCATCGCTCGGCGATGCGCCGTCTGCGAAGTTGCGGCTGCTGAAAACGCTCGGCGATCTATATATTCAGCTCGATCTCAACGATGACGCGGTTCCCCTTCAGCGCAAGCAGGTCGCTGTCGCAAAAGGGCTCTACGGGCCGCAGGATGTGCGAGTCGCCGCCGCGCTCGTCGATCTCGCCCGCGCCATGAGCACCTCCCGCCTTAGCATCGAACAAGGCGCCACGCTGCAGGAGGCGCTCGCGATACTCGATCGGCAGGGAGACCATACCTCGAGGCTTCGCGGCAACCTCATGAACGAATTGGCGGATTGGTACGATACTCGAGATCGGAAGGCCTCGCTGACTTATGCGCACGAGAGCGTACGCTTGCTGCGTCCTTTCGGGCCGTCGAAGGATCTTGCCGAATCGCTGATAATGGAGGGGGAGAGCCGCACCGGACTGAATCAGTATGCCGCTGCAGCATCCCTTCTCAGCGAAGCTCTGGCGGTTTCCAAGGCAACTGAGGGTGATCCCAATCCGCAGCTCCCGCGGATCAATGCATATCTGGGGGAGGCGCAATATTTCGAGGGTCTCTGGCCCCGGGCCGAGTCGAGCTACCGGGACGCCTTGCGCGAGGCACATACGTATGGCGGCGATGACGACATGTATATCATTCAAACCGAATCGCGTCTTGGACAGTTTCTCTGCCTCACGTCGCGAATCAAGGAGGGACTTCCGCTCTTGAAGGCTGCGCGCGACAGCGTGCTCAAGATTTCGAACCCCGATGAGGTGTGGAACGTGCCGATGATGCTCGAGTTATATGCCGAGTCGCTTCGCAAGTACGGCGATCTGGAACCGGCGCTGACTGATCTGTCGAGGGCGACCGCGATGTATCACAAGTACCAGCCGGGAACTGCATCAGAGATTCCCGCGCTGGAGAGCAGTGCTGCGGTGCTGTTGGTCATGGGTCGACTGGCCGAGACTTCCGAGTTCCTGAAGCAGAGCGAGGCAATTCGGGCCGCGCTCAAGGATGAGTCCACAAACCTCAATGCAAACGTGACGGCACGATCCGATTGGTTGATCGCCTCGGGCCGTGCCGATGAAGCGCTCAAAATTCTCGATCGCTTCAAGGTCATGCCCGCCGAAACCGGTGTCTCCCTATCCGCATTGCAGGTCTCGATTCAGAGGGCGAAGGTGCATCTGGCTCGGAATGATGCTTCGTCCGCAATCGCGGAACTGACGCCGACTCGCGACCAAATCGCGGGCAGTTCCCAGCGGCCCTATTTGAAAATTTACGAAGCCGATACCCTGCTGCTCATTGGCAAGGCGGGGCAGATGATGGCTCAGAATGCCGCGGCACGACCGGCATTGGAGCGCGCGCTCGGCCTGTATCTGGAAGTCTACGATGCCGATAGGAGCCCGGATGTCGCAGATGCCGAAATTGCGCTGGCGAAGAGTCTCGCGGCCGACGGACGCCTCGATGAAGCGCGTTCGCTGGCACAGCGCGCCAAACGCATTCAGGCCACACACCCCGCGCTTGGGTCCCAGTATCGAAAACCCCTTCGAGAGCTCGAGCAAACCCTGTCAATGTAGCCGACCGCGGCCGTTCGCAGACGCCGTTCGTAAATTTTTCGCGTTCGATGTCCTGTTTGAGCACTGAATATCGTCTATGTAGACAGCGGTTGAATTTCGCCAGTACATCACGGGGTCGTCCATGAGCAGATGTCGTGTCCTCATCAGTGTCGCGGCGCTGCTGTTCACACTGCAAGGTCTCGCGCATCATTCCGGGGCGATGTTCGACGACAAGATGTCCACGACGCTCACGGGCACGGTCAAGGCCTTCCAGTGGACCAATCCACACTGCTGGATTCAAGTGCTTGTTCCCGGGCAGGAGGGTCCGACCGAATGGAGCGTCGAGATGGGTTCGCCTTCGCAATTGTTTCGGGGCGGTTGGAAACCGGGAACGTTGGAGGCCGGGGACAAGATCACCGTCGTGATTCATCCGATGCGCGACGGCACCAAAGGAGGGCTGTTCGTGTCGGCCGTCGGCGCAGACGGCAAGCCCATCGGCACGAGCACGTAGAAGGCGATGGCTCGCATGAACCGAGGAAGACTAAGCGCAACGCTCCTGGCGCTTCTCTGCGTTTCGATCGTGCGCGCCGACCCGAATTCTGCGGCACGAGTGCGTACCTTCGCCTCACTGCCTGATTGGACAGGGATCTGGCAGAGCGCAGCATGGCCGACGGATGTCTCAGGCCGCGTGCCGGGAGGCGAGGAGAAACTCAGAAGCGGCCTGCAGCTCATCCGTCATCCGCCCTATAACGCCGAGTGGGAAGCCAACTTTCAAGCCGGCATGCAGAACACGGCGGCGCTCGCGGCGCGGAGCGCGACCTTCAAGGTTTGCTCACGCGGATTTCCCGCCATCATGGAGGCGCCGTGGCTATTTCAGATCGTCGTTTTGCCGGAGGAGACGGTCCTGATCTTTGAAAATCAGCAGGTGCGTCACGTCTACACCGACGGCCGCCGGCATCCTCCAAAGAAGGATTTGTGGCCGACGCGCTTGGGTGATTCCATTGGCCACTGGGAAGGCGACACGCTGATCGTCGATACCATCGCGCGAACGTCGGAGCCAATTGCGCCGCGAGCCTGGCTGTCAGTGCTGAGCGATGGGGCGCACGTCACGGAGCGGCTGCGGATGGTGAACCGGAATGAGATCGAGGATCAGCTCACCATCGAGGATCCGGTCGCGCTCGCACAACCGTGGCGCATGGCGCTCGAATTCAAGAGAGTGGCGGAAATGAACAGGATGTATCCCTTCGATTGCAAGGAAAATGAGCGCAACCCGGTCATCGACGGAAAAATGACGATCGCCACACCGTAAGCGTCACCGCGACCGGTGACGAAATAAATTTCGCGGTCGATGTCCGGTCTTGGCGAACGATGTCGTTAGTCCCCATAGCGGAAAAATTCATGCAAAGGGGATATCAATGAACGCTCATGTCGCCGGTCGCTTTATGCGCAGCGGTCTCGTCTTGCTGCTGACCGCTGGATCCTACACCTGCCTGGCCCAGCACGACCCCGGCATGCGCGCGGGTCCCCCCGGCGCCGGCCAACCACTCCACGCGCTCACACCCATCGAGTTATCCATGTTCAATGAGGGTCTGCAGCGGGCGATTCAGCTGGAAGCGGTGTGCGACGACTGCACCGACGCGACGCCGGGCTCTCATCTCGATCCCGCAAAGGCCAACTTCGTCACGCAGACGAATTCTTCCGGCCTCGGAACTCGTTTCAACGGCGATCAATGTACGGTTTGCCACAACCAGCCCGCCTTGGGGGGATCAGGTGGGTTTTTGGTACCCAACCCGCAAGATCCATCCAACAGATATTTGCCGCCCGAAAACCCGATGTTCAATCTCATCCCGCATCGTAAGGGCGCGACCAATATAGTGCCCTCGTTCATCACCCGATTCGGGCCGATACGGGAAGTCCGATTCGCCAGAAAACCCGATGGCACGGCGGATGGCGGTGTCCACCAATTGTTCACCGTCGCGGGCCGCTCCGACGTGTTCCCCGCGGCTCAGCCGGGAACCTGCACCGAGGAACTCCTTCCTCAACCGGATTTTGAGAATGAGTATCGACGCGACAATCTCCGTTTTCGCATTCCGTTGCAGCTCTTCGGGCTCGGAATCATCGACGGCATTCAAGACCGCGAAATCCTCGACCGGCACCGCGCAACCGCGGCAATCCGCGCGCAGCTGGGTATCCTTGGAGTTCCAAATCGCAGCGGCAACGACGGAACAATCACGCGCTTCGGCTGGAAGGCCCAGAACAAGTCGATCGCAATGTTCGCCGGCGAGGCCTACAACGTCGAAATGGGCGTGACCAATGATTTGTTTACACAGGCCACCGATGAATCCCCTGCCTGCACGGCGGACAAGAGCGAGCCCAATGATATTACCCGGCTCGACAGCGACGATAGGCGTAACCAGAGCTTCTTCAATCCCCTGCATGAAGTCCCGGATTGGCTGATGTTCGCCATGTTTATGCGCTTCCTCGATGCTCCGCAACCCGCACCGCTTTCAACCAGCGCACTGCGTGGCCAAGAGCTGTTCGGCACCGGCCCCGGCAACCCCGGCGTCGGCTGCTCGGCCTGCCACACGACCACGATGGTCACTCCGGCAAGAAGCGAAACCGCGGCGCTGCAGAGCCTCACGGTACATCCCTTTTCGGATCTGCTGATCCATCACATGGGCAAAGGCATGGCAGACGACATCACGCAGGGGCTGGCGACGGGCGACATGTTCCGTACCACGCCGTTGTGGGGTCTCGGTCAACGGCGCTTCTTCCTGCACGACGGCCGCACGGACGACCTGGTGCAGGCCATCGACGCGCATTTCTCGCGAGCGAGTCGTTGCGACGGCGATGACAGTCGCGAGGGCAGTGACGGCGGTGATGGTCGCGGGGGCAGCCGTCGTTCGGCCTGCTACGGCCCATCGGAAGCCAACGTCGTAGTTACGCGGTTTAAGGCTCTGTCCGCTGCCGATCAGCAATCGATCCTGGATTTTCTGCGGTCACTCTAAACCCGATGACTAAGGGGCTGCTGCGTCTGACGCGTGTGTTTGACATATCTATTGGTCAAACCTGCTGATGCCGCCGAAACGCTGCATCACCGATGCATCCGGTGGCGGCAACGGCCCAGCGAGCTGCGTCGCCACACGCGAGAGATGCGTTTCGGAACCCGCGAACACGCGTGCATAAATATCGCGGCACAGCGCGGCGGCTTGCGCTCCCGGCCAATTGGCCCGCAGCAGGCGCCGAGGCAACAGCGGGTCGCGCAGGTGCAGGCGGCGGTATTCATGGATCAAGAGCGTGCGCACGATGAAACAGGCTTGATTATCGAGAGTGCGAGGGCCGCGCACCGCCGCGAGGACGCGTTCGAAGCGCTTCACGAAGCGCTGGTATCGAAGCCCAAGCTCTTCGAGGTCCCAGCCCAAACCGACCAGACGCTGCGGAGCGTCGTCGTCAGTGAGATTGGCGTCGAAAACGATGATTCTGGAGCGCGTCTCCGGTGAGCGCAGTCCTTTCCCCAAGGAACGCGAGTCGAGGGAACGCGAATCGAGCTCCGGATGAGCGAATACACTGCCCGAGAGCTCGCCAAACCCCCGCCAGGTCAGTTGTTCCTTGATTTCCTTTCTCTCTGCCGCGCGCATGGGCGGTAGAACAACCAAGGTCCAGCGGCCCGACCATTCCGTATCCGGTTCGCTGTAGATGCGCTTCGTCGCCTCGGCGAATCGCTCGCGCCCGTCGCCCGATAAATGGTATTCGCTGAGTTTGCCGGCCCGGTGCCCCTCCAGCCATCCGTCCTTTGCGAGGCGCGCGATCGCGGTCCGTACCAATCGTTCATTGAGTCCAAAGGGCGCCGCCAGGGCAATCAGGCTGCCCAGAGCGACGGCTCCCCCCCGCGGCATGATCGAATCGCCGAATATGGTGACGATGAGCGAGCCGCCTCGCAGCGGCCGCTGCCGACGAAAGCGGGCGACGAGTTCAGCGGCAGCGGTGGAGGCGTTGTCAGTCATTTTTCGCCATTGTAATAGGGTTGAGTCTTATGACACAGAAAAAGTTGATTTATGTGAATTTGTGTATCACAATGTTCATGCTGGCCAACTCCTAGGGGCAGGTATGTACACGCAAGCGCTGGATATCCAGAGTTCAGATGCGGCGACGCTGGATGAGGGTGCGCTCGAGCAGCGCTTCCTCGCGCGCGTCGACGCCGAAGAGAAGATCGAGCCCAAGGACTGGATGCCGGTGCGCTATCGCAACACCTTGATTCGTCAAATTTCCCAGCACGCGCATTCGGAAATCGTCGGCATGCTGCCCGAGGGCAATTGGATCACTCGCGCCCCGACGCTGCAGCGCAAGGCGATACTGATCGCCAAGGTGCAGGACGAGGGAGGCCATGGCGCGTATCTCTACAGTGCGGCCGAGACGCTGGGCGTGAGCCGCGATCAGCTCATCGATCAGCTGCTGTCAGGCAAGGCCAAGTATTCCAGCATCTTCAACTATCCGACTCCGACGTGGGCGGATGTGGGCGCCATCGGCTGGCTGGTCGACGGGGCCGCCATCATGAATCAGATTCCGCTGTGCCGCTGCTCCTATGGTCCCTATGCGCGAGCCATGGTGCGCGTCTGCCGCGAAGAAAGCTTTCACCAGCGACAGGGCTACGACCTGATGATGCGCCTCGCGCAGGGTCAGCCTTCTCAAAAACGCATGGCACAGGAGGCGCTCAATCGCTGGTGGTGGCCCGCGCTCATGATGTTCGGACCTTCCGACGCCAACTCTACGCACAGCGGCGAATCGCAACGCTGGAAGATCAAGCGCTTCTCGAACGACGAACTGCGGCAGAAGTTCGTTGATTTCACGGTGCCGCAGGCCAAGTTCCTCGAGCTCACCATTCCGGATCCTCTGCTGCGCTGGGACGAGACCAAGAAGCAGCATGAGTTCGGACCGATCGATTGGACCGAGTTCGATCAAGTGCTGAAAGGCAATGGACCGTGCAATGCGGAACGGCTTGCCGCGCGCCGCAACCCTGGCTGCCTAAGTAACCCTTGCCGCCTAGGAGTAGGCCCCTATGAGCAACCCAACCGAAGATCGTCGCCAATGGCCCCTGTATGAGGTCTTTGTGCGGGCGCGCGGCGGTCTCGATCATAAGCACGTCGGCAGCCTGCACGCCGCCGACACGCGCATGGCCATCGATCACGCGCGCGATCTCTATACTCGGCGCCAGGAAGGCGTCAGCATTTGGGTGGTGCCTTCCAAGGACATCACGGCGTCCGATCCCGCGGAGAACGACTCCTTGTTCGAACCGGCTCGGGACAAGATCTACCGTCACCCGACGTTCTATGAAATTCCCGATGAGGTGAAGACGCTGTGAACTCGTCGTCACCTGCTATCCGCGGACAGGAATCGAACGCCGACGCGCAGGCCCTGTTCCGCTACGCACTCCGCCTCGGTGATTTGAGCTTGGTGCTCGGGCAGAGGCTCGGTGAGTGGGTCGGTCACTCTCCCGCGCTCGAGGAGGATTTGGGCTTGGCGAATGTCGCGCTCGATTTGATCGGTCAGGCGCGGCTGTTGCTCACCTATGCCGGCGAGGTCGAGGGCCGGGGACGCGGTGAGGATGAAATCGCCTTTCTGCGTGAGCATGGCGAATACTTGAACGCGATATTGGCCGAACAGCCAAACGGCGATTTCGGCCAGACCATCGTGCGCCAGGTCCTGATCGATGCCTTCCAGCTGGAACTCTACCAGCGCATGACCACGTCCAGTGACGAACGCTTGGCCGCTATAGCGGCAAAATCCGTAAAAGAAGTGCTCTATCACTTGCGCTACAGCAGCGGCTGGCTGGTGCGCCTTGGCGACGGCACCGAGGCAAGTCACGCGCGGGTTCAGTCTGCCCTGGATAACCTCTGGCCCTATACGGTGGAACTGTTCGCCGAAGATGAGTTGGATCGGACCATGGCTGACCGGGGTGTGGCGCCGCGCCTGTCCGACGTTCAAGCGGCCTGGCTCCGGCGCATCGACGAGATACTGGCCGAGGCGACGCTGCAGCGACCCAAAGATAGACCGCATTCCTGGCACGGTAAACGCGGCCAACACAGCGAACATCTCGGATACATTCTCGCCGAGATGCAGCATCTGCAGCGTACCTATCCGGGAGCACGCTGGTGAGTTCGATGCGCGCCGACAATCGCGAGCCCGAGCCCACGCTTGCGAATGCTCATGCGAATGCCGATGCAGATCGACGTCTGTCGCTGGCGTGGAGAGCACTCGCAGCTGTTGAAGATCCCGAGATCCCGGCATTGGGCATCGTCGATCTCGGCCTGATTCGCTTCGTCACACTGGAGTCCGACGGTACTCTCGATGTGGGTCTCTCTCCGACCTACCTCGGTTGTCCGGCGACCGAGGTGATTCGATGCTCGGTTGAGCACGCGCTCGGCAGCGCAGGAGTCGGCGCCTTTGTCGTGACCCAGGTGTTGTCGCCGGCATGGACCAGTGATTGGATCACCGCCGAGGGCCGGCGCAAGCTCGAAGGTTACGGCATCGTGCCCCCGGAGCGGCCGGCCGCTTCCATGCGCGATATCTTGCGAAAGGTCAGACCCGTGGGCTGTCCCCGCTGCCGTTCGACCGACACCGAATGCATCAGCGAATTCGGCTCCACGCCGTGCAAGGCGCTGCACCGCTGCCGCGCCTGTCTCGAGCCCTTCGAATACTTCAAATGCATCTGAAGACTGCGCATGCTTGAGTTCCACCCATTGAAAGTCGCCGCCGTCGAGCGCATCGCCGAAGATGCCGCGTGCCTGACCGTGGAGATTCCCTCCGCGCTGCGCGCTGCGTTCGCCTTCCACGCGGGACAGTACGTCACCGTGCGACGCATGATCGAGGGGCGCGAGGAGCGCCGGACGTATTCCATCGTGACGGCTCCTGGGGGCGGGGTGCTCAAATTGGGTATCCGACGCCAACTGGGCGGCCGTATGTCCGGCGAACTCGCGTCCACATTACGTCCCGGGGACTTGCTCGACGTCGGTACGCCGATGGGGCGATTCCGCACCCCGATCAGCGCCGATCGCGAGCATTCCTACGTGGCCTTCGCAGCAGGCAGCGGCATCACACCCATACTGTCTCTGGCCACGGATATTCTCGCTCGTGAACCACGCAGCCGCTTCACACTGGTTTACGGCAACCGCAGCATTTCGCGAACGATGTTTCTGGAGGAGACCCTCGGCCTCAAGAATCGCTACATTGACCGCTTTTCCGTGCATTTTGTGATGAGCCGCGAACCGCAACAGACGGAATGGCTGAACGGCCGAATCGACGGCCACAAGATTCGCGAGCTCGCGCGGCATATGCCCGAGGTGCCGTTCGCGGACGAGTACTTGATTTGCGGTCCCGGCGACATGGTGGACGAGGTCCGCAATGCCATCAAAACTTTGAACGATCGTGCTCCGATTCGATTCGAACGCTTTGCCGCCGCCGCGCCTCGACCGGTCGAGAACGCCGGCAGGGAACGCGACGCCGCGCCCGGGGCCGCCGCAGCACCGCGGGCTCCCGCGCCCGAAGCCGTGCTCGCTACCATTTCCGTGATCATGGATGGCCGGCGCCGCAGCTTTCCGATGACGCGGAGCGACGCATCAGTGCTCGATGCCGCGGAGCACGCAGGCCTTGAACTGCCGTTTTCCTGCCGGTCGGGCATTTGCGCGACCTGCCGCGCGAGAATCACGGACGGCGCCGCGGTGATGACGCACAATATCGCGTTGGAGCCCTGGGAGACCGACGCGGGGTTCGTGTTGTGTTGTCAGGCTCGGCCGACGACGGCTGCACTCGAAATCAGCTACGATCACAAATAACGACGAATCCCAAGGGACGCACATGTCATACGACACCATTTTGTTCAGTGTCGACGGCGGAATCGCTCGTCTGACCTTGAATCGACCGGACAAGCTCAACAGCTTCAATACCCAAATGCACGGTGAGGTACGGCACGCGCTGGAGAGTTTGCCCGGCAGTGACGCGCGCGTTCTGGTCCTCAGCGGCGCCGGCCGCGGATTCTGCGCCGGCCAGGATCTCGGCGATCGCGCGGTGGCTCCCGGCGCCCAAGGCGTCGACCTCGGGGAGTCGATCGACAAGTACTACAAGCCTTTGGTGCTGGCATTGCACACACTTCCCATGCCCGTGATCGCGGCCGTCAACGGTGTGGCGGCGGGCGCGGGCGCCAACATCGCGCTCGCCTGTGATCTCGTCATTGCCGCGCGCTCCGCCAGTTTCGTCCAAGCCTTCTCGAAGCTCGGTCTGCTGCCCGACTCGGGCGGGACGTGGACCCTGCCGCGTCTCATCGGCAATGCGCGGGCACTGGGCTTGACCTTGCTGGGCAACAAGCTTCCGGCGGAGCAGGCTGCCGCTTGGGGAATGATCTGGCAATGCGTTGCGGATGCTGAGCTCGGACCGACCGTAGACGCACTCGCGGAAGGGCTGGCCGTAGCGCCGACGCGCGGCCTCGCCTGGACCAAGGCGGCGATTCGCGGCAGCTGGCAGCACTCGCTCGCCGAGCAGCTCGATATTGAGCGCGATGCGCAGCGCGAACTCGGCCGGTCGGCCGACTACGCGGAGGGTGTTGCCGCGTTCATCGAGAAGCGGACGCCCCGGTTCAGCGGCCGATGAGCATGGCCCACGAGACTCCCCTGACCGCGGACGACGCGGTGCACCGGGCCCGAGATGCCGTTCAGTCGCTGTATCTCGCCGATCTTGCGTCGCAATCGCTCGGTGTCGAAATCATCGACGTCGCGCCCGGGGGCGTCCAAATCGCCATGACCGTGCGTCCCGACATGGTCAATGGGTACGGCATGTGTCACGGCGGCATAATTTTCGCGTTCGCGGACAGCGCTTTTGCCTTCGCGTGCAATTCCCATGGTGATCCGATGGTGGCGGCGGGCGCCAGTATCGAATTTCTCGCACCGGCTCCGCGCGGCGAACGCTTGACCGCCACGACCACCGAAGTATCGCGCAGCGCGCGTCATGGGATCTACGACGTAGCCGTGACCGCAACCTCCGGGGCGGCGCTCGCGCATTTCCGTGGACGCTGTGCGCGCCTGCGCGGACCGGCCCAATCCGCGTGATTTCGAGGATCTAAGCTTATGAACTTGAAGAGCTATGTATGCGGTGTTTGGCAAAGCGGCCGGGATAACGGTGTCGCGATGCGCGATGCCACCACCGGTGAGTTCATCGCGCAAGCATCCTCCGCCGGCGTCGACTTCGCCGCCGTGCTCGCCTACGCGCGCAGCGTGGGCGGACCAGAGCTTCGGGGAATGACATTTCACGAGAGGGCCAGTCTGCTGAAGGCGCTCGCCAAGCGTCTCACAGAACTCAAGGAAGAGTTTTATGCGCTCTCCTACCGCACCGGCGCCACACTGAGCGACTCCATGATCGACATCGACGGGGGTATCGGTACGGTCTTCGCCTTCGCCGGTAAGGGTTCTCGCGAGCTTCCGAATGCGCGTGTTTATATCGACGGTGATGTGGAAGCCCTGTCAAAGGCCGGTAATTTTGTCGGACAGCACCTGTACGTCTCGCGTGAAGGCGCGGCGGTGCACATCAACGCGTTCAATTTTCCCGTCTGGGGCATGCTGGAAAAACTGGCGCCCACTCTATTGGCCGGCATGCCGGTCATCGTAAAACCCGCGACCGCCACGGCCTATTTAGCCGAACTCGTCGTACGCCGCATCATCGAATCCAAGATCTTGCCGGAGGGTGCGCTGCAGCTGGTGTGCGGGGACCTCGGGAATTTGTTCGATCACCTCAATTGCCAGGACGCCGTCTCGTTCACGGGGTCCGCGCAGACTGCATCGCGCCTGCGCGTGCATCCGGCCGTCATTCGACACGCCGTACCCTTCATCGCTGAAACCGATTCGCTGAATTCCAGCATACTTGCGTTGGACGCCGCACCGGGCACGCCGGAGTTCGATCTCTACGTCAAAGAAGTCGTTCGCGAAATGACGGTCAAGGCAGGGCAGAAGTGCACCGCCATCCGCAAGGCGTTGGTGCCGGCCGCGGTGACGGGCGAGGTGATCGCTGCATTGCAGGCGGCGCTTCAAAAGATCGTTGTGGGTGATCCGCGATTGGAAGGCGTGCACATGGGTCCCTTGGTGAGTCAGGAGCAGCGGCGCGACGTCCTGGCTCGCGTCACCGAACTGCGCGGCGAAGCCGACCTGATCGCGGGTAATTTGGAGCGATTCGAGGTGAAGGGCGCCGATCGTGCGCGCGGCGCGTTTGTGCCGCCCCTCCTGCTGCTCTCCCGCGATCCGCCAGCGGCGCGAGCCATCCACGCAGTCGAGGCCTTTGGTCCCGTGGCAACGGTGGTGCCTTACCGCGACACCGACGACGCGATCGCGCTTGCCCGGCGCGGCGAGGGAAGTTTGGCAGCGTCGGTATTCTGCGCCGATGACTCCCTCGCGCGCCAAATCGTCCTTGGGCTTGCGCCCTACCACGGCCGCATCCTGGTCGTGAACCGAACTTGCGCGAAAGAGTCCACGGGCCATGGCTCGCCACTCGCACCCTTGATCCACGGTGGTCCGGGCCGCGCCGGCGGCGGCGAAGAGATGGGCGGTATTCGCGGGGTCCTTCACTACATGCAACGCACCGCGGTGCAGGGCTCTCCCGACACCCTGACCGCGACCAGTGGTCGCTGGGTGCGGGGCAGCCGGCTACGCGATCCTGGGAGACATCCATTCCGAATTCCATTCAATGATCTGGAATTGGGCGACACGCTGCAGTCGATCGAGCGCGAAGTCACGATCGCGGACATCGAACAATTCGCAGCGTTGTCGGGAGACACCTTTTACGCCCACATGAACGAGACCGAGGCGGCCCGCAACCCCCTGTTCGGCGGACGCGTCGCACATGGCTATTTCTTGATCTCGGCCGCAGCGGGTCTGTTCGTCGATCCGGACTATGGCCCGGTGCTCGGCAACTACGGCCTCGATGAGCTGCGCTTCGTGAAGCCGGTGAAGCCCGGGGATCGAATCAAGGTGCGCCTCACCTGCTCCAGTAAGAGTTTGCGCGCGGACAAGGGCTGGGGCGAAGTTGCCTGGGATACGGAAATCACCAACCAGAACCAGGAGACGGTGGCCTCTTATCACGTGCTTACGATGGTCAGCATCCACGCGGTTCCCGATTCAAAGGCAAACGCACCGTGAACACAGCGATAGATGTTGCGCGCTACGCGCGCGATTTCTCGAGTCTGCAATTCCACGCGCCGGAGGCGGGAATACTCGAACTCGTGATGGCGAACAAGGGCCGCCTGAACGCGGCGACCGAGGCCATGCACCGTGACCTCGCCCTGGTGTGGCGTGCCATCGATGTCGATGATGCCGTCCGCGCGGTCGTGGTCCGGGGGGAAGGATCGAATTTTTCTTCCGGCGGCGATTTCGAGATGATCAATCGCATGATCGAAGATGAAGCGACCCTCATCCGCGTCTGGAAGGAAGCGAGCGATCTCGTCTATAACCTGATCAATTGTTCCAAGCCGGTGGTATCGGCGATCCGCGGCAGCGCGGTGGGAGCCGGCCTGGCCATCGCACTGTTGGCCGATGTGTCGATCGCCGCGGACAACGCACGCATCCTCGACGGCCACACTCGGCTCGGCGTGGCCGCGGGCGACCACGCCGTCATCATCTGGCCGCTGCTCTGCGGTCTTGCGAAGGCGCGATACCACCTGTTGACGAATAAGTCCCTGTCGGGCGCCGAGGCCGAACGAATCGGCCTCGTTGCCATGGCCGTACCCGATGCCCAGGTACTCGATAGCGCGTTCGACGTGGCGCGCACGCTCGCCGCCGGCAGCGCCACGGCGATCCGCTGGACCAAGCATGCGCTGAACAACTGGCTGCGATTGGCCGGCCCCAGTTTCGACACCTCGCTCGCGCTGGAATTTCTGGGTTTCAAGCTGGCCGACGTGCACGAGGGGCTGGCTGCTGCGCGCGCCAAGCGCCGCCCTGATTTCGATCGGGACAAACCCGAGTAGTTGCGAAGGACGGACGCTACGATGAGTTCGCATACGATCCAAGAACTCGTGGCCATGGAGCCGATTCTGGGGGCGAGCCGCGACGAGCTCGAGCGTCTGCAGCTCGAGCGCCTGCGCTCGACGCTCCGGCACGCCTACGCAAATAATGCCAATTACAAGCGAAAATTCGACGCGGCGGGCGTTCATCCCGACGACCTCCGCGCGCTGGCCGATTTGGCGCGCTTCCCGTTCACGACCAAGGAGGACTTGAGAGAAGCCTATCCCTTCGGCTTTTTCTCGGTACCCAGAGAACGAGTCGCGCGCATTCACGCGTCCTCCGGGACCACGGGCAAGCCTACCGTGGTTGGGTATACGCGGAACGATCTCGCCACCTGGGGCAATCTCGTCGCGCGATCGATTCGGGCAGCGGGCGGCCGTGCGGGCATGACCGTGCATGTCGCGTATGGCTATGGTCTATTTACCGGCGGACTGGGTGCGCACTACGGAGCCGAAGCCGCCGGGTGCACCGTGATTCCGATGTCGGGCGGCCAGACGGAAAAGCAGGTGCAATTGATTCGCGATTTCGCACCCGACATCATCATGGTGACCCCGAGTTATATGCTTGCCATCCTCGATGAGTTCCGGCGCCTGGGATATGACCCTCGGTCGACGTCGCTGCGCATCGGCATATTCGGCGCGGAACCCTGGAGTGACGGCATGCGCGCAGAAATAGAATCCGCGTTCAACCTCGTCGCCTGCGATATCTACGGCTTGTCGGAGGTCATGGGCCCCGGCGTCGCCCAAGAATTTGGGGGCACGAAGGAGGGACCGACGATCTGGGAAGATCACTTCATTGCCGAGATCGTGGATCCTGCCAGCGGCCGGGTGGCCGCAGATGGCGAGCGGGGCGAACTGGTGTTTACCTCACTGACGAAGGAAGCCATGCCGGTGATCCGCTATCGCACACGCGATCTGACGCGGCTGCTTCCAGGGTCGATGACGGCCATGCGGCGGATGGCTAAAATCAGCGGCCGCGCGGACGACATGCTGGTCGTTCGCGGCGTCAATGTCTTCCCGTCGCAGATCGAGGAGATGATCTTGCGCTGCAAGGGTCTCGCACCTCACTACGAGATCGAGGTCACGCGGCCGAACCGCCTGGACGAAATTACAATAGTCGTGGAGGCCCGCCCTGAGCTTGGCGACAATGCCCAGCGAGGCGAAGCTCTTCTGCTGGCCGCGGCACTCAAGGACAACATCGGAATATCTGCGGAAATTCGCGTGGCCGCGAGCGGGTCGCTGCCGCGGTCGGCCGGCAAGGCTAACCGCGTCAAGGATCGTCGATAGCGGCGGACCGGCAATGAGAATGCGAACGCCGACTGCGATATTGATCGCCGCAAGTCTGCTGACTGGCTGTCTACTGTCGATTGCATGCCATGCGGATCAGGTTCCGGCGCCGGTGATGGACGAACTCGTGGTGACCGGTGAACGCACGGGACCTGGCATGTGGCGCGTGCATCGCGGTGCTGCGCAGGTGTGGATCTTGGGCAGCATGTCGCCCCTGCCCAAAGGAATCACCTGGCGCTCGAAGCAGGTGGAACAGGTGCTGGACGGCGCGAACCAAGTGTTGGTCCAGAAGCCGTTCGACATCGGGATCGCCCGAATATTGTGGCTCTTGATAACGGAGCGCAGCGTATTGATGGTCACCGGCGGCAAGCGGCTCAAAGACGTCCTGCCGGCGGAATTGCACGCTCGCTTCGCGGCTCAACGGGCCAAATACACCAGCGATCCCAACAAGTGGGAGCGATTTCGGCCTCTCATCGCGGCAGCCTTCTTGCAGCAGGCTGCATTCCACCAAGTGGGGCTATCCACGCGCTTGGACTTGGGCGCCGCGATGCGCACCCTCGCGAAGAAACACCGTGTTCGCATCGAGGAAATGAAGATCGCCGGCGTCAGCGACGTGATGGAGGCTCTCAAGACGCTGCCGCCGGCGACCGAGAACGCCTGTGTCGCAGCTTCCCTGGTCACCGTTGAAAGTGATCTGCCGCGTCTGGTCGACCGCGCTCAAGCCTGGGCGAGCGGCAATGTCGAGCGTATCGAAAAATTGCGTGAACCTGCCGAGGTCGACGCCTGCCGCGCAGCGCTCGACGCCGGAGTGGGAGCGGCCGATCTCATTGCGCGCATGCGCAGAACGTGGCTGGGTGCCATCGAGACGCGCTTGCAAAACGGCGAAGTGACCGTGGCGGTTGTGAACATCGACATGTTGCTCGAGCCCGGCGGCCTGCTCGATGAACTTCGCGCGAAGGGTTACGAGGTAGACGCGCCTTAACGTGCTTGCGCAACTATCGAACCGGCACAGGCCCGCTTGTTGTAGTCTTTATGCCATGCCGGACAAGGCCAGTTTTTCCTACAATGAATGGATGCTCCTGCTTACCGCGTTCGCGGCGGGTACGGTGGACATCATCAGCTTTGCCACCTTGGGCGGCGTATTCGCGTCGGCGATGACCGGCAATTTTGCCTTGCTCGCGTACTACGTTGCGCAGAGCGATTCACAGTCGGCCATGGGTTCGGTCGTCGCGCTGACCGGGTTCGCCATTGGTTGCGCCGTCGGCGTTCTTCTGCGCCGCGGCCGAGCGCAGGAACAAGCGCTCAGAATACTGCTCGTCAGCGAGACGGGTCTGTTGTTGTTTTTCGCATTGTATTCGATGTGGACCCCTCATACGGCGCATGCGCCTTCCGATCACCTGCAGATCCTGCTGCTTGCCGTCGCAATGGGCCTGCAAGCCGTCATCGGTCAGACGATCAGTCTGACCACCATCGTGTTTACGACGACGCTGACCAAATTGGTCGGAACCATTGCCGATTCAATTGCCAACGGCGATGTATCGGGCCTGAAGGATGTGAAAATCCAAAGCGCGGTAGTGGTTTCCTACCTGTTCGGCGCGCTCCTATCCGGCGCGCTGATAGTGCACAAGGTGGAGGAAGTCGTGCTCCTCCCGTTCGCCGGCGTCGCGCTCGCGTTCGCGGTGCATCGTCGCTCGGACCTCAAGGCCGTGTGAAGGGCCCTCTCTCCGCTCTTTATTGCCCGGTTGCCCGCTTACCCCTACACTAGCGCGCCTCAGATTCCCGGCACGTCGCAGATGCTGCCCTGCCGGCGAAATCCGGGCAATTTGGCATGCGAGTTCGCGCCGGGGTGTAGCTCAGACTGGTAGAGCGCTACGTTTGGGACGTAGATGTCGCAGGTTCGAATCCTGTCACCCCGACCAATTAAATCAGCTAGTTACGCTTGAAATTCAGCGCGCTTGCTCGGGCGCCCCGGTGAACCGGCGATTCTGCGCGGGCGTCACGGCCCGCCCGCCAAAGGCGCCTGACCGCCCGCCTCTGGCATCTCGATCAGCGCGCGCAGCCCGCCAACATGCAACGCCGGTGTATCGCAGCCTATCATGCAACTGATTAGTTGCATCTTGCGCCTTGGTTGACTAATATGCACCCAGGGGGTTGCATATGAGCACATCTACGGACCGCATTGAGAGAAAAATTCTGCTGAAGGCGCCGCTCGCCCGCGTGTGGCGCGCATTGTCGGACGCCAGGGAGTTCGGCGATTGGTTTGGGGTCGATTTCAAAGGAAAATCTTTCGTCGCGGGTGAGTCCGTGCACGGACAGATCACCTATCCCGGCTACGAACATATCGTGATGGAGGTGTTCATAGAACGCGTGGTGCCGGAGCGATTGTTAGCTTGGCGATGGCACCCGGCCGCCATCGATCCTACCGTCGACTATTCACAGGAGCCCACGACGCTGGTTGTCTTCGAGCTCGAGGCGGGCGACGGCGGCGTCTTGCTCAGTGTCGTTGAATCGGGCTTTGACAAAGTTCCGCCGGCCCGTCGTGCCACCGCATTCCGCATGAACTCATCCGGGTGGGATGAACAGATGAAAAATATTCAAAAGCATGTCGCCGCGTCGTAAAGCAGCACCGACGAACAAGTCGCTGCACCATTGCGCGCCGATATTCGCGGCTCTAGGCGACGAGATGCGCTTGCGGCTGATCGCCGCGCTCTGCGTGGGTGGTGCCATGTCCATCACACAGCTCACGGCGGGAACGCATGTCACCCGGCAGGCAATTACGAAACACTTGGATGTGCTTGCATCCGCGGGTCTGGTGCGCGACACGAAAGTCGGACGCGAACGACTGTGGGAGTTCGAACGCGCGCAGTTGGACGAGGCAAGGCGCTCTTTGGAAATGATCGCTCGACAATGGGATTACGCGCTTGCGAAACTGAAGCGCGCCGTTGAAAGCTGAGCGGCGGGTCTCGCGCGGACTCGAGATCGGTATGGAAGGCGGGCACCCATTTGGCGCTTCAAATACCAGGAAACTCCTATATAATCCGCGCGCACTTCCGATTCGGTTTGCTTGGGACCGGAACGTCGGCCTGAAACATTACGATTGGCGCTCTAACTTGTTGATTTGTAAGGCGCCCGTAGCTCAACCGGATAGAGCACCGGCCTTCTAAGCCGGCGGTTGCAGGTTCGATTCCTGCCGGGCGCGCCACCGCGGAAGTCCGACGATGGTGGACGTAGCTCAGTTGGTAGAGCCCCGGATTGTGATTCCGGCCGTCGCGGGTTCGAGTCCCGTCGTCCACCCCATTATCGGTATCTGGGTGAGATTTGGGTTTTGTCGTTTAAAGGTATATTGGGCCGTTAGCTCAGCTGGTAGAGCAGTTGACTCTTAATCAATTGGTCGTAGGTTCGATCCCTACACGGCCCACCATCTGTGCCTACACCCTGCAGCAGCGCGATGCGCTGCTCCAGGTATTCGGCGTATAGGCTCCCATCCTCCTCCGGTAACATCCTGATTTGACCGCCAAAATAGTGTCTTAGGAGCACCCGGGCCTTGAGCGACGCCCCAACGTCCCCGGCCAAGCCCTTCTTGATCTGTTCCCGGAACTCTTTCGCCGCGCCCGGGAGCATCGCGATCACCCGCGCCCCGTCGGCCGAAGACTGGGTGGCCAAAAGCGTGCGGCGCTTCTCCTCGGCCTTGGCCAGCGCACCCTCCAGTTCGTCGGGAGCCAGATCGGGGTCGCCATTGCGCAGGCGAGTTCGCAACCTCTCGATCCGGTCCTCGATGGCTTGCATTTCTGCCGGCACTTGCGTCGCCTTGGTCTGCTCCGCTAGTTGGCTCTTGAGAAAGGCAGCCTGCAGCTCCTTCGCCATGCGTTCGACCCTATTGGGCTCCAGCACATCGTCGCAGACCGGCTTTAGCAAGTCGGCCTCGACCTTGTCGCGTCGGATGTCCACCCCATTCGGACAAGACCTTCCTTCGACATAGCCCGCGCAGCCGTAGCTACGGTCGTTCTTCATGACGTAACTGGCCCCGCAGACACCGCACTTCATAATCCCCGAGAGAAGAAACTTAGGCCGTCCCCCACATTTGAGTTTTACCGCAGGATTGGGAGCCCTGCGACGCCCGCAGCGCGCCCACAATTCGTCCGAGACAATTCGCAGGGACTCATCACGATACGTCAGCCACTCGGACTGAGGTCGCTTGCGGCACTTGTGTACCCGCGTGTCGGGATCGCGCTCATAGCGATTCTGATTCCACTTCACGTGTCCCGTGTAAAGATCGTTCGTCAGGATGGTGTAGATAGCGGAGCCCATCCAACCCCTACAGCGGCGCACGCGCCGCCTCCAACTTGAACCTGGGCTCGGAATCTCGCGAGTGTTTAAGTCAGCCGCGATGGCGCGCGCAGGTTCGCCATTCGCGTAGCGCTCGAACATTTCAAGAACGATCGCGGCCTGATCGGGATGCAGCTCGATCTGCGAACCGATCCGTTTGGGTTGGCCAAATGGGTCACGCTCGATAGGATCGAGGATTTGCTTTAACCGATATCCATAAGGCCGACCACCGGTCCAGAAGCGCTTGATATGTTGGCCGGCGATACCGCGGTGCGTCTTCTCGCGAAGATCATCCAGGAAGATTTCATTCATCAATCCTTTAAAGCCGCGATGCATCTTCCGCGCCTTGCTTTCAGAATCATAACCATCGCTCGTCGCAATGATGCGCAAATTCTTAAATTCGAGCCGGCGGATAATGCGTTCCTGCTCGACCGAATCCCGTGCGAGGCGACTCAAATCATCGAGGAGCAATACTTCGAAATCGCAGCGTTCCGCCGCCGCCAGCATCGCCTGATACTGCGGGCGATTGCTGTCGCTGCCTGAGATCGCAGCGTCGGCAAACGTTGCCGCAATCGTCCAGCCTTCTGCATCGGCGCGTTTCCTGCAGTTGCGCGATTGATCCTCGATGCTCGCGTTGCGCTGCATGTCGCTCGAATAACGGGCGTAGATCGCCGCTCTCATTTGAAAACCCGGCGTTTTGCAATTCTGAGAAGTGACGCGGTGGAGTCATTGAAGACTAGACGCATGCCGCGCTTGGAGAATGTCTGCCTAGGAATTGATCGTCGTGACGGCACGCTCGCACTGCCTATGTAACACCGACAGCTTTGCATTTTACCCCAGCTCGCATTGTGATGTCGGTCCGGCGACGCCTGGTTCGAGGAATCTTCGCGGCAAGCGCCGCGGATTTCTGTCGGCTCTTCGGCTGCTTTCGCTGAACTTCTGAGGTTGAGCAGCGACCCTCAGCCGCTTCACGTTGCTCCTTAAGGAGTCTGGTGACTGCCGCCTGAACAAAACAGCGTGCCAACTCATCCAGAAGGGCCTCGCGGTCGGGGGCTGGAGGCAGTCCATCGAATTCGGTGGCCACGCTCAGGTCTCTCGCAACTCGGGCGCACACGCGCGCCGCACACGGAGCCGCCGCGAACGATTCCTTAAGTCCATACAGTTCCCCACCCTTCGTCGAGCTGTATAGGGACGACGTGCAAAGCTCAGTGGCAAAAATCCCTGACGCGCGTTGTTTGAGCGAGCCCTGACGGTAGGGAACGCGTGACAGCGCAGGATACTTAAATCTCTTGCCAGCCAGCTCAATACGTCCGACCGCAGCCAGCCGATACTACGGCCGTGAAAGCGATGTTTGCGCGGGAAACGGCCGAGTAGGGTGAGACTTAAGACCATCCAGCGCGGACGGCGAGTCAGGCGTGCCACGTCGTGTGCGGAGAGCATTTCTTCCCAGTTCGGGAATTGCTCGTTGACGTAAGGCGAGATACTAACGCGAAGAGATGCAACCGGTGATGCCGGTCGCAGGGGTGCGGATTCGTCGGAATTCATAAACGACCTTCATGTGTGGTTCCGGTCGTTTAGGGTCAAGTTGTCACGTCTGTGCGAAGTTTGCGCCTAACTCAAGGAGAAATCGAGCCTAGGTTTCGCTTAAAATTAAGCGAAACTGATGTGCGCATTCACTGCATGAGCTCTGAGAGCACATCGCGAGGATCGATGCGAAGGACGCGGGCAATGTCGATGAATTCGACGACATCCACACGTCGCTCGCCACTTTCGATCCGCGCGATCGCGGTCTGCGAGGTCTTCAGGCGCGACGCCAGCTCGGCTTGCGAGAGTTTCGCGGCTTTTCGGGCAGCGAGCAGCGTCGCGCAGAGCGCACGGTGACGGCGAGATCGAAGGGTCTTCAATGCGGATGCTCCCCATTTGTGAGAGCACGCACATATAATGCGAAAAGTGAATTATGCTATTTTTGACTAAACCGAAGAGAAAAGGCCCATTTGTTGGTCCTTTAAGCTTCTATTCGAGCGAGAATTCTGGCCGTTTACTCGAGGAGTTTGGCGAAAAGATGGTCAGGTTCCAATCCCATGATGCGAGTGATTTCGATGAACTCAATCACATCGACGCGCCGCTCGCCGGCCTCGATACGCCCGATAAAGGAGTGCGGGCGTTTCAGGCGCGCCGCGAGGTCGCGTTGCGTCAGGCCCGCTTGCTTGCGGCTTTTGACCAGGATGTCAATCAAGGTGCGGTGACCCTTGCTGCGCAAGGTCTTCCGCAACGTCGTCTTCGGCATGGCGCTCTTCGGCTAGAAAATAGAGCGCCTTCAATAACTCAAGGTTCGGCTTGCTCTCATAATGCGATCAGGACTAGGATGCGCGCCCCGATCGAAACGCGAGGGAAGTATAGATGCTGATTCTGACTCGACGTGTGACGGAATCCTTGATGATCGGAAATGACGTCACCGTCACCATCTTAGGTATCAAGGGCAACCAAGTGCGGGTCGGCGTACAGGCGCCGAGGGATCTTCCCGTGCATCGGGAAGAGGTCTTTGTGCGCATTCGCGAGGAGGGCGGCCACCCCGATGAATCGCGTTAGTGCTTATGGCGTCCTATCGCTTCGCGTGGTCTTGCACGCGATCCGCGTGCCGTCGCTCCTATTTCTTAGAATCTTGGAGCCGGTCGTGGAATTTTTCTTTGGCGCCTTGGCACTCCTCGGTGTGCTGACGACGCTATTTTTTAAGGTGCTTGGCGTGCCGCATTTCCCCTTTTGGACGATGCTCGCCCTGTCGTTAGGTTTCGGTTTTGTAGTCGTCGCCTACCAGGGCCTGATTCGGTTTCTCGAGGCTTAACGTACGGCGCAACGCTCAAGACTCAGGCTCACACTGCCCGCAGGCGCGATGCGAGCCCTCGAATCGATCGACCAGGATTAGGCATTTGCAGGTGCGGCAGCGGGCGAGGGCCATATCATCGCCGCTCGAGAGCGCCCGGCGCAGGAGCACGAGCTCTTCGAACTCGATCTCGGTGCTGGGGATTAACGCACGGTACGCCTCGTAGGTCTCGCACATCCGTTCGGTGAAATCGAGGGATGCATGTTTCGGCAGGGCGGGGGCGCTGCGATCGACGGGAATATCGAACAGTGAAAAGAACGACACCAGTGCGGCTCCCTCCGCGCGGGCGCGCGGACTGCCTAGGAATAGCACGAGCGAGCTTTTCGCGGGCCCTCGACGCCGGGATTTGTCGCGCACCATCAGACGCCTGCGCAAAGTTGCCTGGCGATTGCGCGTCACCCCAGTCAAGCGCGTGATGACTTTGGTGCGCACGCCGTGGGAGATGAGTCGGCGGACCAGTTCCGAGCGGCGATTTTCTCGCAAAATAGGATCATCAAGATTCGGGTTCATGGATTTCCCCACACGTTTTTGTGTTGTTACGCATCAAAAGCCGCGAAACCTCTTCACGATTGCTCGCCTTTCCGTTGGACAATCCGTGCCGGTTTACACCGGAAGGGATGTGTCCATGTACAAACGGAAAGGTAAATACTTCACCACGATGGCCCCGACGCCTTGGGAAGCACTGCCGATGCTCGAGAGTGCGCGGCGCTTGAATGAACGCTGCTTCGCGCTCCTCGCACAGTGCTCGATCGATGCAGCTGCGCGCGAGGCGAGTCCTATTTTTGGGCGCGCCGATCTTTGGGCCCGCATCGATGAACATGCGTGCGAGCCCGCTGGGCGCTGTCCGGTGCTGCTCTTGAGCTTGAACTTTCACCAACTCGACTGGTGGCAGCGGGCGGCTCAAGGAATCGCAGGCTTCTCGCTCAATGCGGGGACCCCTCTTTTCGGGATGCTCGAGGTGGTGCCGCTGCTGCGCACGATCTTGCTCGAGATTTGGAGTATCACCCGCGTCAACTCGCGTGCCGCGTGCGTCCTCTTCGGCATGTCCCCGGGGGTCGCGCAGGTCATCGCGGGCCTCGCCGCGCCAGGGGTCAATCGCATCGTGGATGAGTACGCGACGGCGGTGCGGCCGCGCTGGGAGGAGAATCGGATTTTTTGGTTGCGCTTCTTGGAAGCGCTGAGCGCTAAAAACGAAGACGCGCTCACGCACGTACATCTGCACGCCTTGCAACTTCTCGGAAGCGATACCGTATCCCGACATGTATAACGTTCTCCCTAACATCACGTATCGCGGTGTGTTCCGGTACCGCCGTGGGGGAAGAAGCGCCTGCAGCGCTTAAGACAAATGCAGCAGGCGAATTTCAAACTGTTAAGCCCCCATCACCTCGCGGCGGCAGGGTTGGCAAGCTTAGAGCGGTCTGTCGGACAAAATGGATACGACTTAAGTCGCGCCAGATGGCCGAAACAGCGGTCCGAAACGGGCCATTTGTCGGTAAACCCCTGATTTGGCGAACAATTAGCTCAATGGAAATATTTCGCTTGAGGTATGTCCATTGGCCGAGCCAAACCGCTCTTATATATCAACGAAAGAATGCGTTTGAGGATCATCGTTGGTGGCTAAAGACGTGAAACATAGCTTCGTCGCAGGCGTGGCCCTGAAATACGGCGATCGTCTGCGTCGCTATCTCTCGCAGCGCCTGCGAAACGTCGCCGACGCCCCCGATCTCGCGCAGGAGGTATTTCTGCGCCTGATGCGGGTGGAGCACCACGAGACGATCCGTTCCCCCGAGGCGTATCTTTTTACCGTGGCGAGCCACGTTCTGCATCAACACACGCTGCTGCAATCGATGAGGCCGAAGTCGGTCGACATCTCGGAGCTCTTCTCCGAGCTGCAATTGACCTCGAACGACGATCCGGCCGCGCAAGCGGATCTCGACCAGCGGCTCGAAATCCTGCAGCACTCCCTAAGGCAGCTGCCCCCCAAAATCTCGACGACACTGATGCTGCACCGATTCGCCGGCCTCTCGATTGAGGAGATCGGCGTGCACTTGGGTGTCTCTCGACCCACCGCCAAGAAATATCTCGCCCGCGCCTTAAGCCATGTTCGGGACGCGGATTTGCAGGTGGACAAGGACGCCCGATGAAGACGACCCCTAAATCTAACCGTCAGATCGTGGACGAAGCCTCCGAATGGTTCGTCGAATTTCGCGTGGGCGACGTCGATGCTGGCGCCCGAGAGCGCTTCGATGAATGGGTGCGCCGCTCCCCGGAGCACATCCGCGCCTACATCGAGATCGCGCGTACCTATGTTGAGATGCCGAATCCCCATGGGACGAAACCTCTCGATGTCGAGGCGCTCATCGCGTACGCGCGCTCGGGCGAGAACATCGTGCCGTTCGATAGCGTGGGCAGCGCGCCTCCTCACGAGCCGCGGGCACTGGCCGAGCCAAGAAGCCGCGAGCAGCAGGTGAGCAGGGCAACGCACACAACGCCTACGCGCCGCACATTGCTTGCCGTCGCTGCGAGCGTGCTCGTGGTCGCGCTCGGCAGCGCCGCGTGGTGGCAGAGCGCGCGCTATCCGCTATACAGCACCGACACCGGCGAGCGCCGCTCCATCACGCTCGCCGACGGCTCGACCGTGGATTTGAATGCGCGCTCGAAACTTCGCGTTGAGTTCTCCAAGAATGAGCGGCGCGTCGAGCTCCTCGACGGTCAGGCACTCTTTCAAGTCGCGAAGGACAAGAATCGCCCCTTCATCGTCGCGAGCGGCGAGGCCACAGTGCGTGCGGTCGGCACCCAGTTCGATGTCTATCGTAAATCCGGTGGTACCACGGTCACCGTGCTCGAAGGCCGGGTGGCCGTGTATTCGACAATGCACGCGGAATCAAATTCGGGCTCTGCGGAACCCTCGTCCACGGCGGCACAATCGACCCCACGCTCACCGCGCGCCTCGGCGCAGTCTCAGGCGCAAGTGCATGCGACACCCCATTCGGATTCTGTGCCCCCGACCCCAGCCGGCCTCATCGATCCCTCCGGGTCCGCCGCCATCTTCCTCTCCGCCGGAGAGCAGCTGACCGTGACGCCGGCGCAAACGCTGCCGGCGCCGGCGCGCGCCGACATCGTCGCGACAACCGCGTGGTTGCAACGCCGGCTGATCTTCGACGGCTCGAAGCTCTCCGATGTGGTCCAGGAATTTAATCGCTACAACAAGCGCCAGCTGGTCATCGAAAACGCGCAGCTCTCGGACTTTCATGTGAGCGGTGTGTACTCCTCGACCGATCCGGCGTCGCTGATTCGATTCTTGCGCGAGCAGCCGGGGATGAAAGTGACCGAGACCGACAACGAGGTGCGCATTGCACCCAGGTAGGGCAGCACTCGCTTAGATCTCTCACTGCTCGCCGGCGGAATGTCGATTTTCATCTGCATGACCTCACGAGTTCTGCACCATCGCCACCCATCCCCTTGCGCGACGCGTTGCGAGCAGCGGGCGGAGTCAGACAGCAACGCGGGGAGGTCCTATGCGCGTGACGGTCGGCAACGAGAGGTTCGATCGGCACTACCGGAAAATTCGGCTAGGGCTACGGCTGATGTCGCATCGCGCCCGCGCACAAACGGCGAGCGACTGGAGTGGGCTGACGCTCCATCAGCTGGTGACGCTGCGCAGGCGCTGGATGCCCGATGCGCAAGATGGCTTTCGGGGACCTCGGCCGACATCTTACCGGCCGTTTTTCAGTTCGGCGCTCAAAGCGAGGCACGCGGCACTCTTCGCGGGAATTCACCGTATGGTGGGAATTACCTCGTCAATCCCGAGTCTTGAAGGAGGGGAGAAGCTCTGCGAGGCGTACGAGATCTTTCGGGAGTGGGAGCCTGATGCGCACTTGGAATTCGACTACGGGGTGCTGCTGGCCACCGGGGTACTTAAGGCCGAGGAGGTTGAGCTCTTGCGATGCCAGTGTTGCGGGTGTGCGCTTTTGATCGACAAACGGGGAAAAGTGCAGAGGAAATGTGCGCGGTGCCGGAGTCGGTTTTAAGTGTCAGCCAAGGTGTACCACGACGAAGATCTCGAGTGGCTCACCTCACGACTTCTGCATCACCTCGCGAGCCTTGCACCATCCGCCGCCGCCAAAAAGCGCTGCGCTCCGCGGGCCAGGTCACGGGAGCAGCAGCGCACGCCGACAATGGCTTCGCGAGTTCTAGACCTTCTCACTTCGTCGCCAGCTTCATTCTTAGCCGGGTCTTCCAGGGGTTTTCGCACTTTGAATGTAGACGAGGGTATTGCTGCATCGCAGCACGCCCTCCCGAGCGCTTCGGCGAGGGACATCTCACTTCCATCTCCCTGGGCGAGGGACATCTCACTTCCATCTCCCTGGGCGAGGGACATTGCGACTCGGCGTACGCGTCGAAATGGACGACACGAAGCCGCCGAGGCCTCTCTCATACCGAGCTCAATCATGAACTCCGCCTCTCCCGGAACGGCAACCCGTTTTAAATCGCGCCTCAAGTTGCGCGCAAAAAACCTGCCGCAGGTATGTCCATTGTTCGTTCACAACCGCTCTTACCGTCTCCATGCGGACTCGCAGGACCTAAGCGAGTTGCATGGGACGCGCGTCCTCGCCACGAACGGAGGCGGCGAGGACGATGGTTGCAGAACACATGAGGCGAGCCGCCTCAGGGCGTTTTGCATCCGAGTTCTTCGCTCTTCAGTACTCGTCTCGAACTCCGCTTTCGCTGGCCTCACTGCTGACTCATGCTTCAACAAATTGTCATACCTTTGCAAAAAATATTTCGCAAAGGTATGTCCAGTCTCCGATCCAAACCACTCTTATCCATTCGTAACATCACCGCATCGATCGGTGACGCGAAAAATATTCTTACAAGAGTGGGGGACAATTATGAGGATCGGGGTCATCGGGACAGCGCTTTGTCTGTGTCTAATCGGTCTCGCCAACGCGGGTGATGCGAAAGCATCAATCCGCAAGGATCTCAACGTCCCCGCCGAAGAATTAGGTTCCGCACTCCAGACCGTCGCCAAAGATTATGACTTTCAAGTCCTCTACCGTACGGAGATCGTCAAAGATCTGCGCACCGAAGGAGCCGTCGGCTCCCTGACGTCGGACGAAGCGCTGGGTAAGGTCTTGAAGGGCACAGGCCTTAGCTACAAGTATTTGGACGCGAACACGGTTACGGTCTATCTGACTTCGGCCGGATCTTCTTCCTCCAACTCATCGCCTGCGCCAACGGGGTCTGCCGGCGTCGCGGACTCCACCGGAGGTGGGAAGAAATCTTCCCAGGACTTTCGCGTGGCTCAGGTGGATCAAGGAAAAGGTTCGCAATCTTCTGCGGTAGCGAATCCCGCAGGGAATTCACAAGAGAATCATCCATCGGCCGGTCTTGAGGAAATCGTTGTCACCGCCCAAAAGCGCGAAGAAAAGCTTCAGAACGTACCTATCTCAATCTCGGTTCTAGGTGGGACCGATCTTGACAAATCCACTTACGATGGAGTGTCGGACGCACTGAGCACCGTTCCCGGCGTAATTGTTTCTAAGACTGGCCAAGGCGGTGGCACCACCTTGACGGTTCGCGGTGTCGGAGCCCCACCTCTATTCTATGGATCAAGTCCGGTTGCCTACTATCTAGATTCCGTGCCTTTCGGTCTCGTAAAGTCAGCTATCGAACCGGACGAAAATGCCTATGATTTGAAGCAGGTCGAAGTTTTGCGCGGGCCGCAAGGGACACTATACGGGGCCAGCGCGCTCAACGGCGTCGTTCGCGTGCTCACAAATGATGCGGACGTAACCGACTTCGATTTGAAGGCGAGGGTCTCGGACTCCGGGACAGAATACGGGGGCAATAACTATAGGGCAGATACAGCCATTAATGTTCCAATTATTCCGGGGAAATTGGCCATTCGGGCGATTGTTGGTTATGAGAACGATAGTGGCTGGATAGACGCTCCCAATAAAAATAATATCAACGACGCGGAGTTGCGAAATTACCGTCTGAAGGTCAATGCGCAGCCGACCGAAGACTTATCTATCGGTTTATCATCGTGGAATTCACGCGACAACTATGGCGCGCCATCTATTGGATATACTTTTGATAAAAGTTCCGCACTTCTAAATCAGCCTATCGTAACTGACTTCGACGCCTATGGTCTTAAGCTGGGTTATCAGTTTTCCGGATATACAATCTCTAGCGCGACAAGCTATCTGAATTACAAAAATACGGGATATTGGGATATCACCCAATTTTTAGGTGGCTTGAGCACATACGCAGTCACTCAAAATTTCTCTAAGGTGGTCTCCGAGGAACTCCTGCTGAACTCTCCAAACCAAGGTGACTGGCGATGGTCCATTGGAGGGATGTACCGTCATGCCACTGGAGACCTTTATCAATACCTTCAAACCACTGAGATTCCACAATTCTATCTACTGGGACCGACTGTCAATGACAGCACAAGTAAGTCTTACGCAGCCTACGGGGAGGTGACAAGGCTGTTCTTTGGCGGTCAATTTGAGTTGACCGCGGGGCTGCGGCATTTTCAAGATAATCTTTCGCAGAGCGATAGGCCTACTCCAGCGAGCCCCTACTCGCTCGCTAACACTACTGCGAATGCAAATACACCACGCGTAGTTCTCACATGGCATCCAAATGATAGGCAGATGGCTTATACCTCCTATTCCGAGGGTTTCCGTAGTGGATTTGCTCAGGCAGGGTTGCCAGTGAACGCGCCGCAATTATTGCCAGACAAATTGAGAAATTATGAGGTTGGCTCCAAAGGGAGCACTGCGGACGGGGTTTTGAGCTATGACACATCCGTTTACTTTATCGATTGGAGACATGTGCAACAGGGCACCACGGTCCTATTGCCAAACCTCGATCCTACTCTTCCACCCATTCCGGTTAGCTACGAAGTTAACGGGCAATCCGCAAGTGGTTTAGGGGCGGACTTCGGAGTAGCGGCGAAGCCCGTGAAGAACTTGACCCTTAGAATCAACGCTAGCTGGAACAATCTGAAATGGGACAGCGATGTGCTGAATAGCGGTGCTGTCTTGTTCCATAAGGGAGACCGGCTCGATTATTCGCCGGAATATACAATCGGAGCGGCCGCGGATTACGTAGTGCTGTTCGGGGGCAACGGATTTAAGGGTATTTTCTCAGCCCAAGTCAATCACACATCCTCGATGACGCAGCGAGCGCTTGCGGGCACGCTCTCTCTGCCAAACACTGGGGACTCCATGACAATTGCCAGGACGAGTTTTTCAATCGACTCTCCCGATCACTGGAGGGCGACTGTTTTTGTCGACAATGTCGCCAACGAGCGCGGTGCTCCTTTAGACGCACTAGGCAATGGAGCGGATTATAGGGAACGCGTGCGTCCTAGGACTGCGGGCGTGCAGCTCGACTACAAATACTAATGCACGCCGCCTTCAATTGAGATCGAAAGATTTGGTGAATGTTCGACCTTTTATCGATGGCGAACTATCCGATTCGACGAGCAGCGACACAATCGATGTTGTCAATCCATCGTGTGGGAAGCGGCTGTTTTCGTTTTCGGCAGGTTCGGAAGATGATGTATATCGCGCGGTGGCGTCAGCGCGCATCGCATTCGATGCCGGCCGCTGGCGAGACACTCCTCCATCGATTAAAAAGAAGACCTTGCATCGGTTGGCGGAGTTGGTCGCGGTCGAGTCCGCTCGGCTCGACACCTTGGATGCTCAGGAGATGGGTAAGCCGATTAGTGTGGCGTTTGGCAACGCCAGTGCTGCCGCCGAGCTGTTGCGCTTCTATGCCGAGGCGGTTGACAAACTCACGGGTGATGTCTTCTCCAGCGACAAAACCACCCTGGTGGCTCAACGCCGTGTTCCGCGAGGTGTCGTAGCCGCTATTGTTCCATGGAATTTCCCCACGATTAATGCGGTACTCAAAGTCGCCCCGACGCTCGCGGCGGGCAATACGGTGGTTTTGAAGCCCTCTGAGCTCGCCTCTCGTTCCGCTGTGCGGCTCGCACACCTGGCCGTGGAAGCAGGTATTCCGCCGGGAGTGTTTAATGTTGTGCCAGGTCGTGGCAGCACGGTCGGTCGGGCGCTGGCTGAGCATAGGGACGTAGACATGTTGGCCTTCACCGGCTCCACGGAGGTGGGCAAGCTAGTGCATCAATACGCGTCCCAAACAAATCTAAAGACCGTGTTGGCGGAGTGCGGTGGCAAGTGTCCCCAAATCGTGTTTGCAGATGCTGAGGACCTTGACACAGTAGCTGATGGCATCACCTATTCCATTCTGACCAATCAGGGTCAGTGGTGCAGCGCAGGCTCACGACTGATCGTTCATGAGCGGATCGAATCTGAGTTGGTTGAGAAAATTGTCCGGCGCTTTGGCGAAATTGTGGTTGGCGATGCCTGCGATGCCGCCGTGACCTTCGGTCCATTAGTGACCTCGCAGCACTGCCAGAAGGTCGCCCAATACATCGATGTCGGATGTACCGAGGGGGGTGAGTTGGTCGTGGGCGGTCAACGGCTGATGCCGGAGACCGGCGGAAACTATCTGGCGCCCACTGTGCTTCGCAAGGTGCGGCCCGAGATGAGGGTTGCCCAGGAGGAAATTTTTGGCCCGGTGTTATCGGTGATGAGCTTCCGAGAGGAATCCGATGCGATTCGGCTGGCCAACTCCACTGTCTACGGCTTGGTTGCAACCGTATGGACTACGAACCTGGCGCGGGGAATACGGTGCTCCCGCGACATTCGAGCCGGTCTGGTGATGGTTAATGCCTGCGCGCCCATGGGTGAGGGCTCAATGGCCATGTCCGCGGAGCCGTACGGGCAATCCGGCAACGGGACCGAATTGGGTTTGGCCGGTATGGAAAGTTATATGAGGCGACAGCTCGCCTGGTTCAATCATGGCTAGCACCTCAGCGCGCGTCGGGCCGTCTCTCATTAGCCTCATCGCGTACGCGGCGCCGATTGGCGCTGCAATCGCCCTGTGGATGCCGACCATGAGCATCTTGCCGGGGATCTACGCGAAATACTTCGGGCTCAAACTGGAAGCCATAGCGGAAGTGTTGCTGGTAGCTCGGGTGTTTGATGGCTTCACGGATCCCGTCATCGGTTATCTTGCGGATCGCTACCACGCGAAAGGGGGGTCGTACAAACCGTGGGTCATGATCGGCGGAATCGGTATGTTGGTCGCCGCGCACTTTTTGTTTTCGCCGCCACGCCCGGTCTCCCAAGCCTACTATTTGGTGTGGTCGTTAGTCTTCTATGTCGCCTGGAGCCTCATCGACATTCCTCACGGCGCCTGGGGTGCGACGTTGACGGGAGACTACTACGGGCGGGCTCGCATCTACGGCGTTCGTAGCGCGTCAGTCTTCGCGGGTTTGATCCTCTTCTTCTGTGTGCCTTTTTTGCCGATGTTTTCCGGCAATGAATACACACCCGAGACCATGAGATGGACCGTCTATATTGGTGCAGCAGTGATGCTCGCCTGTTTGGTACTCGCGGCACGAGCGCCGGAAGGCGCGGCCGCAACGACCTGGAAGCCAGACTCGCCGCGCGCCATGCTGCACTCGGTCGTGGCGAATCGGCCCTTGCTAATCTTTCTAACAGGGTACGTGATCGGCGGTATCGGCTACGGGATGTGGTTCGGTCTCGCGTTCATCTATCTGGACGGCTATCTGCATCTTGCCGACAAAATCTCTATCATTTTCCTGGTGGGCAACATCGTCGGCATGCTGTCAATGCCGGCGTGGCTTTGGCTGACTCGCGCGACCAGCAAATCGAGCACTTGGGCGGTGGGCACCATTGCTTATGTGCTTTTGCTATTTGGGTGCTTATTCATCACACCCGGAAGTTCTTGGCTGCTGTCGTTGCTCCTCACCGGCGGCATCTACGTGAGCTTCGCCTGTCAAACCATGGCAACGCAGGCCATCCTTGGAGATGTGGCCGACTTCGGTGCGTTGAAGTTTCGCCGCGATAGTGGCGCGACTTACTTCGCTCTGCTGACGTTGAGCAATAAGGTCACGTCAGGCCTGGGAGCGGGGCTATCGCTCGGGATTGCAGGGCATTATGGCTTTGATGTGGCGGTCAAGGTGCAGACCAGCACAGGGATCGTCGGGCTGCGCCTAGCCTTCATCTTTCTGCCGATCGCCTGTGCGGTGATCTCCATCATCCTCATTCTATTGAGCCCCATTACCCCGCGTCGGCACGGTGTTATTCGGCGCCGACTTGAAACTCAATCGGCTTGACTGTCTTATGAAACAATGGGATTACATTATTGTTGGGGCGGGTAGCTCCGGCTGCGTGTTGGCCAATCGCTTGAGCGCAGACCCCAGTAAGGGAGTCTTACTGATTGAGGCAGGCACTTCAGACCGAAATCCACTGCAACGCATCCCCATGGTTGGTGTGTTGCTCAATTACGGACACCCAGCGCGCGATTGGGGTTATCAAACTCAGCCCGATCCGTCTCGTCATGATCGCGTTGAAGTGAACCCTCGTGGGAAGCTCCTCGGCGGCACTAGCAGTGTGAACGGGATGATCTACGTCCGAGGTGCCAAAGAAGATTTCGATGGTTGGGCGGAACTCGGCAACCCGGGGTGGAGTTATGACGAGGTGGTGCCTCTTTACAGGGGGCTGGAAGATCACGAGTGGAGTCGGACGCCCGGTGAGCACCGCGAGCACTACGGCCATGCCGGCGGACTGAAAGTCCGCCAAATCAAAGGCGCACACAGACTCTCGCGCGTATTCGTGTCCGCTTGCACCGAGCTCGGCATTCCTGAAAACCCTCACTACAACACGGGTACGCAGGAAGGTGCTTGCATCTTGAGCGCCACGCATTCCGGGCGTGTCCGCTATAGCTCGTCGCAGGCATTCTTACAGCCGATCAAACACCGCCGCAATCTGCACGTATTGACTCATTCACTGGTCACGAGAGTCTTAATCAAAGATAAACGGGCCGTAGGAGTATGCGTCGCGCAAAACGGCAAGCGTGAAGCAACTGAATACCAGGCGGGGCAAATTATCTTGTCCGGCGGCGTCTTCAATTCACCCCAATTGCTGATGCTGTCCGGAATAGGACCGGGCCGGCATTTGCAGGAAAAGGGCATTTGTGTTGAGTTGGATCTTCCCGGCGTGGGACAAAATCTTCAGGACCATCCGAACTGCCCCATCTTGGCGAAAGTCAATGTTCACACCTTCAGTACTCGACCGACGGTGGCCATCAAGGCAGCCATTGACTGGTTGTTATTCGGTAGGGGACTACTGACTTCCGCAGGATGTCAGGCGCTTGCCTTTGTAAAGACTCGCACCGAGCTCCCGCAGCCGGATGTGCAGATTCACATCATGCCACTGGGGTTCACTGTGAATGAGAAGAAGAAAGTCCGCTTTTTGGACTCCTGCATCACGCTCTTGCCAAACATCAGTCATCCGTTTAGTCGCGGCGAGGTAAAGCTCAATTCAAGGCGGTCTGATGACTCGCCCAAGATCTATCCGAACATGCTAGAGGATGAGCGGGACATTAAGACACTCATGGCCGCAGCAACTCTGTGCCGGGCGCTGCTGCAAACTCCATCCTTCCGGCCTTACGTCGAGCAGGAAACCTCGCCGGGGAGAGATGTGCAGACCCACCAGCAGTGGGAACACTTTATTCGTGAAAATGCCTCCTCGGGCGCGCACCAGTGCGGCACGTGCAAGATGGGGATCGACCGCTTGGCGGTGGTGGATCCACGGTTGAGAGTGCACGGAATAGAGGGACTACGGGTGATTGACGCATCGATTATGCCGAGGGTCCCCAGCGGTAACACCAATGCGAGCTGCATGATGATTGCCGAGAAAGGCGCCCAGATGATCTTGCAGGACGCGAAGCCAATGTCGCGCGTGGGACGCCCAGGGGAACGACTGAAGGAACAGAGTGAAGCACTATGAGATCGACTAACACGAGCGCCGCGATCGATCGTTGGGACCGCTACTATGAGGCAGAAGACCGTCCAGCGGCTGTCTTGGCGCACTACATTCAGTCGATAGAGTTTGAGC
>Ga0073928_10001646_pt1 | contig 41889 bp, 54 predicted proteins | sample PaiPotPPA55metaG_FD_76969 | JGI IMG/M metagenome (GOLD analysis project Ga0073928, IMG submission 76969) | Iron sulfur acid spring bacterial and archeal communities from Banff, Canada, to study Microbial Dark Matter (Phase II) - Paint Pots PPA... ...
GCCTACTTGCTGACGCGTAACATTCGATACGAAGAGGACTTGGTTGACCAGCTTTTCAATTCCAGCGAGAAAAGACTGGCTCGCATATTGTTATTGCTAGCCCATTTCGGCAAGGACGGAAAATCGGAAGTTGCGATCCCCAAGATCAGTCAGGAAACTCTGGCAGAGATGGTAGGTACGACTCGCGGGCGAGTCAATTTCTTTATGAACAGGTTCAGACAATTGGGATTCATTGATTATCACGCTAGTGATGAATTACAGGTCCACCGTTCCCTTCTCAACGTTGTCCTCCACGACTAGTTTTCTGCACCGAGATCCGAACCTCGACACGATGTTTCCGGCTCTGCGATCTGTAATCGCCAAGTGAATCGTCTCAGGACTGAGCAGTTTGGATCAGCGGAGCCATGCTCTCCAACCTATGCTCTAGTTAACGAACAGATGAACGGACGAAGCAAGCCACTGGGGTAATGGAATATGAGCCGCATAAATAAGCGGACATCAAGACTGCGCAAAGCTCCGGAACCGCCTCTGTCACACGCTGGAGCGGCTGCTGATGCAGACCGAGCCAAGAGACCACCGCTCCTCCAACCTCTCGCTCCCGACTCGGAACTAAATCCCGGAGATCGCGTCGAGGGTTTGGCTAATTTTGGAAAGCCGACTGGAGAATTCGGAACAGTTGAGCAAACCAACGAAGACGATGCACTTGTAAACTGGGATGATGACGGTCGAGTGAGACTACACCAACCTTGGCTCAACAGAGTCAGCAAGAAAGCGCATCCCCTCGCCAAACCCGCAAGTGCGTAGCTGGCCTGACAGAATCGATGCAGGACGAGACAAATCTCTGATTCGTTTGGAGGAGACAATGTTGCCGCGCACACTTTTTCTTAGCAAGCTGATCGGGCTGTATTGCATTCTCATCGCGCTGTCCGTGATGACTCATAGACAAGCCACAGTGGAGACGGTGACCGTCCTTCTTCAGAACCCAGCGATGATGTTGATCCTTGGTGTAATCACGCTAGCCGCTGGGCTGGCGACGGTTCTGGCGCACAATATCTGGTCGGGGGGTGCGTTCGTCATCGTGGTCACCCTCGTCGGTTGGATGGCGCTCCTCAAGAGCCTATTCTTCTTGTTCCTGCCCCCAGAGATGGAAGCGGGAGTTTTCCTTGGGCGGATTTACTATCAACAATTCTTCTACCTGTACGCAGCTATTTCGCTCGTCCTCGGTGCCTCCCTAACCTATGGCGGATTCCTGTCAAAGTCACACTAAAGTCACGCATCCAGATGCCACTTCGTTTGACGATTACCACGCCCATGTTGGATAGTGAGACGGAATGGACGCCGAGCGGACTATTGCTGAAATCGAGTGGCTAGAGCACACTTTCGCAGCGCCGGACACCCGACCGCCGAGCCCTAGCGACCTCGCGGCCGCGAATCGAAGGCACGACGAAATGCTCGCGCATAGCCCTTGGTTCCGACTTTGGCGGCAATACGGGCTTTGCTGCCGCTCGTGAGGCGTTCTGCACATAACATTCTGAGTGTGGCGACCAGTAGGCGCACGAGAGGCACTGGGGGAAGCCAAATAGGGGCTACCTCTGCGGAGCCACCGAAGCCGCGAGTCTCGATCCAAAGTCCTTTCGATTACGGCCAGACCACGGCCGGTTGCGATTGTATGCGTCGAAACTGGGCACAGATTGTTTCTACGTTCGCAAGGAAAGCATTCCCCGGCGCATTCGAGACTCGCAGTTGAACGCTCTGCCGCATCGCGATGTCCGAAACCACAGGCACCTTTGGCAACCACCGGGATATAACCAAGATCAGCGCCATGCCGGACCGTAGGTTCGATACCGATTTCCATGGCGATGCCGACGATGAACAAATGCATCAATCCCGCAATCGCGCAACGCTATATCTAGCGGCCTACCTTCAAACGCCGACATGCTGATCTTGTCGAAGATGGCTTCGCTTGGCAGTGGATTCATCTCAGGAATCAAATGGAATCCCGGTGCATCCCGCAAGAATCAAGGGTAGACTTCGTTTGGCGACAGCGTCAAGATCCAGGGCGGCAGGAACTGCCGGCGAATCTTCCGCGTGTAGAGAGTAAGTCAAATGTGCGAGGGGAGACTGTCAAAGCCTGCAGAAGTAGATCGCTAGTCGCCAGCTTCACCCGCGCAACCAGGGCTCCATTCGCAACTGTGTACTTCCTCTGATGACGCTCACGATGCAACTGTGGCTCGGGCACTCGGACTCCGGGGCTCCAATTAGGGCAGGTTGCCGCTGGCCCGGTCCGGGCGAGCAGAGGCAGGGATCTTAAGCGGGCGCGGCGTGAAACCATCGGCCAGTTCTTTCCCTTCGACATTCCTGGCTTCTTGCAGCAATTGCCAGTCGCGTACGAGTTCTTTTTCGGAGATCGTAGGCGCGGCTTTTCTGCTTAACTCCGCCTCCAGCCTAGCCTCGAGAAGTTCCCGCACCAGCTCCGAAGAAGCGCTGCTGCTGCTGAGAATGTTGTCGGCAGAGACGCCCACATTCACCAGCCGCTCCCCAACTCGCATTTGAAGGACCGGCCTGCCCTGGGCATCGAATTCCGTCTGCGCTCTGGCCTGCAGTCGCGCCCATTGCTTGCGGATGTGTCCTGACGAGCCTTCCGCATCGGTGTTGGCCAGCAATCCTTTCAGTTCCTCCTGGTAGGCGCGGCGGTCTTCAAGGCCCACAGGGAGTTCGGGTTCGCCGCCAGCGGCGAAGACTAAGGCGTTGTGCGCGGGATCAAAGCGGCCAGCACCGGTGCCCACGTAGACAGCGAATACACATCCGGCAAAAATCGGGCTCACCAGGGCGCTGGGCACGATGTACTTCTTCGACGTGAAGAAAGATTCCACCACGCCGTGCACCGCCGTGCTTCGCGGTAAACTGCCCGGGATCTGCGGAATCACCAATCTCGAAAGCTGCAGCTCGGGATGATGACCGCTATAGCGGACCAGCGTTCGCGCCAGTTGTTTGGGGGTGGTGATGCCGACATCGGCCACCAGGCTGCGATGCAGGGACTTGGGATAATAAAAATTTATGACGTCTTTTACGAAGTCCGCGCAATTGCGGGAAACGCCGCGGTAGTGCGAACGATTCGGCGACGAGTTATAAGCGCGGATCAGAGCCGCGTCCTGCTCCGGGCTGGTTTCAATTTCGAAGCCGTAGCTCGCGCGGTCGTAGGAAGAGCCTACAATCTCGTACCAGTTCCCAACGGGGATTCCCCCGTCCGCTTTGTCCGGAGCGATCGCGCGCAAATGCTGCCGTCGGTAGCGATCACGGAGAAATGTGACCATCTTGGCGTCGGCGAACAACGGGATGTCCTCGGGCCGCTCGACGGCATAGAGGTAAGGGATCAGGGGAATCGCCGCCCAGTCGTAACCGTTGATGCCGTCATAGCGGCTGAGCACAATGCCCGTCTCGCCCTGCGCGCAGCCCCGCAATACCAGCGGGGAGTCGGCGCAAACGCCGGACAGATATACCGCCACATGGCCGGTCGGGCTGAAAAAACCCAGCTTGCCGTAGGGCTCTTCCAGCAGCAGCATAGCCGATGCCCCAGCATGCGAAACCAACGCCGAAACCAGTACGATCAGGGTGCAGAGAACCCGCCGTATTCCGTAGAGGTCGCGTTGGGACATATAGGTTACCCCAGGCAAAATCCTAACCTGCTTGTTAAGAACCCTTTAGCGGAAGGTTAGTTGCTAGAAATCGGAAAAACCAGTTACGTAAGTTGTAAGAGAACGGGACTGAGGTGTAAACCACCGGCTCCAGCCGTTCAGATGCCGAGAGAGGCACGAGAAGAAAGGCAGTCGAACTGCATACTGCTCTCTGGAGGACGTGGTGGCGATTGGTGCGTGGGAGGGAAACTCAATGAGAAGTAAGCGCTTGCAGTTCGGTCCCTTCTAAAGATGACGGAAAACCAGCTAAGTGGCGCCCAGTTTCTGGGCACGCCCTCCTCGCATCTACGCATCGGGCCTCAGGATCGAAGAGAGTTTGGCGTGGCTGATGACTTCGCGGCGCTGTACAATCCTCTTGACAGTAGCGGTTCTCCTGTTATTGGTAGGCTGCTCATCTGGAAACAGCCCTTGGTCCAGCGGAAGGCGGCAGTGACGAGATTCGATTCCACAAAAAGCACAGAGCTTCCTTCAACCATTGCCGAGGCGCGGGTCGAGGCGTTCCGACCCAGAATCACCTTTTTGTCTCTGAGGCTTCACGAGCGCGATCCGCTGCGAATTGTCGTTGCTGGCATTCCACGCTTCACATTCACATCGCGCGCGATGGCGACGAGCCTGATTACGACGAATCGCGTCAAGAGCCTCGTTAATCAAGTTCCGTGTGAAGATTTCGCATCGGTCTAAATCGATACTTCAGGAGGGCGCCATGGAAGTCGTCACGAGTCCGAAGGGCTCAACTGCCTCTGACGCCGATGATGCTTGCTCAACCGCATCGATCTGGCAGGACGTGCTCGCACAGGCAGTCACCGGAGAGTTAGTTGCTGTGCTGAACTACACCTCTCTGGCCGAGATCTGTGAAGATCCCGACGAAGTAGCCGACGCACTTGAACACGCGGAGAGCGAACGGGGACATGCCCGAGCCTTTACCGCTGAGGGCAAGAACCTGGGCATCGAGGTGCCGAACAACGTAACCGCCAAGTATTGGAAGCGCCTTCGCACCGCGTTCCTTCGCCAGATCGATGCGCGCGACTTCATCGGATGTCTCATCATTCAGGAGGTCATGCTCGAATCCTTCGCCGTCGCCAGCTACAAGCGCGTAGGTCAGGTCGCGCCGGGCAGCCTGGGCAGGACCTTCGCCGCAATTGCCGCCGAGGAAGAAGACCACATCGATCATGCCATGTCTATCCTCAGGGGCGCGCGGGCGCTTGATGTCGAGCGCTTCGATGACAAGGTGCATGAGCTTCACGTTGAGGTCATGGGCATACTCGCGCAGATGTTTGCCCGCGAAGACGGGGATGGCCACTGCGAGCTCTGCCATGCAGCTTGCGTCAAGCAGTCGCTTCCCGTGGTTGGCCTCACCAGCTCCCAACTCCGCGGCGCTTCTCTGCAGCACTACCTCAGAACGCTCGACCTGCTGGGGCTGCCTGGCGAGATGACCCTCGCTTGGGCGACCCAATTGCCAATCTAGAAAGGTGTAGCCCGCCGATGCCTCTCGACTTTGCGCTCATCGCACATCAGGAAAGCTGGAGAGCGGCCGCCGATGTACTCGCCGTGTTGCGGGGACCCGGCCGCGCGCCCATTCCAGACGATGACCTCAAGGATATCTTCCCGTGGTTTCCACCCAGGGCGGTCTGCCACATCGACCACCGTTCCGTGCTCGGCCACAGCGTTCATGGCATCTACATCGATTCGTTCATTCCTCCAGACCGTCTTGGGCACGAGTATAGGGCCGAGAACATCAGTCGGGTCCGCGACGCCGCCGCCTGCGCCATCAAGGCCGGAGCGCGGATTGTGAGTCTCGGCGGTTTCAGCTCCATCCTCATCGAAGGCGACTCCGATCTTCTTCCGGAAAAGGGCGAGACAGTCTTCACCACTGGCAACACGTTGACGGTTGCCTTTATCGTGCAGGGCGTCAAGAAGATGTGCGCGTTACAGGGCCGGGACATGGGCGACGCGACCCTGCTCATCGTCGGGGCAACGGGCGATGTCGGATCCGGCTGCGTCCGCTGCCTGGCTCCCCTCGTAAATCGGGTGGTCCTCAACGCGCGAAACATCGATCGTCTGCGCAGCCTCGCGGAGGAGTTGAGCGCCAGCGGAACGGCCGTGGACATCGCAACCGATCTGCAGCAGCTTTCCGTGCAGGCCGATATCGTGATCTGCGTGGCCAGCCTTGAGTCGCCATCGCTGCTTCTAGGACGGCTTGGCCCCAATGCCATCGTCTGTGACGCGGGCTACCCGAAAAACCTCTCACCGGTCGACGTGTTGGAGGGTTGCACAGTGTTCTTCGGAGGGCTTGGCCAGTCGCTCGGAGGAATGAGCTTCGAGCCCGATGTTCACCGCGTGCTGCATCGTCATCCATTTCCAAATGTGGGACAAGGATGTGTTATGGAAGGCATGGTGCTCGCCCTGGAGCGCAGATTCGAACCCTTTTCTCAGGGAAGAGGGTTCATCACACCTGAGCGGGTGCAGGAGATCGAAACTATTGCGGGGCGTCACGGAATCCATCTTGCGCCGCTGTACAACGCACAAGGGCCTCTTGAAGAAGTCACCTGCGAGACGGAAGGATTAGCGGATGAGCGTCAAATCGCGGGAGCAGGTAGAGCTGTCTGATCTGCTGTTTGGGATGAGTTGGGAAGACCCCGCATCGGACCGGCGAGCCCTGACGATCCAGCCTGGCGAAACGCTCCTCACAGTCACCTCCGGCGCCTGCAACACACTTACGCTGTTGCTGGAGGATCCCGGCAAGATCTATGCGGTCGACATCAACCCATCGCAGTCGTACCTGCTGGAGTTGAAACGAGCTGCAGTACGCCATCTCGAATACGACGAGCTGCGCGCCTTTCTCGGGCTGGCTCCATCTGACCAGCGGCTGCAGATCTTCGAGCGCTTGCGCGCCGATCTGAGTGAGGCAGCCCTTCGGTATTGGACAAGCAAGGCGGAGGCCGTGCGCAAGGGAGTCGTTAACGCGGGCAAGTACGAGTCCTTCATCCGTCTTTTTAGCTTCTTTGTTGGTCTGGTACAGGGAAAGAAACGCATCGACGGATTGTTTCGCTGCCAGACGCTCGAACAGCAGCAGGACTACTTCGACAGGAAGTGGAACACGGTACAGTGGCGATTGCTCTTCAAGCTGCTCGCCAACAAGCGGGTGCTCGCAAAGCGTGGACTGACCGCGGATTACTTCAAGTTCGACGATGGATCGTCATCCTTCCCGGAGAGTTTTCTTCGGCGAGCCAGGCGCGCGATGTGCGAGATCCCGGTCGAATCCAATTACTTCCTGGCGCAATATCTGCTCGCGCGCTACCGAAGTGAGGAGGCGGTGCCGGAATACTTGCTGAGGGAAAACCTGCCGGTCGTGAGGGAGCGGTTGGACCGCATCGGGCTGGTCACGTCACCCGCGCAGGAGTGGCTCGGCCAGCAACCCGACACCTCCATTGACTGCTTCAGCCTCTCCAACATTTGCGAGCTCATGAGCCCCGATGAGACCGGCCGGTTCTTCGCAGAGGTAGCACGCTCGGCCAGACCTGACGCCCGCATCTGCTTTCGCAACTTGATCGTGCCGCGCGGCGTGCCGGAGAGCCTACAGAGCGAGATCGAGCTTCAGGAAGAACTCAGTCTTGACCTGATCGCTCGAGACCGCTCTTTCGTGTATTCGCGTGTGCGCGCTTTCGTCGTCAATGGCAAGAACAACGCTCGAGGGGCACAATGATCCGCAAATTAACGATGCTCAAACTAACGTGGATCGTGGTCAGCGCTGCGAGGCTCTTCGCCACCGATCCGCGCATCGGCGCCTGGAAACTTGTTTCGGCGGATTCTGCCTTGGATCCCCCGAGAGCTCTTCATTACGCCTCAAGGCAAGGGCGTGCACGTAGTAATTCTAGGTAGCACCCACCTCGACTTTACTGCGCCCTGGGACGGGCATGACAATCACGTACAAAATATTCCGGCGTTTAATCAGATCGTGATGCGCGGGATTGATAAGTACCAATCTGAGATTAAGGAGAAGAAGAACGGGGCACTAGTAGCAACGCTTCGTGACAAAGTCTCGAGCGACCGCAAGGAGTTAACGATCACCACGGTGCAGCTGGGGCACGAAGAGCAGATCACTGTATGAGCGAAGCGGAGGCTTGCAGAATGCAGCCAACCCATTCATCGGCGAGTGGACGCAGGACTTCAGTAAGACTCGATTGCGACAAGGGCTCGTCCTCAAGATCGAATCGGACGGAAGGGACGGAGTTCATTTCTTCGGCGAGTTCAGCTATATCGCAAACTTTGACGGGCGGGACTATCCACGGAAGGACTCCCGTGACGACACCGTCGCATTAGTCCTCATTGATGCGCACACGGTCGACTCGACCTACAGACGGGGCGATCAAATCGCTGATCGAGATCGCTGGGTCATCTCCGCAGACGGACAGCAGATGACACTGACAACGACAGGCGTGTTGGGCACCGGAGAGCGAATAAAGGAAAACCTGGTGTTTCGGAAGCAGTAAAGAGTCTCGGAATCCTCATCTCCAACCGAGTCTGCAATCTCATTGGTTGAGGGTATGGAAGAATGGGTATACTTGGTGTCCGTCGGGTCAGCCGCGGTCGCTGCTTAGAGAATCTACGATTTCCGGATCGATCCTCATGACAAAGACGATAGCAGATCCGCACAGTCCCGATCGACGGATCTTCTGCGAGGCGGTAGCGCAGGGACACTTTGTCCATCAATCCGACTCGACCCAGTACCCGATCCCCGGAACATTGAATGGGGCTTTGGCCGCAGCCCAGATCATTGTATCTTTCGCGCTCCTGGGAGCGGCCTCACACGCAAAGACTTTCTGGGTAACCGGACTATTTGCCGTTGCATTCGCCTTTGTCATGCAACTTGGTTTCGGTCTGGCCCATGAGGCGGTGCATAGCAAGCTGCACGCCAGTTCTGCTGTAAACGATGGACTTGGGATTCTCTTGTATTCTCTGTTTCCTGGAAGTTATCACTTGTTTGAAATAGCCCACCTTGTCCACCATCGAAGGAATCGCTCCGACGCCGAGTTGGAAGACTATGTTCTGCCTGGCGAGATTCGCTGGCGGAAGCGCGTCGTTTACTACTTCATACTCTGCGGGCTGTTCTGGTTTTTGACTCCACTCGCGTTAATGACCATCGCGATGATTCCTGGCGGGTCCATTCAGATACCTGCGCCGGGAGAGAACTCTGGAGGCTTTTCGCGCTACATGCAATTCCTCAATAGCGTGAATCCCATGCGAATGCGCCGGGATCTGTTGGTGACTGTTGTGGTTTGGACGTTGGCTGCACTGCTTCTGCACTTCAAGCTCTCCCATCTCGCCGTGTGTTATGCGGCGTTCGCATTTTGCTGGGCGAGCCAGCAGTACATCTATCATGTGCGGACCCCCCGCCACGTGGTCCTCGGAGCGGTAGACCTGCATCTTTGGCGGCCGTTCGAACTGCTTTATTTACATTTCAACTATCACTTGACTCATCATGTGGCCGCTTGGGTTCCATGGATCTATCTTCCGAAGATCGCCGCTGAGCAACCCACGCGTGGTTATCTGGCGACATACCTCGAACAGTGGCGTCCACCACAGCCGCTTGAAAAGGCCTGGCCACCGTACTTCCAAGCGTCCGGCCCCCTTCCGTTAAGTCACGAAGCACAGCTCGTCCCGGATAGCGAGTCGCATGAACGAGCGCACCTGACGTGAATACTGAGGGTCCGGGGCGGCGGTTACGCCTTTTTTGGGTCGCTGGCTTGACTGCAGTGGTGGCGCTGGGGCTCGCTCCGTTGTCTTTCCATATCGAGCGTCGCCCCTACGCCGCCGTACGCCTGGAAGGAAGCGAGTCGGATTATGTTGCCCAACAACTGGCCACGCGCTTCAGCTCGCCGTTCGTGGACCGGGTCATCCTGGTGATCCAAGGGCTGCCCCCCGCGGACTCCGAAGAAGGAACGCTGACCGAGGGCCACCGTGATCTCATTTGGTCGCTATCTTCCGAGACTCGGAGGAGTCTCCTCAGAGACGACGGAAGGGCTACTCTCGAGGAGCTCTTACCTGCACCTTGGGTCTCGGCGGAAGAACAGATCCGTTGGGTGCGGGAACTCAGGCGACTCGCAGTCGCCGATCTACTAGGCATGCGCGGTGCGAAGATCAGCATTGGCGGTATTCTCGCCTTGAGTACCGACTACGAGAACGCGGTCGGCGACCGGCTGCCGCGGCTGATTGCGTTAGTGGTTTGCTGCAACATTCCTGGCGCTTCTTGTCGGCTTCCGATCCCTGTTCGCTGCCGCGAAGGCGGTCGCACTGAACCTGTTCTCCGTTGGCGCTGCATTCGGCGCATTGGTTCTGGTCTTCCAGGAGGGACACGGAAGCCGTTTCTTGGGCGTCCATGAAGGAACTGGTGGCGTCTTTCCCATCATAGCGATCCTTGCCTTCGCGATCGTGTTTGGTTTGAGCATGGATTACGAAGTGTTTTTGGTAGCACGAGTCCTCGAAGCTCGGCGGAGCGGCCTGAGTGAAACCGAGGCCATCACGGAGGGTCTGGCAAGAACAGCGGGTCAGATCACCAGTGCCGCTGCAATCATGATTGTAGTGTTCGAGGGCTTCACTCTGGGAGACTTCCTGGTGATCAAGATGCTCGGCTTCACCCTGGCAGTCGCTGTATTGATTGACGCGACGCTCGTTCGGATAGTGATCGGCCCGGCCCTACTCCGTCTGGCTGGTGACTGGAATTGGTGGCGCTGGGGTCTCGCTGGGGCGAATGCCACAGCGGCGCAGGAGAGAATCCGATGAGCACGGATCCGCTTGTCCCGTCGATGTCCGCTCCTGCCCTGTTACGCGATCGCATAGAAATTCGCCAAGCCGACGAAACCGATAACGAAGGGTTGCTGACACTCACGCGAATTACACCTATGGCGGGGGCCATCTCACTCCGGACCGACCGCGAACCCGACTTTTTCGCGTTGCTGCGGCTCCGCGGTAGAAGCAAGGTCTTCGTAGCGGCGCGAGGGCGTGAAGTTGTCGGCTGCGTATCCGTGGCGCTGCGGACCGCGTATATTTCAGAAGTCCCGGAAACCATCGCATACATAGGCGACATGAAGGTGCATCCGCGCTTTTCTGGAAGCCTTGTAGCGGTACGCCTGATCAAGGCCCTCGAGACCGATATGCGTCTCGCCGGGATCGACGTAGGCTTTTGCGTGGCGGCGGACGGCAATCACCGGGTGATGCCGCTCTTTGAAGGGCGGCTCGGCATGCCGCGATGGATTCCCCTCGGACGATTTCTGGTTAATGGGTTGGTACCTTCGCCTTTCAAGAGCTATTCGAAACGCTACTTAATTGACGCCGCGCAGCTTGCTGATATGCCGGCCATCACAACGCTCCTCGATCGCTTCCATCGCTCTCGGCAATTCGCCCCGCAACTTCGGGAGGGCGAAATCGCCCAGATACTTTCCGCTAGTCTTGAGGAGCCATTTCCCAGAACATTCGTGGCGCGCAGAGAGCAGTGCGTCGTCGCAACTCTCACCCTTTGCGATACCGGGCCAGTGAAACGCAACGTTCTTCTGAATGCACCTGCCTCGCTGAAAGCTGCACTGGCCCTGCTCCGTGTCGCCGCGGCACCGTTTCCCGGCTTCCACGTTCCCCGGATGGGGCAAGCCCTTCGGCTTCTCAGTGCACGTTATGTCGCATGCGAAAACGGACACCATCCGGCGCTGGAAGCGCTGCTTGCTCTGGCCCGTGCCGAGGCTTTCCGCCATCGATTCACATTTTTGATGCTTGGATTACATGAGCGGGATCCGCTCAGGAGCCTTGTCCGAAGGATTCCCAGATTTACGTTCTCGTCACTAGCCTTAGCCACGAGCTTGGGAGACCCTGGGGGGCTCGAAAAACGTGTCGAAGGCATTCCGTTTGAAGATTACGCGTTAGTTTGAAGACGCATCCGAGAAACCAGCTCGCCGTTCAACGATCATCCTCATCGGATACTTCGGCCGCAGCGTGATCCGGGCTTTCGTTTCGACCCGCTGCCCGGACGCCATTCGCAGACGCCATCGGGAAGCGAGCGTCGCAATCACCAAAACCACCTCCATCCAAGCGAACCGCTCTCCCAGGCATACGCGCGCGCCGCCGCCGAACGGAAAATAAGAAAACTTCGGCCGCAATTCGATCTCCCTAGTCTGCCACCGTTCGGGAGCGAATTTCAGCGGATCGGAGAACCAGCGGGCATCGCGATGCACCACCCACGGACTCATCAGCACGATGGATCGCGCAGGGATCACGTATTCGCCAATGGAAAAATCCTGCCTCGCCCGGCGGCCGATCGCCCATGCCGGTGGATATAAGCGAAGCGATTCGGCGAAGACGCCTTCGGTGTAACGGAGCCGGGGCAGATCGTCAAGCGCAGGCAATCGCCCGGCCAGCACTCGATCGAGTTCCGCGTGAAGTTTAGACTCTGTGTCCGGATTCTGGGAAAGAAGATGCCAAGTCCAGGTAAGCGCGTTGGCAGTGGTTTCGTACCCGGCCAACAGTAGCGTCAGCGCTTCGTCACGCACCTGCTTGTCGGTCAGGCCGCGGCAGGACTTGCCGGAATCGCCTTCTTCGCCCTGGGTCAACAGAAGCATCGACAACAAGTCGCCGGTATCGCCGCCGCTTGCGCGGCGTTCCGCAATCAGGCGGTAAACGATTTGATCCAGGCGGTCCCGAGCGCGTTCGAAGCGCCGCACGAAAGGGAGCGGTAGCTTCTCCAGCCACTGGGAAAAGGGCATGAGCAGTGCCTCGAACAGCTCGAATACCTGGCCCAATGCACCGCTGATGTCATCCGCCTCCGACTCGATATCGGCGCTGAAGAGCGCGCGGGCGACAATCGCCATGCTGAGCCGCATCATCAACTGCGACACGTCGAACTCGGCACCGGACTGCAATTGATCTCGGCAGCGTGCCGCGCAATCGACCATTGAGGCAGCGTATCCTGCGAGTCGATCGCGATGAAAAGCGGGCTGTACCAGGCGGCGCTGGCGGCAATGGAAATCGTCTTCGCTGGTCAGCAAGCCGTCGCCGAGCAACACACGCGCGCGCTCCAGCATCCGGCTCTTGGTGAAATTCGCCTGGTTGGTGACGAGCACGTCCTCGATCCAGTCCGGGTGATTCAACAGGTAGGCGCTATGATGAACGAGGCGAAAACGTGCAATATCACCGCAATCGCGCGCGGCCTTCTCCAAAAACACGGGAGGATTACGGAGATAGTCTCGCCAGACGCCCAGGATCGCGCGCCCTTTAATTTCGGGCGGGCGGCGAGGGATGTTTTTCCCCGGAATCGTCTTCATGGGCCTTGTGTAAAGCTCCGGCGGCTGCCCTATGACTGATACAAGGACTTTATCATCGCCGGCGGCATTGAGCACGAGTTTCCAGACTACTTCATACGCAACACGCAGCGCTTCCTCTGACGCTTACGCTTGAACCTTCCCCCTGAGCGGATCAAGGAACTCGCTCCGCAGTTGTTGATCAACAAGGATGCTGAGATCGTCACCTACCGCACGAACACGCATTGACACGCCAGTGAATATGCTGCCCGTGAATTGGCCGCGATGGGCTACACCAACGTAGCGCACTATCCAGAAGGCAAACAGGGGTGGATGGAGGCCGGGCTTCCAGTAGAGAAGGCTGCTTAAATCTGCAATTGACAATCCTGCGTATCAGAGATTCAGATCAATTCGAATACTGAGGAGTTTCGTGCCGAAGAGCTGCACCGCTCGCGAATTCCCGGCACTGCTTGGCAAATGACTCGCCAGCCAGCGTTGGCGCTCTCGCGGATCATCATCGGGCAGCAGATGGGCAGTGCCCGTGTGCCATCGAATCTTAAATCCCTCTCGCAGCTTCAGACGTACATGCGGATCCCGTTCAATGTTTCGGACGTATCCTGCCTTCATGCCATGCTCTGCCACTAGCCAGAACTCGTTTCCGATTCGTCCATCGCCCACTGGCGTGCGGCGTGGCTTTCCCGTCTTCCTTCCTTTCGTTTCGAGCAACGCATATCCGGGCAGCGGGAGACCTATCGCGAGCGCCAGCTTGATTGGTGGGTTCAGCAGGAACTTCTGAAGCGTGTGTACGATTCGATGTTTCATTTCGTGCGTCGCCCGAACGCGATGATCACGACTGCTCGTACCAATCCGAATGCGGTGACCAGCCGCCACACTTGAGACACTGAGTCGAAGTCCACTGATGGAGGCAGGCTGGGCACACTCCTCCGGTATCGAACGTGTTCCATTCGTGTCCGCAGTCACACGCCCAGCGGTCTTCCTTTCGAGGCGACCAACCAGATTTGGGGCGCCGGATGCGTGGGCCGGAGGCGTCAGGGCTTTTCTCTTGAGCGAACTCTCGATCCAGAACAACTGACGACTTGGCGGCGTCGTTTAACATCCCGGCAAATTCCTGTCTACGATTCGCGTGTCCCGACAACGCCGCCCTATCCGTCTCTGCGCTCAAGATTTGGTCTGCATGAGCGCGTTGAATTGGCTGGAGGAAAGGCTGGTATGGCCTTGCTTGGGGAGATTTGAATTAGGTTGCGGTGTTGAGTGCTTCCCTGTCCTACCGCCCAGCGACAGAACTCCAAGCGAGCATCCCAAAATTTCGAGGGTAAGAAGCATGAAGACACTCGCAGTAAACCACGCAGTCCAATCACCGGGCGCGACCATGAACACATTGTTTCCAGATGCATGCAGGAAGTGCTCATAAAGATCGGCACTCAAGGCAGCCAAAAAGAAAATTATCGAGACCAAACCAATAAGCTTGTCGCCGATCTTCCACAACGCAATCGATACGCCCCCATGTAGCAAGGTCAACAGAACTACTGCCAGCCAGCTAACGCTGTTGTTTGGCGCCGGAAGAACGCTCGCGGCAAGAAACAGGTGCCAGATCGCGACGATCCAATGTGCAACAACAATTAGTAGGGCGAGAGTCCGTAGCCTTGTCATAGTTTGCTAATCTCTTCCTAATGGAGTTTGTCCCGGTTCTGCATCAAATTCTACATTGGGGTTCTCGCTGGATTCAGGATTTCGTCTATGGGCCAGCGGATGCGTGAGCCGAAAGAATCGTGGCTCTTTCCTTCCTCCGCGATCTCTGCCGGGCGACAGCACTCCTCGTCATCGTTAGCCGCGGAATTGATCCTCGTGCAACGGGACAGCACCGCATCAGCCGGGCGTCGTAAAGACTTCAAGAGTTCGGAGCACTGGCTACGCAGGAGACGCACTGCGACCTGACTCGCCATTTTGTGGGGAATCATATAGATATCCTTTCGACAGGAATGCTAACGACAACCGTCGTCCCTGCTCGATCAGATCGGATTTCGAGCGACCCGCCTATCTCGCGCATGCGTTCTCGCATTCCTGCTAGACCTACTCCAGCCTCGGCAGCACCTTCGATGAGACTCCTCAATCGCTTCTGCGGTATGCCCCGCCCGTCGTCCTTAATCTCCAATCGAAGGTGCTTCACATTCAAACTCAGGGAAACGTCAACCGCTGAACAGCCCGAATGCCGATGAACATTCGTCAGACCTTCTTGTACCGCACGGAAAAGGGCGACTTCCACATCCCTGTGCATCCGCCCAAGCTTTGGCGGCAGGTTCAGATTCACTTTGATGCCACTTCGCTGAGAGAACCCGCCCACGTACCAGCGAGCCGCCGAGCCAAACCCTGCTTCATCCAATAATGGGGGATGCAGCAAGTGAGAGATGGTGCGCGTTTCGGTCAGACACTTATCTACAATCTCGGAGCAATCCGAAGCGAGTGTGGCTTTTTTATCATTTGACGTTTGGAAAACATCAAGATTCATTTTTAGAGCGGCCAGATATTGCCCCAAACTGTCGTGCAGACCTCTCGCAATCCTGCGACGTTCATCATCCTGCAACGTAAGGATTCGACCGCTTAGACTCCGCGCAGCCTCCTCAGCCCGTTTGCGAGCGGTTATATCAGTGTTGATTTCCAGCCAACCCACAGATTTCCCGTTGTGATCTCGCAACGTCGTCCAGCGGCTCGCGACCGTAATTTGGAAGCCATATTTCGTCGTGTGGCGAAGTTCACCCTCCCAGCGGTCGGTCTGTAGAATTTCCGACAAAGGCACGGGAAATTCAGTGCGGAGAACTTCGTGGGTCGTTCTGCCGAGCACTTCTCCGCTTGCCCATCCGTAGAGCCGTTCGGCTCCCTCATTCCAATAAGAAATCTTGTCGGCTGCGGTTCGAACAAATATCGCGTCATTGGCTAGATCAAGTAGCTTGCCTTGATACGCCAGTCGCGCTGCGTTCTGCTCAAGTTCCTGTGTGCGCTCCCTCACTCGCTCTTCCAAGCGCTCTTTCGCGGCCTCACTTTCGCTCAGAAGTTTTTTCTCACTCTCAAATGCCTCACCAATGTGTTCTCTTTCGTTAATGACCGCCGCCAGAATTAGCCCGGTCAGGGCAGTCACGGCAACAAAAACCTGAAGCAGGACGGCATTGTGGAGTGGTGTATGGTTCACGAACGGACCGAATCCATGAGCCGTTCCCCAAACAGCATAGCTGGCGGACAGAAGACCTGCGACCGCCACCCCAGCAACACGGAATCGAAGCGCAGCCCAGATGATGAATGGAAAGACTACGAACGCCAACACATCATCACGACCTCTGGTCCACGGACTGAAAATCGCAGCCGACGTAACGAGTATCGCTATTGACAGCAAACAAGCTTCTAGAACGCGCCAGCCCCGGCAGACGCGGAGCAAATCCCGACCAGTGAGTAATAATGGAGCGACGACTAGCACTCCCATTGCATCGCCCTGCCACCAGATTCGCCAAGCTGAACTATAACCAGCCCAAACCTTTGTGTGTACAAGCGTCAGAGCGGTGACGCCAACGGAAGCTGCGACTGCCGTTGCCAACACTGCGGCGACCGTCACAAGTTTCAGCACGTCTTTCAGTCGAGGAAGCGAAATCTCGAAATCAGAAGAACGCTTCAACAAGTAACCTGCAACGACGGCGCTAGACGCATTGCCGAGACCAATTGCGACAGACGCTAAGATAGGAACTGGACTGACGAAGTTGACAAGAAAAGCTGCAAAGGCGATAGCCGGAGCTATTTGGATGCCCCAGACCAGCACTGCTGCGACGGCTATCCCCGCCGCTGGCCAAATTGGAGAGACATTGGAACTTGTGAATGGAACAGCAAGTCCGAGCTTGCCTGCACCGAAGTACAGGACAAAGACAACCGCCAATTGCAAAACATACCGATAGCCTGATCGCGATTGATCCTGCGGTCTCCACCAATCGAAGAAGACAACTCGTGAGGATGCCATGCCGACACGCTAAAAGGTGGATGAATCCGCTTTTTCTCTCGGTTGGGGAGAAGGTAGCCCAGCCGAGACCAAGCCTCAGCCGCTTATTCTAAGCGAACTCAGGTTAATCTGCGCTCAATACCCTCCCAGCAGCAGGAATGCGGTTTCGGGAGGCGCTATCTGTAAACCCTGTACGCAAAATTTCCCTGACCAACAATGAAGGAAACTTCGTGCGAAGTCTGTGAACCGCAGGCAACAAAAAGACTTACCGTCGTGGCACCAAACATGCTTCCTACATCGCAGCATTCGCAATCATTCGCACGGAGGTGAATATGGCGGACGGCATGCAAAAGATTGGCGCGAACTCTGTGCAGCGGTGACAAATGAAAGCGACCCCGCGAAGCTTAGTTCACTCGTTCAGGAACTGATCGAAGCGTTCGATCAAGGCGAACGAAGCTGACGTTACCACCTGACGCACTGGCGACGAATCAGGAAGTCGCCTGACACGATTGTCTTCGCTGCCGAGGCCAAAACAAAGAGCCCGAGTCAGCGCCGTCTTCTCCACCCGAGCCATATGCCAAAACCGACTCCCACGAGGGCAGCAGCCGTTAGCTTCTTGCGGTCGGTAATCGGAACGAAACGGGTCGGTTGGTCACTGATCTCTATAACTCCCACGGGAATAGCCCGTACTCCTCCACCACCACCCCCGCCTTCGCCCCGCGCCCTGGAATCCCCCACACCACCAGTGCCCGCCCCGGCACCATAGCCATACATTATTGTGGCAACTGGGATGACCGTTTTTCCTTGGGCAACGATGGGTTCGCCGTAGATGGCTTTCACGTTGGCTTGGCTAAGAATGCTTTCTTTCAGCGATTGCAGAAGAGGCAGAGCGCTCATTGTAGAAACTCCATAGTAGGCAACTATTATCCTCCTTTCCTGATCTTCATCTGACGGCAGCGCGGTGGGCGAATCGTTGAGGCTCTCATCGGCGATCGCGAGCGCCGATGACCGGAGGTAAACTAGGGTATGCGCAAGCGCCTAGTCGCTCCGATTTCTCAAGATGCTCCGTCTCTGAACGAAGGTTGGCTGGACCTCGGCCGTCTCGCCGTGGTCGAGGTCACATCTGAAGAGAAGGAATATCCAGTCGAGTCGGCGTTGGCCGTAGCGGAAGGGCGCGGTTGGCGCGCCGCTGCCTCTGGCGCTCAAACCATCCGGCTAATTTTCGATGAGCCCCAAAGACTGACGCGCATCTCGCTCGTCTTCGAAGAAAGCGAGACAGAGCGTACCCAAGAGTTTGTCCTGCGATGGTCAGGGGATGGCGGACGCTCGTTTCGAGAGATTGTGCGGCAGCAGTGGAATTTCAGTCCCCCGAACGCAGCACGCGAGGTCGAGGAATATCGCGTTCAACTCTCGGGTGTCACGATTCTTGAATTAGTTGTTGTGCCCGACATCAGTCGAGGATCGGCTCGCGCTTCGCTCAACAGTCTGCGGTTGTCTGACTTCAAAAACGAATTAGGGCTTCACTCCAGAATGCCGATTTGACTTTCTAGCGGCAGGAGCCGCAACGGTATGAACATTCCGCTGATCTTCTCTTTCTGGTTCATGGTCGCCGCATATGTCATCCATGTGATTGATGAATCCCTGCTGGGAGGCAGTTTTATCGACAAAGTTCGCCAGCATTGGTGGCCACAATATTCTTGGAAGAAGTTCTTTTGGTTTAACACAGGATACTTTGTCATCATGATCGCCAGTGTGGTTGCCTATGACCTCCGTGGTGGAAGCTGGCTCATTCTTCCCCTCGCATGGGCGATAGAACGTCTGTGCAATGGTTTTTGGCATCTCTGGTGGACGATCCACTTCCGCGAATACTCGCCGGGTCTAGTGAGTAGCATTCTCATCTGGATGGACTCTTATTTCATCGTCCGCTACCGGCCAGTCGAAGAAACTATCGCGCCACGAACTTTATGGAGCGCAGTATTCGTTGGATTGCTCGCTGCCGCTTTTCTGGCTTTATACATTCCACTGGTAAAAGGCGCGACGATGCGAGCCCAGACGTGAAATGCAGAGGCACTTGAAGGTCTTTCGTGGCTGGAAAATCGCTAGTCAGCGACAACCTGACTGACAAGCTGGGCGGTGTTGCCGTAGCGTCCGCTGAGAGCGGAGTATGATGAGGTTAGCGCCTTAAGCAGCTAGCGAATGTCGGCTGTTGGCATACGCCAGAAGAGCTCTCATTTCTTCGCTCGAAGAAATATAGAACTCTGCGATTGATCTCGAACGTTTTAGTTTGTTCTGGACTGACTTGGAAGGATGAAACAGCAGGAACCGGACATTGTGTTCCCGCGCCCATCGTTGCAGCAACACGAGCATGCCCAGACCGCCACCTCCGATGGCTCGCACCTCCGAGAGTTCAAGGACAACGATCCGGGCATCGGTTTGCGAAGTCACGGCTTCGCGCAACTTATAAGCGGATTCTCTCTGCACAATTCTGCCCTCGCACCCAACGACGGCTAATTCACCTATGTTGGCAACGGTTATATTCAACATGACTTCCTCCCAGCTTTTGTTCTATCCAGCATTGTTCCGTCTACACTAGAGCACGGGCCGTACCATTCCTTTAGCTTGTGCAAGATGAGTCTTTGCTTTCTGGGCGGCGCTGGAATTCCTAGAGAAAACGAGCACATTTAGCCTATAGCAACGGCAAAATCTTCACTCCGTCATCGATCCCAAAACAGCGCCTACGGTCCGAGTCCTAATGTGGTGCCTGTGCGAAGGCTTCGTTCAGAACCGCAGCAAGACGCAAGCCCGCTAAGGCGAGTCTCCGGTCAACGACCTTGATTTCCTTCTGGTAATAGTTCTCATCGAGTTGAGCGCCATCAGGCAACCAAGCCGATTGTGCATCCCTGTGCGACTCATTCGCCCAGTCCTCAGGGTTCCCGCTAGCGATCAGATGCTCGTCGGTTATCAGTTTCTCCAGATGAGCGACGTATGCATCTCGCGCCATGCCCGTGTGCTCAATGAGTCCGGTGTCCCAAGCACCGTGCAAATTGCACGAATGCCGCCCGCATTCAGTTGAGCCAAACTGTGTAACGGCAATTCCGTTCCCGCCTGCCGCCTCCCCGATTGCATGGAACGGTTGATGCAGGTCGCCGACGAAGTGAACGAGGAACTTTAATGCTTCGATCCGGTCGTCCCGTGATGCATTGGTGTCGGAGAGAACCTTTTTGAATAGCTCGATCCGATCCACCACACAGTTGTGGTGGTCGGTTGCGGAACCTCTGTGCCTGCTGTTGGGCAGAAAACAGTCTCGCTCGTCGGAAAAACCGGAGGCATCCTTGGGAATATCGACAAAATGCCAGTTGTACGTTTCGTCGCGATCTGGTCGAATCTCGTCCGCCCAGTAGGCGACGGACGCAAGGCTCGCATCGCCGATCAGAGAGCGAATCCCATTCTTTGCGTTCTCGCTCAAGCGGGTCTGGGCTAGTGACGCTACAATCTCATGTCCTTCATGACCCCAGCCGACAAGGGTAGAAGGTATGAGCAAACTGAGGGCAGCGGATACCACGATGGCGATGGCACGCTTCATAGGCACGATCCCAAGTCTAGAGGCAGTGCCTACCGATGCTCAAGCCATCTGACCCTTTCCTGAGTCAGCGACCGCTCGAATTCGCTCATCGCCCCAATGACCTGAAACATCAGCCGACCGCTCGGTGTGCTGAGGTCGAGGTTGTCCCGCAGGGAGACAAATGCGACTCCATACGCATCCAGATCAGCGAGTGCGTTGACCAGATGCCTCAACGACCTACCGAACCTGTCGATCTTCCAAACCAGCACAGCCTCGAACTTGCGCCGATGGGCATCAGCCATCAGGCGGTCGAGTTGAGGTCGCCGCTCACGGGAACCACTGATGCCTTCATCAACGTATTCGGCTATGATTTGCCACCCTCGCCGGACGCAATACTCACGCAACTCCGATAGTTGCATCTCCGGGTGCTGTCCGTTAAGCGTGCTGACGCGAGCGTACAAGGCGACTCTCATGCTGCGCCCGCCGTGATGCCGTGGGGGATTGGCGGACAGGCTGACGGGGCAGGAAAGCATATTTCATCGGAGTGTATTCGACTCGCCTCCCGCGTGTACAACGCATCGCACACGACGCACATTCTGAGCGAACATCGGACGACGATGAAAACTTTGCCAACGTTGTCCATCATTGGGCTGCCCTCTTGCCCGCCTTGGTCGCGAGCTTCAGAGTTTTCCGGCTGATGCGGTACGGCAACTTCACAATGTTGCCCTCGGCGTTCTTGTAACCCTTGTGCATCTTCGACAGGAAGATGCGGAGCGCATGAAACTTGTCATCATCTTTGCCCACACGCCGAATCGCTTTCGCGATCTCAGGAATGGTTTTCTCCTGCGTCCACATCTCGGCAACTTTAGCGTAGGGGAATGGTCGGCTGGTCGCACGCTTGCGCTTTGCGGATCGTGCGCCTTTCACATTTTTCGATGGTGTCTTCATACTCCTCCCTTTCAGTGTGGAACGATTTGGTAGGGGGAGTTGCGGGTGGTGATCTGCGAATCGGTGGCGGGCCGGGACTTTCCGGCTAGAGCTTATTCGTCGTCATCGCCGAACAGCAGTCCGCCATCCGCTGTGTTGGTGCTGACGAGTTTGCCTTGGGCGTCTCTGGTCGTGCGGAACATCTCTGAGGTCTTGCCAAGCAGACGACCTTCGGCATCACGAATGATGGATGAGCCACCTGCGTAACCTGACGTGACCGAGCCGATCACCTGATTTTTCCCACCTCTTATCACGTTCTTTTTCAGCATTTGTTTCCTCCTGCCATGAAGCATACGGAGGCCATAGGCGTTTTCGTTACCGCCAAGTGATTGAAGGGCCATAGGTTGCTCCATTTATTATTGCGACACTCGGTGTTCACATCAGCCGCTCGATGGAGCCGACAAACATGGACTGTAGAGAGCAAAGGATTAGGTCCTGACGATTGCAACCGCTGTTGATCCAACCGTAACTTTCCAGCGGTACAGGTTGCTTGCGCTCGATCAATGCACTTTATTCCAATCTGGTCCTCTTGTACGTGGCGGGGCTCTCCTCGCCTTCAACCTTTGGCTAATTCTTTGGCGTCCGAGCAAGGTGAGTAAGGGCGATTGCTGGTTACTTTCGTCATGTCCATCTGTGTCAAAGAGAGCTTTTCCACCTGAACTTCGACTACATTTCTGACGACATCAGAGCGCCCTATTCAGTTCGGGACTCTGAGATGCCGCAACTCGATGGAGGACTTGCGTGTCCACGTGGCTTAACTCAATCCCCCAACTCGTTCCTAATTTTTCTTACCTCTGTCAACCAGCGGACGGATCATAGAGAAATGGGTCAGGACAAGCATGACGATCTCGACCGACGCTTGACTGAGGCGTGGGCAAAGTCGGCGTACAAGCCCGACCCATCACGGAGAGAACAGATACTAGGAAGGGCGAGCGCCCCGAAAACTAAGCGCAACGCCCAAGCCGCAAAGGAAGAGCGGTGGAGACAAAACGGCTGTTATAAAGCCGCTTCCGGCAAGTGGGTAGTACCAGATGAGTTGATGTGGCGATCACTGCCAAGTGGGGAGGATCGATGATGAATGCAGTCCTGTTTGCTGGAAGCCGCGAGTCCTTAACCGCAAGGAGACTTATGAGAAATAGCAAATTTCCCGAGCCGCCGATGATAACTGACCTGCCGGAAGAAAAGCGCAAACTGGCGAAAGAACAGGTTCAAAAATTAGCATCTACGCTCAAGGAATGCTCGTCGTACGCGGAAACCGGGTATGCAACGGGGAAATCGAATGTCGTGAAATGCCTCGGCATGATAGCAATGGCAGAGCGAACGCTAATCGAAGTCTCAGATGCGCTAGCGAGAATACATGGGCTAACGGAGTAGAAACGGAGGACGCCGAATGCTCGTCAGCCCCAGGACCCAGAGTCCGCAGGAGGACTTGCGTGTCCACGTGGCTTAACTCAATCCACCACCTCGTCCTTCCTAGTTTTTTCTTACGCCTTTATCAACGAGCATGCGGATCAGTACCGCCCGTCGAGTTTTTTCATGGAGAGGTTCAGCATCGTGACGTTCACTCCGTCCGGCATCAGCATCAGGACTCCCCTTGACCGGGCGCAAGTTGAGCGGTTGATTGGTCAGGAGTTTGCACTGGGACGAAAATTACGAGTCAAGCATCCCGCGATAGGAGAGCAATGATGGACACAAATACAAGCACGGTGGTTGGTCAGAGAGTCTGGAGCGACTATGACCTGCAATGGGTAAAGGCGGGTCAACAGTTTGAGAGAACCGATCCAATAACGGATACAAGTAAATTGGTGGTTGGTCAGAATGTTTGGCTGTCAGCCATGGACCAAGGTTTCATCGAAGGCAAGGTAGTCGAGGTTACACCAGAGGGCGTGGACGTGCAAGCTACGGGTCAAGGAATAATACATTTTAACAGAGAGGGTTATCTCCCTCTCCGTACGATCCGTGATCTCCCGTTCTGGCGCATAGACAGCCTGCCGTTCGCCGAGCGCAAAGATATGCTGGAACGGGGGCGGCAGAACAAACTGGTGGTTGGTCAGAAAGTCTGGATGCAAAGCGGCGATGAATTCCAAGAAGGTACGGTGGAAGAAGTTGCCGAGTACTATGGTCAGAAGGCTCGGATGCGATGCGGTAACCTCTTCATAGAAGGCACCGTGACAGAAATTATTGAAAAGCACATAGAAGTGACGCCTGTTTTTCTTGACCAAAACGAGAGACCGTGGATGATCCGATTCGACAAAAATGGCAAGCTACCGCCACGAGACTCGGGGACAGGCGAATGGATTGGTTTCGGCTATCACCAATGGTATGAAGCCTTTGGCGGATGGTGGCAAGAATACCCTGACTTCGATCCGTGGGAACTAACAGACAGTAGAAACTAATTTTAATGCGTTTTAGTGCTGTCCGGCGTTGTTCAGAGGGTTGTAGTCCTCCCACTGAATGAATGTGGTTATCGGTTTCTGGAAAGTCGTGAATGGACCGCGACTGTCCCTACCTATTTGCCCTCCGTATTCCGCGATCTGCTCCTGTGTCATAACGGCCGGAGTTTCTCTGTGCGAATGCGGCGGGCGGATTCGTCCGCACATCTGCTGGTTCGGCGAGGTGCCATTCGAGTTAGATCGAATCTATGAGGCATTGGACGCCTGCACTCTGTTCGTGGCTGTGGGAACGTCAGGCGTAGTCGAACCCGCCGCCAGCTTCGTCGCTCACGTCAACCGTCGTGCGCGGACGATCTATGTGGGACCGGAGGAGCCAGCGAACGTATCCTCGTTCACGGAATGCTATTTGGGCAAAGCGGGTGAGGTGTTGCCCGATCTGCTTGCGGCGTCCTGCGCATGACCGTCATTGCAGTTTCGCGTACTCGGCTTTGGCTTGCTTCAGGATGGGGATGTCGGGGTCGGCGTCTTTCCAGAGAGTAAGGAAGTCTTGGTAGGCAGCCTTCGCTTTTGCAGTCTCACCTGCCATGAGGTAAGCACGACCGAGTTGGAGATTCGCAAGAGCGCCAATCGGTTCGTACAGAACAATGCCTCGATGATCGAGAATCTTCTGAAATTCCTCCGCTGCCCGATTCCCGTCGCGTGCAGCTAGATAAGCTTCGCCACGCACGTAGACCGGGTACAGGGCTTGCCAGTCATAAGCCTCGCTGGGGTAACCCATTTCGTACGGGGAAGCAGTTCGAAGCCTATTGATGGCGTCTTGGAAGTCTGCGCTATTGAGGGACAGCTTCGCCCGAAGCGTCGGCAAGTAGTTGGACTGCACAGCGGTGTCCTCAGGGAAACGGCGGGCGAGGTTGTCTGCCAACTCCTTAGGCATTCGCGCGTTACCCGCATAAGCAAGAGCTAAGGCGATAGCGTAATCCAAAGCTCGCCCTGTTGAGATGGATTTAGCATGAGCGGCTTGGATACCAGCTTCGGAAGCGTTCCCGAATAGTGCCTCTCTGAGAGCGCACACAGCTTCGTAGGTTGCCGCAGTTTCCTTTCGACCTTCTCTGAATGCCGAGTCCGTGGCGTCCCTCGAAAGCTGACGCGCTTTCTGCACTTCGCCAAAGTAAGCTGCTGTATCCGCTTGACGCGCGAGAATCAAATCTTCGATTTCCGCTCTCGCCAAGCCCAACTCAGCTTGCCTATCCATCTCGGCGCTGTCCTTTTTGTAAAACGCAAGATCATAGAACAGTTGAACCAGAGAAGAATCCAAACCCTTGGCTCGCGCATCTCGCGCAAGTGCCTCGGCATCCTTGATGCGATTCAGTGCTAGGTCTGCGTATATAAGACCCGCGTACGCGATGCCGCTGCCCTGCGACGACTTTAACGCTTCTTTCCACTGTTCCAGACTCGCCTCGAATTCCCCTTCGTAGTCGAGAATACTTGCCAAGTTGATGCGGAACTGGGGTGCTCGTGGGTACAAGCGAACGGCGAATTCATAGGTACGTTGTGCTTTGAGCACATCGTCTTCGTTGTCCGCCTCGATGATAAGCCTTTCTTGTTCACTGAGCTTCTGGCGCAAATCGTAGGCTCGCTGGCAACTTGCGCCAGAGAGAAGAGACTCGCCTAAATTTCCTGCCGCCATACAGGTTCCCCAGTAGGCGGTTGCAAAATCAGGATCAAGTTTTGTTGCTTGCTGAAAAAAATTCAACGCTGCGGAGTTGTCTTGATCGCCCACCAGAGCCTTCCAGCCTAAGTTGTATGCTTGAAGAGCTTCCAGAGAAGACGTCGTCGCTTGAATGAGTGATGTGTTGTATTTTTTCACTGTTAGCGGTGACTCTCCGAGTTTTTCTCGAATTTCGGACGCCATGCTGCCCAGCACACTTAAGACTTGGTCTTTTCCATCTGCCTGCCGCTCGGCACTCGCAAGAGGTTCTTGGGTCGCACAGTTGATGGCACGTAGAGTCACGTCGTATTTAGTGCCAACCAGAGCAATCGAACCTTCCAACTCAACAGTACTGCTCGTTCGCTGGCAGATTTCACGCGCAATCTCCGGAGTGAGCCTGACATCCGGAGCCTTTCCCATGAAGTGCAAGGTCTGCTGGATTGTTTCGTCCGGAACGACACTGAGGAATGGAGACTGTTCCAATTCTACGGATAGACCTCTGCGAAGTGTGCCGTCAAATACTGAATCACCAGTCGTATTCGTGAAATCCGCAAGGACAATGCTGTCTTTATCAGTGAGTTTCGCTGGTCGGCGGAAAAGGAAGAACCCCGCTAGGACGGCGACTACAGCGACTAGTGCCGCCCCAGCAATCCAAGTTACAGGTTTTTCGCGTCGGGCTGGTATCGCGTCCTCCCCAACTACCGATTTGCCGGAATCCGTATCCCGTTTCAGCCGTTGCAACTCGGAACGCATCTCGGAAGCGTGTTGATAACGGAGGTCTCGATCTTTCTCCAGCGCCCGGTTAATGATGTCTTCCAGCTTAGGCGGCACGTCGTGATTCAGTCGCACCGCCGCCACCGGAGCACGGTTCATGATGGCTTCGCAAATGACCGCTGAGCTTTCTCCGTGAAACGGCAAATCGCCCGTACACATCTCGTACAGCACTGACCCAAACGAGAAAAGGTCGGTACGCGCATCCAACTCTTTCGCCCGCACCTGCTCCGGCGACATATAAGACACCGTTCCCACCATGGTGCCCGGACTGGTCAGATGCTCCGCGTCCGCCGAGACTGTCTGCGTGTTAAGAGCCGCAATCTTGCTGGAAGAAATGCCTGCTAGTCCGACCTTCGCCAAACCGAAGTCGAGAATCTTGGCATGGCCACGCTTGGTTACGAAAATGTTGGCGGGCTTGATGTCGCGGTGGACGATGCCTTCCGCATGAGCCGCATCCAGTGCATCGGCGATCTCAATCCCAAGGGGCAGTACCTCTTCGACCTCCATCGGCTTGCCACCGATCCGATGCTTCAGCGTCAGGCCATCCAGAAACTCCATGGCGATGAAGGTTTGTCCATGCTGGTCGTCAATCTCATGGATCGTGCAAATATTAGGGTGATTCAGTGCCGACGCGGCTTGGGCTTCTCGCTGGAACCGTGCCAGTGCTTGGGGGTCTTTGGATACTTCATCGGGCAGAAACTTCAGCGCGACGAACCGATGTAGGGTTATGTCCTCAGCTTTATAGACCACACCCATTCCGCCACCACCGAGCTTCTCGATGATGCGGTAGTGCGAGATAGTTTGGCCGATCATGAGGGATCGCCGGGAACTTAGGGTGCAATATTAAGGATGTGAGGAAGACGAGTCAACGAAGACGAGGAGTGTGGTCACGGAAAAGTGCTTGCATAACTATTATGCCGACAGAAGTGGGGTAGTGCTGAGTATGGGGTTCTGAGCAATTCTCAATGACCGCTGTCGCGCTATTTTACGTCAATAATCCCCAGAATGTGCAACACTCCGCAATGCACTGCCCTTCACGCAAACAGTTTTCCAATTGTCTAGGAAGGTAGCATCCATCTTCTTGTAAAACTGGATTGCCATTTCGTTCCAGTCGAGGACGTGCAGCATAATTCCGAAGCAGTTTTCCTGAATCGCGATGGCCGCAACACGAGAAAACAAAGCTCGACCGATTTTGTTCTTGCGGAATTCAGGGCGAGCGAACAGGTCTTCCAAGAACAAACCACGACCCTGAAATGTCGGATACGAATCGAAGAAGAAGGCGTACCCAGCAGGGTTGCCACCGAACTCTGCGATTAGCACGCGGAATTTCGCTTGAACTCCAAAACCATCGTTCGTCAGGATTTGCTCGGTTATCAAAAGGGGCAAGTGCTCATACTCAGCCATTTCTTGGATCAGGGAATGGAGCGTAGGGACATCTTCCGCAGTGGCTTGACGGATGTTTAGCATGAGGAGAGTTTATTTGAATCTGGACGCCCACAGCGTTGAAGACTCATTGCAGCTTCGTGTACTCGGCTTTGGCTTGCTTCAGGATGGGAATATCGGGGTCGGCGTCTTTCCAGAGGGTGAGGAAATCTTTGTACGCAGCGAGCGCCCGGACGCGAGCAGCATCGGCATCCGCACCTTGCAAAGTTCTCGACTGCAAAGCATTGGCACGAGCCACTCCCAGATGCCCCAACGCTCCCGTCCAGCAGTTCCAAACAATGCCGCTGTGGTCGATGATCTTCTGAAACTCGGCTGCGGCTGCGGCACTTTGTCCGGCTGCCAAGTACGCCTCTCCGCGTACATACGTCGGATAGAGGCAGGAAAGATTGGCAACGAACGCAATACTTCCGAACTCGACAGGTGAAGCATCTTGCAGGGCAGTGAGGGCTGACGCCGGGTTCTTCCTGTCCAGCGCGAGTTGCGCCTGAATCGCGGGCAGCCAAAGCGACTGCATCTGCGTATCCAACGGATAGCGTTTCCCTAAGTCTTGCGCCAAGGATTCGCCTCGCGCTGTATCGCCCGCCATGGCAAATGCCAGCGCGGCTTCGCTCTCGACGCCCTGACTTGTGGGAGCCAGCTTCAGAGCTTCTGTCGCTGATTGCTGCCCTTCTGTGGCATTGCCATAAGCGGCCTGTTCGAGAGCAGCGTTCGCCTGCCATATTGCACCGCTTTCCTTGCTGTCCGCTCTTACTGCGGAGTCCACAGCCCGCTTGGTCAGCCCCCGTGCCTTGCCCACATGACCGCCATACGCCTCGGTGTCGGATGCGAGCGCAAGACCCACGTTCTCGTAATCGGGCTTGCCCGCAAACCACTGTTGCTGTTCCGCGGTCGCTGCGGCGTCCGCCCTGAGGAAGGCGAGAGCGTAGAGTGCGTTGTGCAATATCACATTATCCAGTTTTCGCGTCGTCTGCGCCTCGTGGATGGCCTGCTGCGCTTCATCGATGCGTTGCAAGGCAAGGTCAAAGTTGGCGATATTCCCGTAAGAAGATGTCGCATCAGGTGTAAGGCGCTGGCATTGCCTCTCCATTTCCACGGCTTTCTCATACTGCCCCTGTGCGGCGAATACAATGCCCAAATTGTTGTACGCTGCTGATTCCTTGGGGTAGCTTTCAATCATCTCTTGAAAAGTCTGAGCCGCTTTATCAAGTTCTCCGGTTACATTCTGGTAGTAGTGAGCGGTGATCCCCAGCTTTTCCCGTTCGCTGGCATGTTCCCGCAACTGGAATGCCTTAGTGATGTACTCGCTGGCCCGCCCTGTCTCCCCGAGATTGCTGTAGTCCAAGCCCACTGCCCTGTAGCCCATGGCAAAACTCGGATCAAGTTCGATGGCTCGTTGATGGTAAGGCAGAGCGGCGGCGGAGCCTTTCTCGTTGTTAGCCTTCCTTCCAAGGCTGTACGCTTTCAGAGCTTCGAGCGAAGACGTGGTGGCGTCTGCCAGCGGAACATCAAACTTCTGCACCGTGGCCAGAGATTCGCCCAACTGAGTGCGCAGCTTGGATGCCGCTTCGCCCAGTGCGTCCAGTACTTTCTCCTTTGATGCCGCCGTCACCTGCTCCTCGGCCAGCGGGTCTCCACTCTGGCAATTCACTGCCTTCAATCCCAGCACGTATTGGCTGCCCAGACTGGCAATCGACCCGGCAAGGTATGCCTTGCTGCTCGCCCGCTGGCAAAGTTCCCGCGCAACGTCGGGCGTGAGCTTGGTATCGCGAGGGCGTGTCATCAGTTTCAACGTTGCCGCAACCTTGTTATCGGAAAGCACATTCAGAAACGGCGATTGGTTGAGAGCAACGCTGAGTGCCTGCTTCAGCGTGTCGTCGAACACCGCATCGCCCGTGCCGTTGGCGAAATCGGCGAGAACGATGGTGTCTTTCTCGGAAAGTGCAGTTGGGGGCTTGGTCGAATGTGAGCGGAAATAGAACGCTCCCACGATTGCAGCAGCGACAAGGATGACGACGGCGGGAACCAGAACCTTCCAGAGTTTCCTGCCCGCGACAGGAACTTCGGCGACCTTCGCCTTGCTCGATGACGGAGACGGTGCAAGCGCAGGCGAGGAACCTGATGCTGGCGAAGGAGGTTGGGCTACAGCATGAGAGCCGCTCTCCTGTGCCGCCGCCACTGTGCCAGAACTCCTACCTATAGCTCGTCCTATATCTGTATCCCGCTTCAGCCGTTGCAACTCCACCCGCATCTCCTTGGCGCTCTGATAGCGCAATTCCCGATCTTTCTCCAGCGCACGATTAATGATGTCTTCCAGCTTGGGCGGAATATCGCGGTTGAAGCGAATCGGCGGCGGCGGATCAGAATCGAGGATTGCTTTGAAAATGAGCGCAGAGGTCTCGCCATGGAACGGCAACGCTCCCGTCGCCATCTCGTATAGCACTGCTCCGAAGGAGAACAGATCGGTGCGGGCATCCAGTTCTTTGCCCTTGGCCTGCTCCGGGGACATGTAGGCGACGGTTCCCAGCGTCGAACCGGGACTGGTGAGATGATCGGCGTCCACCGAACCCGTTTGCGTGTTAAGAACCGCAATCTTGCTCGAAGAACTCGCTGTAACCATGACCTTCGCCAGCCCGAAGTCCAGAATCTTGGCGTGCCCGCGCTTAGTGACAAAGATGTTCGCGGGCTTGATGTCGCGATGCACGATTCCTTCTGCATGGGCTGCGTCGAGCGCGTCGGCAATCTCGATGGCGAGCGAAAGAATTAACTCGGTTTCCATCGGTCGGCCAGCAATGCGGTGTTTCAAGGTCGCGCCGTCCAGAAACTCCATGGCGATGAAGTGCTGACCCTCCTGCTCGCCGATGTCATAAATCGTGCAGATGTTGGGATGGTTCAGCGCGGATGCTGCTTGCGCTTCGCGTTGGAAGCGAGCGAGTGCCTGCTGGTCACCAGCAATGTCTTCGGGTAGAAACTTCAAGGCGACAAAACGATGAAGCCGGGTGTCCTCAGCCTTGTAGACCACACCCATACCGCCACCACCGAGCTTGTCGATGATGCGGTAGTGCGAGATGGTCTGGCCGATCATGAGTGGCGCAAGGACTCAGGGCGCAATCTTAGGGTCGAGCAGTCGCGAAGTCAACGAGGGAACACGCCCGTTTGACAAGCTAACGCTGCGAGCGCAGAATCCCGTCCAAATATGGGCAGAGCGATAGCCACCCTCTAACACGCTTACGATCTGCTATACGGGAGCCACAATGAACAAACAAGCCAATGCTACTGCCTTTGTGGTGTGCCTAGTTTCTGTGTCCTCGGGCTCTGCTTGCCAGCGGCCCCGCCGCCCGGCCTGCTGGTGGCGACTTGTGGCCGACCAAAGGCTGGGCTACAGCAACTCCGGCGAGCGTTGGGCTGGATGAACACATTCTCGATGCTCTGGACAAGGACCTTGCCGAGGGAAGGTTTCTGCTGATGGACAGCTTTGTGGTTTTCCGTTGCGGCAAGAAATTCTAAGAGCGCACCTATGCCCATGATTACGTCAAGATTTATGGCAAAGAGGCAAAAGAAAAGGGGCCGCTGAATCAGCGGCAGACGGGGCCGTACAACTACTTTGATCCATATTGGCACCCGTATTATCACGGCACCAATATGCACTCGATGCAGTCGGTTACCAAGACGGTCACATCTGTGATTATCGGAGTGGCGAAAACTCGCGGCGACTTCAAGGCCGGGCTAGACACTCCGGTGCTGAAATATTTCGACGTGTCCAAGGTGAAGAACGTAGATGAGCGCAAACGGCGCATGACGCTGCACGACCTGATGACCATGACAGCGGGCTTCGATTGGAATGAAGACATCCCGGACAACGATCCACGAAACGACATGAGCCGGATGGAAGGGACCGACGACTGGGTGCAATACACGATTGACAGACCCATGGCTGAGGAGCCGGGGAAGGTGGGTAACTACAACAGCGGGGCCACGGAGTTGCTGGCTTACATCTTTCTGAAAGAAACCGGGCTGGATATCGACGATTACGGCGAGAAGTATCTATTCACGCCGTTGGGGATCAAGCACCACTGGAAGCGAACCTATCTGGGCGTGGTGGACACCGAAGGGGGGTTGTTTCTGAGCGCCAGCGATCTGGCGAAAATAGGCTATCTATACCTGCACGACGGAATGTGGGAGGGCAAACAGATTGTTTCGAAGGAATGGGTGAAGGAATCGCTGAAACGTTCCGTTGATGTCGATAACAGCGTCGATTACGGATTCCTGTGGTGGCTGCTGAAGCGGGCAGATTCGTCCGAGTATGTCTGGATGGCGCGGGGATTTGGCGCACAGCACCTAATGGTGTTTCCGGAGGAAAATCTGATCGCGGTGTTTACAGGCTGGCGCATTCTCGGCAAGGAGGCGGACGACTATGAGGCGGACGAAAAGGAGTTTGCCCGGAGAATTCTTACGGCAGTGAAGAACAAGAGTTGCGGGGACACGGCAAGGAGCGACCCGCGATGACGTACTTCAGAAGGCCGAGAATCTGAGCGGTTTCGGGCTTTTCTGGCAGGCTTCCCCAGACCGTGAGCTACACAGTTGCTTCCGACGCTACGCTACGCCGATTGCTTTGCTGCGCGAGCGCGATCAATGCCAGACCTACGATGACTAACGCAGGTATGTCGCCCAGCAGATGTCCGCGTTCGCTCCCATGCTGGAACGCCTGAACTGCCATAATGGCGGCGTGAACAAGGCTCGACCATGCCGTGAAGGCGATCAGGCTGCGATTCGCCGCTGGGTCACGCGCCGCGAGCAGTAGGAAAATCCCAAGCGTGGCATACACGCCAAGAATCATCTGCTCGTATTCCGGCCGATTCGGTTGCCATCGCCACCCACTTGGCCATAACATCATCGACCGGTAAACACCAAGCAAGAAGATCAACCCCACCACCACCAACACAGCCTTCAACACCCGTTCTCGATTCATGTTGCCCTCCTGTCAAAACTGAAATTGTGAAAAGTGCCGTCCACGCCCCTGTGGTGAAAGATCATCGAAGGGAATGTTAGGTCGGACGGGAAGCAAAAATCAATTGCAATGCCGAGCAGAGACTTTGCGGCTATTGCAGCTTCGCGTACTCGGCTTTGGCTTGCTTCAGGATGGGGATGTCGGGGTGCTCCAGAGGCTCCAGTACACAGTTTTGCCAGAGGGCTGCGCCGCGATTTGGGATATTGGGTTCAATAATCCAAGAGTGAATTGGCATCGAAAGCGGCGCTGGCAACCAAGCCGACTATAATTTCTCAATTGCCTGCCGTAATAAGTTCTCAACGGACTCTAGTTTTTCTTTCACTTCGTTTAGCTCGCTCTCAGCTTCGACAACCTCAGCTTTGGCGTCGAGGGTTCCGCCTACGATGATTTTGGGATCATCAAGATAAAGTTTCTGCGTCACACCGTCGAATACAGCCACAGAGTACTCATGGGTGCCTTTGGTCTTGGCGGTTCCTCCGCCGAATCCACCTGTTGCATCATCCTTTTCTGACCATTGAAATGCGCGTGTCGGGTGGCCACTGTTATCGACGAAAGGAGTTGTATTGATGAAAAGTATCGCAATCTGATGTTTGGGGTTGGGAAGGGCACTCGTAACTCGCCACTTGATTTCATCAACATTATTGACGTGCATGCTGTGGGGGTCCATCGGTGGGGAAACAGCGTATGAGATCGCGCCGCTCGTAACATCGATAGTCACAAGATAAGAAACAGCGGGAGGCGGAGAAGATTGAGTCACGCTGGAATCTTTTCCTGCTGCAAAAGGACTCACCACAGCCACGCTGCCCGCCGCGGCAAGGAAACGTCTCCGGCTTACGTTAGAGGCATCAGATTTTGCAGACATGAAGCTCTCCTTCACCGCTGGATTTTTTATCTTCGTCGTAGACCACGACCTCAGCTTCTACTTGGACGAAACTGCTTCCCCCACTAACCGACCGAACTCCGGCTCCGAACGCAAACTTGCCAATTCAGGATTGGCGATGAGTTGTTCGCGTGGATAACCTGCATGGACAGCTTTCTCTAGCCATTTGAGAGATTCCTGTGGTTCTTTTGCTTCCAGATGAACGAGGCAGGCTATACGAAGAATGTCCACCTCATTTGGGCTCGCTTGCAACGCCCGCAAAAGATATTGTCGGGCTTCCACGGTCTCGCCTGCCTGTTGGGGTATACCCGACTCACAGCGCCCGCAGGATCAGCACTCAGAGATCGTGCTTTACGATTCACGGTTCCGACGCTGATGGACTCGAAAGGCTTGCGGGCGAATCTGACGCCCATATCGTCAAGGTCATTGTTTTGGAACGGCAACGCATCAGTGATGAATTTGTCAGCTATTAGTTCGTGTGAGATTCGCGGCAGTAGAGTGGTTGACTGTTTGCGTGGAACCGGCACCTCCGATTAGCCAGTTCCCGTTAACAGGCGTGGGTGTTGAAAAACTCCGTCACGAGGAAATGGCCGAAAAAACTTTGCGTTAGCAAGCCCTACAAACGACTTTCTCAATTTTGCTAGACATTTTCTATCCTCTAAATTTTCGCTGTTTCGAGAAAAAGGGACTTTTTCAACAGCCACAGGCGATTTCACTCAAAACTTCTCCGGGTTATCTGCACAGGAGCGTGGAAGTGCATTTAAACGATTTCCTAAAACGCCGAGAACTCGTTCAGCCCAAGCCTCTGCATTATTGACGGGTACCGGGCGCAGAGACGCGAATAATTCTTCCGCGCACGCCATGTAGGGCAAGAGGGATCGATCAGACGACAATGGGCAACCACCCACCAGTGCTTCATCTTCTTGGCGATCAAGATTTCTCGAACTTGCGGTCTCGCGTGCATTTTTAGTGTCTCCTCCTGACTACGGCAATTAGCCGCTCGCGTCGGCATCAGCCCTTCTTATCTTTCCAATATCGAGCGAGGCAAGTTTGCGCCTCCGGCTGAGGACAAGCTGCGTGCAATCGCTCGCGAACTTGACCAAGACCCAGATCAATTGCTGGTGGTGCCGGGCAACTTCGATCCCGAATGTGGATCAGCGCAGTTTTTCGGCGCGGCACTACGAGCCCTTCGGGAGCAGAAAGAGATCGCTCTCGGCGAAATGGCCGCGAAAGTCGGAATGAGCACTCCGTACCTGTGCAACATTGAGCTTGGAAAGTTTCCGCCGCCCTCCGAAGAGAAGCTGCGCTCAATCGCCCACGAGTTGGGCCACGATTCCGACGAACTGCTCGCTAAAGCTGGGAAAACGGCATCCGACCTCTCGGTCATCATCAACAAATATCCTCGCCAATTTGCCGCGATTCTGCGCTCACTGCGGAAGTTTCGGGAATCGGATTTCCAAGTCCTCGTTAACGGTCTTGCCCAGCAGTTCAAGCCGGACGCTGTTCCTGCCGACCCGCCTTGGTCTGCAACACGGAAAGAAAAGACTCATGCCCAGATTCCTGTCGATTGGAAACTACTCGTGAAGGCATTCGCGGAGTGAAAAATGGATGCTGGCGCACAGCCCGAACCGTTTGTCGATGCCGACTGTGCCGCGAGGTTCTTGGCGATTGAACGTCGCCAGTTACTCGCTATGGCCCGAGGTGGTGTGATTCCAGCCTATTCCGCAAGTTTGGGTTCGCACCGCAAGATGTGGCGCTTCCGGATATCTGAGCTTGCAGGCGCAATGTCCAAGCGACTTAAAACATCTGTTGGCACAATCGAAGACAATATGGATAATCGTTCCCGGCAGTCCCGTAGCAGCCGGAAAGGAAGCTAAATGGCTACTACGAGATTTCAAAAAGGAAGTTTGAAGCAGGTGGATCGTGCAGAAGGGAGGAGTTGGGTGCTTCGCTACTTGGCGACCAGACCGGAAGATGGCAAGCGAGTGGAAGGCACTCCGCTCTTAATCGGATTGGTCCGTGATTTCCCAACCAAATCCTCAGCGAAGCAGCGTGTCGTTAGTCTAGGTCTGTTGGAGCAGATCAATTCGCCCCAACAAACTGCTAGCCTGACGTTCCGGCAGATCGTTCAGCACTTTAAGCATCCCGAGATAGGCGAACTTCATGACCTCGGGGACGGAACTCGGGAGACTTTGGAAGGGAACATCCAACACTGCATCGACCGCTGGGGCAATACTTCGGTATTAAGCATCAGGGTTCTGGAGGTCGAGTCTTGGCTGAAGTCGCTTGCGAAGGAAAACGGTGGGCAGTACGAGTGGTCAACGTTGGGAAAGATTCGTGACGCAATGTCTGTGGTCTATCAGCACGCTCAACGCCACGAAATCATTCCTGCCGGGGTGGAGCACAATCCAGCGCGAGCCAGAAAGTTTGGTGGCCCGAAGATTAAGACCAAGTCAGGGTACAAGCCAGTGAGGGTCACTCCAGCACAGATCAAGAAAATGCTGGCAGTACTCCCGCTCCTGCAACGGACAATGGTCATCCTTTGCTCGTTGACCGCCATCCGTATCTCTGAATGCGTGGGTCTTCGCTGGTCTGCCATCTCTTGGCTGGAGAATAAGATTTATATCTGGCAGAGATGGCGACGAGGCAAGATCGGGAAGCCGAAGACCACGGCATCCGACAGCTATGTCGCGCTGACCCCGGTGTTGGCACGCTATCTGGAACTTTGGCGAAAGGAAACACCCTACGCGGAAGAGACAGATTGGGTCTTCGCCTCAGAAAAGACGAACGGCAAGACACCTCGGTTTGGAGGAATGCTGGTTCGGGATTACCTGTACCCGGCTGCCGAACACGCTGGGATTATCTTCCGGCAGCAGGACGGCAGCTACGCCGATTCCACGGGGCGCAAGGTCACGCGTTTCGGGTTCCACAACCTCCGCAAGGCTGTTTCCGATTATCTGAACGAAGGCAAGAAGGTTGACGTGCGGACGATTCAGGACACCTTGCGGCATGAGAACCCGGAAATAACCCTTGCGCGGTACACCGAGTCCAGTCTGGAATCCCGGCTTGCCGCACAAGATGTCATGGCTGACGCGATTTTTTCCGATCCCAAACGGGTGCAATGACCTGTTTGGGCTGAAACTTGGGTGAAAACTTGGGTTGGACAATTTTGGAGTGCGATGGCAAACTATAGACACTCTTAGAGTTGGGCGCTTAACTCAGCGGTAGAGTGCCATCTTCACACGGTGGAAGTCACAGGTTCGAATCCTGTAGCGCCCACCATCTTTTCAATGACTTACCGGCTTGGCCGGTGCTTGCGCGGGAACAGATGGGAACAATAAGCCAACAATCCCGCGCTGGGCGGCTCGTTTGGCTGGCGTGACTGCCTGTACGTAGCGAATCCATCGTAACACTGACGTTTGCATGGCGCATGAGGGACTGTACCGTTTTCAGGTCCGCTCCATTTGCATTTATCAGCGTTCCGAACGTGTGACGCAGCGTATGCCAACCTAAGCGCTTCGTGATCTTTGCCCGAAGTGCAGCAGGACGGATATGCTTCTCCATAGCGCTATTCGGCCAAAGCGGTTGCTTCCCGTCCATCTCCATGGACGCGAATACATAGTCCTCAGGTTGGTTGTAGGCGCACTGCCTACGCCAATCCGTAAGGACATCGGATAACCCAGTCTCCAACGGAATCGGTTTACGGCTCTCTTCCGTTTTCATCTGACCGATACACTGACGCACGATGCCACGGCTGAGAAGGATTTCCCCGGACGGCTTGCAGATTCTATCACGGCTGCAGAGGGCTTCTTCCTGCCTGTGGCAAGGGTTTCAAGCCACTCGTTGAGTTCACTGGCACGAAATCTCCAGTAACGGCCGATGCGGAGGGCAGGAATGTCGCCAGCTCGGGCAAGCCTCTGCACCGTCTTCGGATGGAGGCCAAGGAGGTCCCCGGCCTGGGTATCCGACAACAGAGGCTCGAATTGAAGAGAGGAGCGCACCATGGCGGTCATTGCCCAGCCTCGGCCGCTCGAATCCACTCTTCAGTGCCGCCCCATGTAGCAACCGAGCTGCCCGCACAGAGGCGCCCGTAGACGATTTGACTGCTACAGGGGCACGCCGAGAGCGGTTGGATGTGGGGGATTAAACGAAGCGAACGCGTGGAACGGTACATTTGTGAACACCTTGGTTTCTCACCCAATGGTCGCCCTCTTGTGGGCTTCCACAGTGCTCAGGTATACGCACGTCCGATCTTCGCCTTATATTCTTTCTGAGCCGACCACAGTTACTGCTGTGAGAGACGTGGTAGCGTGCCTAACTCAGGGCCGCCGATTCGGATGGCTGCCTGGATACATATTTGACACACCAAAATCTTAAATCAACCGGTTTTTTATTGGCGAACAAAACACGAAACTTGGTGAATTGAGCCCTATAACTTTAGGGTTTTCTGGCATCGGAACGTTTTGACCCAACGTTGCAGAGTTGAGAGTTGCGGTCACCAGTTCCTGCGGTGCTATCGTTTGTGCGGTCGAGCGGAGGGGACAACTAACTGGCGCAAAAGTTCGGGGAGAGTTTTTACAACTCAGGAGAGGTTTGGGCCAGCGCAGCGACCGCTTCCGAGCTGTGAAAGCGCGGTGGGCCCGTCCTTTAGGGTTTTACTCCCGTCCTTTTGGCCGCGTGCAACCCGTGCAACGTAGTGCCACGAGGCGAGTGCTGAACCATCACCGTAGTTCCCAGGCTTAGAGCCTCTAACAAAACCGCTGCTTCAGATAAACCAAGAAAAGAAGACGGCTTCACTGCAGCTTTGCGTACTCCGCTTTGGCCTGCTTCAGGATGGGGATGTCGGGGTCGGCGTCTATCCAGGCAGCGAAGAAATCCTGGTAGGCCGTCTTGGCTTTCGCGGTATCGCCTTGCAGAACATAGGCGCGGGCCATACCGAGGTGCGCCAGAGGATAGAGAACACTGACCGAATCGAGACCGCGATGGTCAAGAATTTTCTGGTACTCAGCCGCAGCCTTTGCACCGTCATGAGCGCGAAGAAAAGCTTCGCCGCGAATGGCCATGACTGCATATGCCACCGCAACCCCCCTTGGGGACGCGAGTTCGTAAGGGATCGCTGACTCGGTTTGCGCGATCGCCTGATCCGGCTGATTGTGCTGGAGGCTAAGAAGCGCCCGAACCAGCGGAAGATTATACCGATTCAACAAAGTATCGGAAGGGGATTCCTTAGCTCGATCGTCGGCAAGTTTCTGAGCGCGAGTTGTATCACCCAGACGCGCAAGCAGGTAAGCAGCGAAGACTCGTGAAACGGGATCGGCTGATAGAGCCAGCCCCGCTTCCGTTCTTTGTCGAGCCTCGGGAACAAAGCCGGCCTCCAGGTCGCACTGGGCTTCGTATTCCAAAGTACCCGCGCTATATTCCTTGTATCCCGCGGCCTGAGCCGCGGTAAAGGATCGAGCATACGCATCACGAGCCTGTTTGATTTTCCCTGCTGCGCACAAACCATCGGAGTGAAAGCCCAAGAAGATCGGTTCGTATGGTTTACCGGCAGCCTGCGCCAGTTCCTGGTGCATCGCGGTCTCGTCCCCGCGAATGTACGCTAGTTGGTAGGTCACAAGATGGACGGCCCAGGAATCGGCCTTCTGTGAGACGGCTTGGTCGGCGATGGCCTTCGCTTCGTCGTAGCGGTTCAAATGCAGATATGAGACAGCAACGTTCTGGTATGCATAGGGATCCTTGGGATCGAGCCTCAGCGCTTCTAGAGTCGGAGCAAGACTCTTTTCGGGTTGGCCGATTCCCTCATACATGAGTGAGAGGTTGTCCAGCGGAAGGTCGTCGCGGGGATAAGCCTGGATCCACTCCTGGAATGTCCGGATGCTTGCATCCGCATCCTGAGTGACCGAGTCGTAGTAATGAGAAGAAATGTAAAACCTCTCCAGTTCACTCGTCCGGTCTTTGAGGTCAAATGCCCTCTGCAAATCCTGGTGCCCTTCCTGGGCATTGTTCATGTTGTTATTGGCGACGCCCAATACCGCCCAGGCCATGGCGAAGTTGGGGTCGAGTTCGACGGCGTGTTTCAAATGTGGGATGGCTGCATCGTCGTGGAACCGAGTGTGCGCGGCCTGGCCCAAACTGAATTCCTTCAGTGCCTCCAGGGACGAAGTCGTGGCCGCTTCGAGCGGGGTGGCAAATTGCTGGACCGAGCTAATGGATTCACCCAGCCTCTCACGCAGTCGAGATGCACCGCCGTCGAGCGATTTTAAGACTTGTTCCTTGCTGTCAGCTTCAACCTGTTCGCGGTCGAGCGTGTCTCCGCTTTGCGCGTTGGTCGCCTCGAGCGTGATGACATAGTGGCTGCCAAGGCTCGCGATGGAACCGGTCAGCAAGCCCGTGACGCCTTCGCGCAGGCAGATTTCATGGGCAACGTCTTTGGTGATGCGCTCGTCCGGAGAGCGCCCCATGAAGCGCAGTGCCTGCTGAATCCGCGAATCGGAAAGAATATTCAGGTACGGCGATTGCTCCAGCTGAACCGCCAGCGCCTGCTTCAAAGTGCCGTCGAAAACCGCGTCGCCGGTGGTGTTGACGAAGTCGGCGAGCAGAACGCTGTCTTTTTCGCTGAGTTTCGCGGATGATTTCGAGCGGAGATAGAAAACGACGGCGACGATGAGGACGACGAGCACTGCTGCTACGGGCAGGATGATCTGCCACGGCGTTTTGCGTGGAGTGATGGGGCTGACGGCCGGCGAGGTTGGAGTCGCCACTTGCGTGGGCACTGAAGCCTGCACCGTTACTGCTGAAGCTGCGATGGACGCAACGGAGGAGACGCTCGCGGCTGGCGAAAGCGGCTCTTGACCGGCTGCCGAACTGGAACTGTGAGCGACGGCGCGGCCGCTGTCGGTATCGCGCTTGAGCCGATGCAAGTCGGCGCGCATGTCGGCGGCGCTCTGGTAGCGCAGGTTGCGGTCTTTTTCCAGCGCCTTGTGAATGATGTCTTCCAGCTTCGGAGGCAGATCGGGATTGAGCCGAACCGGGGGAACAGGCGCGCGGTCCAGGATCGATTGAAAGATGAGCGCTGAGGTTTCCCCGCGAAACGGCAGTGCCCCTGTCGCCATTTCGTAGAGCACCACGCCAAAGGAGAACAGATCCGTGCGCGGATCCAGTTCCTTGCCCTTCGCCTGCTCGGGCGACATATAGGCCACAGTACCGAGCGTCGACCCGGGGCTGGTCAGGTGTTCTTCGACATCTATAGCCGTGGGCGCCGTCGCGTCGGGCACTTCCGCCGGATCTCGCGGGCCGGTTCTTACCTTGGCCAGACCGAAGTCCAGGATTTTGGCGTGTCCGCGTTTGGTGACGAAAAGGTTTGCGGGCTTGATATCGCGGTGAACGATGCCGCCGGTGTGGGCGGCGTCGAGGGCATCGGCAATCTCGATTCCCAATGAGAGGATCGTTTCGAGATCAATGGGGCGGCGGCGATCTGGTACTTGAGCGTGGCGCCGTCGAGGAACTCCATGACCAGGAAATGCCGGCCGCCTTCCTCGCCGATGTCGTAGATGGTGCAGATGTTGGGATGGTTCAGCGCGGATGCGGCCTTGGCCTCGCGGCGAAAGCGCTCGAGCGCCTGAGGGTCCTGGGCCAGATCGTCGGGAAGGAACTTGAGGGCAACAAAACGTCCGAGGCGCGTATCTTCGGCTTTGTAGACCACCCCCATACCGCCGCCGCCCAGCTTCTCGACGATGCGATAGTGCGAGATGGTCTGGCCGATCATTGCAGCAGAATGCTACGTCCGTGAAAGGGGCAAGTCAATGAAAGCTATATTGTTTGGGCGCATCAAAAGGATGGTTGTTGATAAATCTTAGTACCCTATCGACAACTGCGCCGGCGCCGAGCACCCGCGTGGACCCGAGTGTTTTCCCGCCGGGGCACTTGCGATAGGGGGATTTGGACGAAGCCTACGCCGCCATCGTCGGCGCTGGAGAGTGGAACGGCTCTTCGCTTGGATGCACCACTTCCGCCGCCTCGTCACCCGATGGGAATACCACATCGAGAGCTTCCTCGGCTTTGTTCAACTCGCCTGCCTTCACATCTTGCTCAGGCATTTATGAAACTGCATCCAGACCCGTTTCGTGGTACGCGATCCCAGAGTACCTACTCCGAAATCATCCGA
>Ga0073928_10001647_pt1 | contig 41883 bp, 35 predicted proteins | sample PaiPotPPA55metaG_FD_76969 | JGI IMG/M metagenome (GOLD analysis project Ga0073928, IMG submission 76969) | Iron sulfur acid spring bacterial and archeal communities from Banff, Canada, to study Microbial Dark Matter (Phase II) - Paint Pots PPA... ...
CCACGACAGCGAAGATGTTTTCGAAACTGAAGTGCTGCCGGGTCAGTTCAGCGACCAGGAACGAACCCGCAATGCCACCAAACCGGCCAATGCCGAGCATCCATGCAACGCCGGTGCCACGCCCCTGGGTAGGATAGAACGCAGCCGCCAGTGCGGGCATGGATGACTGCGCCGTGTTCATCAGCACGCCTGCCGCAAAAACGACGACGATCAGTAAGCTGATATTGCCCACCGCGTGACCAATGCAATACACGCTGATAGCGGTCAACGCATAGCATGCTCCAATGATGCGGTTCGGATTGAAGCGGTCCATCAACACGCCGCACAGCACCGCGCCCACGCCGCCAAGCGGGAACAGCGCGGAAATCAGCGTGGCGCGCTGCGCGCTCAGACCCGCCTCTTTAAGCAGGATCGGCATCCAGTTGATCGATGCATAGAAGATGACAAGTCCCATGAAATAGGTCAGCCAAAGCATCACCGACCCAACGATGTACTCCCGCGACAGCACTAGCCGCATACCGCTTTTCCCCGGCACGGCCTGAGCCTGTTCCGTCATCACGAACGAAGTAGCGTCGACAGCGCTCCGGCCAATACGACTAAGCGTTGCGCGAATCTTGTCGACCGGATGCGCATGGGCGACCCGGTAACGCACCGACTCCGGAAGCGCGATGAGCAGCAAGACCGCCAGCAGCAGCGGAGTCGTGCCGCCAAGGACCAGAACGCTGCGCCATCCGAAAGCGGGAATCATCCACGCCGCGAGAAAACCGCCAAACGCGGCTCCGAGCGGGAAACCGCAGAACATCAGGTTGATCAGGGTTGCGCGCCGGCGATCCGGGCAGAACTCGCTCATGATCGTCACCGCGTTCGGCATGGCTGCGCCCAGTCCGAGACCCGTGATGAAGCGCAGTATCGTCAGGTGCGTGAGGTCGCCGGAGAAAGCGGAAGCCAGGCACGCAACGCCGAAGATCACGACCGATGCAATCAGAAGAATGCGCCGTCCCAGGCGGTCGGAAAGCGGACCGGCGAGGAGCGCGCCGAACGCCAGCCCGAACAACGCGGCGCTAAGCACCGGAGCAAGCGCGGGCCTGCTGATATTCCACTCGGTGATCAGCGACGGGGCGATGAACCCGATAGCGGCTGTGTCGAATCCGTCCAGCAGGACGATGACAAAGCACATTGCAAAAATCAGCCATTGAAACCCGCCGAACGGGTGTTCATTAATGAAGGTCTGAACGTCGACTGACGAACTCCTGCTCATGTGTCTCTTCCTTTTTTTGTTACGTCGTCTCGGGGCATGCTGGACGACGCGGGGTTGCTGACTGCTTGGACGCTGGCGGCACCAAATGACCGGAACTGACGAAGATTGGGTGAACGACAAGACCGTCGGGCACGCTGCCGGTCTGTCGAGTCGCACTCAGTTTAGTCCGGTGTATCCGATCCTGAAAGCTCGCACTTACGCTGAAAACACCCACTGCTTGAGGAGCTGTGCGGTCGTTGCCGCGTGCTCCTTGTTCCGTGTTCTATTCCCGCTTAGAACGCGTGACGGATGCCTATCAGGCCGGTCTGGTTCTCTCCGGCAGGAGGCGTGGTGCCGCCGCCACCCGAGTTGAGGGAGTACCGCCCCTGCGAGCTGTTGCTCAGATACGAGCCCTGCAGATACACCGCCGTGGCCTTGGACAGCGAATACGCGCCCCGCAGCGTGCCCATGGTGACGCGTGCATCCTGTTCAGCGTTAGTGATACGGAAGACCTCGCCGTCCAGCGTGAACGCCGGGGTGATCTGATACGCCGCGCCGAGATAGAACAAGTTCGGTGATCCCCGGCATGCGCACGACATGGTCGCCCGCCGCATTCGCATGCGATACATATTCAACGCCGGTATCAAGGATTCCGTACAAAGTCACGCTGCTTCGCGCAAATGCCGATGCGCTGACCAGACTGAACCCGCCTACGATTAACGTTGAAATTTTCATCGATCTCCGTCTCCTGTTCTTAGAGTAATTTTTGTTGTTCGACATACGAACATAGTTTCGCTTTGCGAACCGACTAAAGCTTGGCGGGGATACTAGTGGCGGGATATTGGCGTCGCCTATGCGGGGCAACCCCTAAACGCAGGCGCGTTTGGTCGGCCGATCGGCTTTAAGCCGCGTGGCATAACGCTTCTCAAGCACTATCCGGGATTTGTATAGTGCGTATCGCCGAGTGAGGGGCTCGGTTGAAGCACGGACAGTGACGCCCGGCGGGAGCTGCGAATAAGGATGCTTGACGATCGCGCCGAACGCCATGTTTGCTGAACGGGACCGGAAGGTGACGTGATGCCTGTTGTGGTCCTTCCGGTCGTCACCCGCGCTGCCGCATGGTCTCCTGGCCATCTGAGCGCGCCGGCGTGGATTTCACTATAGTGCACACGATGAACGCCCGATGCAGGGTTCGTGTCGGCTAACGCCGGGATTTCAAACCCGCGCCCTGATGCGCCTTCGTCTGCGATAGCCGCTGTATCCGCCACCGCCGCCGACTCTCTTGCCAGAGTAGAAGCCTCACGCTGCGCCGGGCGTCCTGATGGATATCGAAATAGTCAGGACGGGCAATGTCGATTTATCAAGGCGTCGTTCGTCATGCATGTAAGGCCGCGATCGGGCAATGCGCCAATGGACGCGCCGCATCGCGCCCCCATTTTCACTCGCGCGCAATACCGCACAGCGCGCACCGGACCCGGCAGGTTTCGACTACCATGCCGCCACTCTTTACCACCGACAAATGATGACACGACGCTTTCTTCAACTTGCCATTGTGCTGGGCCTGATCACCGCGGTGGGCCCGTTCGCCATCGACATGTACCTGCCCGCGCTGCCGTCCATTGGCGGGGCGCTGCACGCCACCCCGGCCGAGGTGCAGATGAGCCTCATGGTGTTTTTCATCACGCTCGGGGTCTGCCAGCTCGTGTACGGGCCTCTCTCGGATATCTTCGGCCGCAAGATGCCGATCTACGTCGGCCTCGCGATTTTCACCATCGGCAGCGTGGGCTGCGCCTTTGCGCCGGACGTGCATGTGCTGATCGGTTTTCGTGTGCTCCAGGCGTTGGGTGCGTGTGCCGGCATGGTCGTTCCGCGCGCCATCGTGCGGGACCTTTACACCGGCCACGACGCCACCCGCCTCATGTCGCTGCTTATGCTCGTCGTGAGTGTGTCTCCGCTCCTGGCCCCGCTGACCGGCAGCTTCATCATTGCGGCGTTCGGCTGGCGCGGCGTCTTCTGGGCGCTGACCGTGACGGGCGGGCTTGCGCTCGTGCTTGCGGCTACGCAGTTGAAGGAGACGCGGGAAATCCATCATCGCGCCGGTAGCTCGTGGGCAAGTGCGTTTGCGGGATATCGAAAATTACTTAGTGACCCGATGTTCCTTGGTCTCACGTTTGTCGGCGCGTTCGGCGTCTCGTCGTTTTTTATCTACCTGGCAAGTGCCTCGTTCGTAATCATCAACCACTATGGTTTGTCGCCCACCCTGTTCAGCTTGTGCTTCGCGCTTAACGCGGCGGCGTTTTTCGGCTTCAGCCAGTTGACTGCGCACCTCACTGCCCGGTACGGCCTGCCGCGCGTCATTCGCGTGGCGGTTACCGGCTTCGCGATTGCAATGAGCATCGTAGCCGTGCTGTTTCTGGCGGGCGCCGACAGCCTCGCGCTGATGATGGTCTTCCTGTTTATCGGCTATGGCTTCCTGGGGCTGGTATTACCGACTGCCGCAGTGTTGTCGCTTGAAAGTCATGGGGCAATTGCGGGTACGGCTTCGGCGCTGATGGGTGCATTGCAGTTCGTGATCGGCGCTGCGGTGATGGCCGTGTCCGGCCTGTTCGCCGATGGCGCACCCAAGCCGATGATGGCCGCAATCGCACTCTCCGCGTTGCTGGCGTTTGCCATCGCCCGCCTCACGCTGCGCACCGAAAACGTGCAACTGCCAGCAGCGGCAGAATAGGAACCCCGCATGGCATTGAGCGGCAAACGCGTTGCCCAGGCACGCAATGCCACCCTCACGATGCGGTCCTATGAGATCAATGGGCCTGACAAAGAATCGCCGTCATCACTGGCGTGACTTCGTGAACAATAGCGTCGCTGCCTATTTGATGCAGGCGGTCCCTGACGTCGTCGGACGTGCCTGTCACCACTACGCCGTAGGCCCAGTCCGCAACAGGATCGCCCTTGCCCGGCTTGAAGAGCGGATCATCCTTCTCATAGCCGAGCACCACAAAGACCGGGAGATCGAACGCCGTCAGCTTCACGCCCCGGGCGGGCCGGAACGCGTTGATTGAATTCTTCTCGACGTGCATGGGCTTCTGCTGTATCTCACCGCTCTGCATCAGCGCGCTGATAAACACATGGCCCGTCGATTTGCAATTGAGCTGCTCTTCTACCGCGCTTGCATATGCAGATGTCGACAAACACCCGAAGGGCGCAAGCGCGACCACGGCGACAACTCGAATAAGCTTGCTGACCTGCCTGGGGACCCGCATGGTTGGCCTCTGTTCTTTCGATGTTGCATCAGCCGCAACGAACTTCCTGGTCGCGGAGTTTTACTCTACCTGCACCGGCAAATTGTTGCCGGATTGCCAGATGCCCTGGCGCCCCCTTCAAACAATCGCGATCCGATGGACATGCAAGCCGGCACTCGGCTTGCATGTCCATCGAACCGGGGCCGTCGGCACGTCCAAACCTCCGCTTGCAGAGTCACCCCCATTGCGGACGTTATTGCCTGATGTGTCCGTTCCCTTTCGAACTTTCAAAGATTCTTACCGACGCTGTTTCGAGGTTTTCCACTAACTCCGAAATGGACGCCCGCACACGGGGCCATCCGTCACAAATGTGCCTTTACATTTTCGATTTTGTTCACTAGCATTCGAATGCGAACATTATCGGTTCGATAGATTTTCTTAATTGACATGAGTGAATGACGTGAATCGAGGCGTGATGGCTGATCTCCCGGCAATAACGCGGGTATTGGCCAAGCCAAAATGGTGTGCGTTTCTCGCGGGTCTCGCATGCCGGTGTTCTTTTGCGAACAGGGCGAGTTCGATGAACCACGCCTTCATCCCGCCGTTTTGGCGGCCTTTACCCTAACTGCATCAAACGGTTAACCGGATTTAACGTCGCAATCAAAACGTAATTTTCGCAGAAACGCCCGTCTCACCGAAACCGCAGTCAAAACAAGAAACCAGCAACGCCGCGAGGCATCATGCAAGAAGCGGCGATCCATTTAAAAAACCAGTGGAGAAGACACAATGCAGGAGCAATATATCCTCGCGCTCGATCAGGGCACGACGAGTTCACGCGCAATGGTGTTCGATCGCCAAGGTAACGTAGTGTCCGTGGCACAGAAGGAATTTGGCCAGATCTATCCGCAGCCGGGCTGGGTCGAGCACGACCCGCAGGAAATCTGGTCGACCCAGGCCGGCGTCGCCGCCGAAGCCGTCACCCGCGCGGGTCTGAACGGCGCATCGATCGCCGCCATCGGCATTACCAACCAGCGCGAAACCACCATTGTGTGGGACCGCGAAACCGGTCAGCCGATCTATAACGCCATTGTCTGGCAAGACCGCCGTACCGCCGACTTCTGCGACCAGTTGAAGGCGCAGGGGCTGGAAGAAAAGGTTCGTGCCAAGACGGGCCTGCCTATCGACTCCTACTTTTCCGCGACCAAGATCCGCTGGATCCTCGACAACGTGGAAGGGGCGCGCGAGAAAGCCAAACAAGGACGCCTTGCGTTCGGTACGGTCGACAGTTGGCTGGTATGGAACTTCACGAAGCACGGCCTGCATATCACCGACGTCACCAACGCGTCGCGCACCATGCTCTTCAATATCCACACCCTCAAATGGGACGACGAACTGCTCGACGCGCTCGACATTCCGCGCAGCATGCTGCCTGAAGTGCGTGCCTCGTCGGAGGTGTACGGCCCGACCAAGACCACGGTCTTCGCCTCCAAGATCCCGCTTGCCGGCATTGCAGGCGACCAGCACGCCGCCCTCTTCGGCCAGATGTGCACGAAGTCCGGCATGGTGAAAAACACCTACGGCACCGGTTGTTTCCTTGTGATGAACACGGGCGACAAACCGATCGAATCGCGCAACAACCTGGTCACCACCATTGCATGGCAGATCGGGGACCAGGTCAACTATGCGCTGGAAGGCAGCATCTTTATCGGCGGCGCTGTCGTGCAATGGATCCGCGACGGGCTTGGTATCATCAAGAGTGCGAATGAAATTGAAGCGCTCGCACGCAGCGTGCCGCATAGCGACGGCGTGTATATGGTGCCAGCCTTCGCAGGCCTGGGTGCGCCGCACTGGAATGCGCGCGCGCGCGGCACGCTGTTCGGCGTGACACGTGGCACGACCTCCGCCCATATTGCACGGGCGGCGCTGGAAAGCATCGCTTTTCAATCAATCGATGTACTGAAGGCCATGGAAGCTGACTCCGGCATCCGCATTGGCGAATTGCGCGTGGACGGCGGTGCGGTCGCCAACAACCTGCTGATGCAATTCCAGGCCGACATGCTGGGCGTGGACGTGGTGCGTCCGCAGATCAGCGAAACCACTGCGTTGGGCGCGGCGTATCTGGCCGGGCTGGCAGTCGGTTACTGGAAAGACGTGAATGAACTGCAAAGCCAATGGAAGCTGGACCGTCGTTTCTCGCCCGATATTGCGGCCGACGAGGTCAAGCGCCAGATGCACGGCTGGCAACGTGCGGTGAATGCCGCCAAGGCGTGGGCCGACGCCACCTGAGCGCCATCCGGGTCTGACCTGAATGCCACCTGAGTGCCACCTGAACATCAGATTGAACCTGAGTTCAGTGTGAGCCTCGGTCGCGTCTATCCGGGTGTCTTCTGCCGTCGCGCAGTTCTTCTTTTAAGGATTCCTAATGTCATCAACTATTGCAAAACCTACCGGCAGGCAATTTGTCGGCGAACTCATCTCAGAGGCTATCGCCGTTCTTATCATCATCGCGTTTGGAGATTCGGTGGCGTGCATGTACGTGCTGTACGATCCCAGCCCGTATGTGAATGCTTACTGGGGTGTCTGCATGTCGTGGGGCCTGGCCGTGACGCTGGCCATCTATGTCACAGGCTCCATTTCGGGCACCCATGCCAACCCCGCGGTGACACTGGCCCTTGCGCTATTCCGCGGTTTCTCGTGGAAGAAAGTGTTGCCCTACTGGGCAGCGCAGCTCGTTGGCGGCATATTGGGCGCAGTCATTGTTTATGCGCTGTTCGGGCCGGTGATCGACCATTACAACGCGATTCATCACCTGTCGCGGGCAGACGGCGGCGCAGCGGGCGTGTTCTTTACGCATCCGGGCCTGGCCATCACCCCCATGCACGCATTCTCCGATGAAGTCATCCTGACCGCGTTCCTTCTGTTCGGGATTTTCGCGATTACCGAGCAATTCAACGAAATGGCGCCCCAGGCAAATGCGGGTGCGCTCATGATCGGGTTCCTGGTGGCAATCCTTGGGTCGTCAATGGGCTACCTGGAAGCCTGGGCAATGAATCCGGCTCGTGATCTTGGCCCGCGTCTGTTTGCGTATTTTGCAGGCTGGGGTTCATCCGCGCTGCCTTCGCCGGACAACTACTGGTGGATTCCGGTGGCGGCCCCGTTGATAGGCGGCGTGATTGGCGGCGGCGCTTACCAACTGCTGATTCACCCCTTCCTGCCGGCGCGCGTGCGTGCATTGCAAGCGGAAGCCAATGGCGAGGTTTGCGAGCAAGGCCAGCGCACCTGATGCGTTGTTGATAGGCCAAGTTGGAGCCAGGTTTGTGCAGCGGCTAAGCGCCGGACGTTGGTTGGTCCGGTGCTTAGCCGCTCAGTACCGTCACTCAGTACCGTCATCTACGCCGTTGTTTCTGTCAGCGGCCACAACTTCTTTCATTCGCAACAATGCCCGCTAAGCGGCACCAAGCGATCCGGCTAAAGATCCGGAAAAATCACACCTCAGGCAGACCACGGCTTCCCAAGCCGCCCGTGAAAATACTGCGGCATCGCGTGAACCGCGCTCGCCAGCGCGCCCTGCACTACCGTCCGAATTATTGACCGGCCGGGGACACCATGGTTCCGCTTGTCGACGGCTGCGACGTTGACGTTCCGTTCTCCGTCACTCCGCCGTAACCGGTGGTGGTGTCTCCTGCATGCACGCGTGCTTCAGCAGCCTGAATATCACTCGGATAATAAGCGTCCTGCGAGCTTGGACGCCATCCCGCGTTCTCGAGCTGGACGAGGTCCGCCCGCACCTGGGCACGCGTGACGGGCTCATTCGTGGATTGTTGGGCGAACGACATGGCGGGTGCAGCCAGGACAAGCGCAAGTGTTGTGCAGATCAGTGCTTTCATGATGAGTCGCCTCTTTTGAAAAGTGGCTTCACTCTCAATGAATGAAGCCGATGCTTCACCGTCCGGTAAGCAACGGTAAGCGACTTCATTTTGCGCGGCCGGTCCTGACTCAAAGCTGACGCCCAGATGACAAGATCGTCATGTTGTGAATCCCAGCTTTCGAAGATAACAGCTTTGTAACCTTGCGGTCAGAACCGGGTAAAGGCCGGTTCGTCACACTGGCAGCACGTTACGAAGTCTCCGCCTTTCACACGCTGCTTATCTTCCGGGAATACCCATGTGGATTGTCAGACTGGCCCTACGCAGGCCCTATACCTTCATTGTGCTCGCGATCCTGCTGTTCCTGATCGGACCGCTTGCCATCATGCGTACGCCTACGGATATTTTTCCGAATATCAATATCCCGGTGGTCAGCATTGTCTGGTCGTTTAACGGGTTCTCCGCGGAAGACATGGCGAACCGGATCACGTCGAACTATGAACGTGCACTGACTTCGGATGTTGACGACATCGAACATATTGAATCGCAGTCGCTGAACGGCGTCTCGGTCATCAAGATCTTCTTTCACCCCGGCGCGGACATCAACCGCGCCATCGCCGAAGCCGGCTCGAATTCCGAGTCCATTCTGCGCGTGCTGCCGCCGGGCACGTTGCCGCCGAACATCATTACGTACAACGCGTCGACCGTCCCTATCCTGCAACTGGGGTTGTCGAGCAATACGCTGCCTGAGCAAACGCTCTACGACCTGGGTAACAGCTTTATTCGCACACAGCTTGCCACGGTGCAGGGCGCCGCCGTCCCGCTGCCCTTCGGCGGCAAGATCCGCCAGATCATGGTCGACATAGATCCGCGTGCGCTGCAGGCCAAAGGCTTGTCGCCAAGCGACGTGGTCAATGCCGTCAATGCGCAGAACCTGATCCTGCCGGGCGGCACGGCCAAGATCGGGGCACGCGAATACAACGTCCAGATGAACGGCAGCACGGACAGCGTCGCTGCGCTCAACAACCTGCCGATCAAGACCGTCAAAGGCGGCGTGGTGTATGTACGGGACGTGGCGCAAGTGCGTGACGGGTATGCGCCGCAGACCAATATCGTGCGCAGCGACGGCAAGCGCGCCGCGCTGCTTACGGTGGAAAAGACCGGCAGCACGTCGACGCTGACAATCATCTCTCAGATCAAGTCCATGCTGCCGAAGATCGCGGCAGGACTGCCGAAGGCGCTGCACATCACGCCGCTTTCCGATCAGTCGGTATTCGTGAAATCGGCCGTGACCGGCGTCGTGCGGGAAGCGCTGATCGCGGCATGCCTGACTGCGCTGATGATCCTGCTGTTCCTCGGCAGCTGGCGCGCAACCCTGATCATTGCCGTCACCATCCCGCTCTCGGTGCTGACCTCGCTGATCGCGTTGTCCGCGCTCGGGCAAACCATCAACATCATGACCCTCGGGGGACTGGCGCTGGCGGTCGGGATCCTGGTCGACGATGCAACGGTTGCTATCGAAAACATCACGCACCATCTGGAACGGGGTGAGCCGCTGCACGACGCCATTCTCAACGGATCGGGTGAGATCGCAGTCCCGACCTTCGTTTCAACGCTCTCTATCTGCATTGTGTTCGTGCCAATGTTCCTGCTCTCAGGGGTAGCCCGCTATTTATTTGTGCCCCTGGCCGAAGCGGTTGTGTTTGCGATGTGCGCGTCCTACTTCTTCTCGCGCACGCTGATTCCGACCCTCGCGATGTACCTGATGAAGATGCCTTCGAAAGACGGCAGCCCCGCACGCGGACCGTTCGCTTTCCTGATACGGTTCCAGGCCGGCTTCGAACGCCGTTTCGAAAAATTGCGCCACGGCTACAAGGCGACGCTCGGCCGCGCCATTGAAAACCGCCGCCGGTTCCTGCTGGTGTTCATGATGCTTTGCGTGGGGTCACTCGCGCTCGTGCCCTTCACAGGCCGCGACTTTTTCCCGGCTGTCGATACCGGTGAAATCCGCCTGCACATGCGTGCCCCCACCGGGACCCGGATCGAGCAAACCGCGCGTCTCGTGGACGAAGTCGAAGCGAAGATCCGCACCGTCATTCCGAAGTCGGACGAGGCCGCGTTGCTCGACAACATCGGCGTGCCGGTAAGCGGCATCAACCTGACCTATGACTCGTCGGCGCCGGTCGGATCGGCAGACGCGGACATCATGATCACGTTGAAGAAAGGACACGCGCCCACGGCGGACTACGTGGCGAAATTGCGCAACGTATTGACCGCGTCGTTCCCCGGCACCACGTTCGCGTTCCTCCCGGCGGATATCGTCAGCCAGATCCTGAACTTCGGTCTCCCCGCGCCGATCGACATCCAGATCGTCGGCAACAAGCTCGACCAGAACCGCGTGGTGGCGAACAACTTGCTGGCAAAGCTGAGGACCGTGCGTGGTCTGGTCGATGCCCGCATTCAACAGCCCGGCGACGAGCCCGCGATCAACGTCAACGTGGACCGGACCAAGGCGATGCAAGCCGGTCTCACGCAACGCGATGTCGCGCAGAACCTGCTGATCGCACTGTCGGGCAGCTCGCAAACCACGCCGAACTTCTGGCTCGATCCGAAGAACGGCGTGAGTTATCCATTGATGACTGAAGTGCCGCAATACGACATTCATTCGCTGCAGACACTGGCGAACGTGCCGCTGACGAAGGACGCGACCTCACCGTCGCCGCAAAACCTGCTGGGTTCATTGGGCACGATGTCGCGCGGCATGCAGCAAGCCGTGGTCTCGCACTACAACGTGCAGCCCGTGCTCGATATCTTCGCTTCAGCGCAAGGGCGCGACCTGGGCGGCGTGGCGTCGGACGTGACCCGGCTCGTCGACCAGGCGCAGGCACAGTTGCCCGCCGGCTCGTCGATCGTCATCCGCGGCCAGGTTCAGTCGATGAACGAATCGTTTAGCGGCCTGGGACTGGGACTCGTGTTCGCCATTGCGCTGGTCTACCTGCTGATGGTCGTGAACTTCCAGTCGTGGATCGACCCGCTGATCATCATCAGCGGCTTGCCCGCGTCGCTGGCGGGTATCGCGTGGATGCTGTTCGCCACGCACACCACGCTCAGCGTTCCCGCGCTCACCGGCACGATCCTGTGCATCGGCATTGCAACGGCCAACAGCATTCTTGTCATCAACACAGCACGCGAGATGCTGCAGGGCGGCGCGGCGCCGCTGACCGCTGCCCTTGAAGCCGGCTTCAACCGCTTCCGGCCGGTGCTGATGACTGCGCTCGCCATGCTGATCGGCATGTTGCCTATGGCCCTCGGCCTGGGTGACGGTGGCGAACAGAATGCGCCGCTTGGGCGTGCCGTGATCGGTGGCCTGGCGATAGGCACGGTCTCCACCCTTCTTTTCGTCCCGGTCGTATTCGGCATGGTCCACGCGTGGATCGAAAAGCGCCGCTTGCAGAAAGCGATGCACCAAGCCACTCCGTCCGTTCAGTGACTGCCTTTAAACGAGCTCAGACCATGAACCATCACAACGACATGCACGAACCACCGGCGCTGGCCGGTGAGACGACCACCAAGCCTTCCACACGACGGCGCCTCATGATGCCGCTGGCATTCGGCGCTATCGCTGCAGCATTGCTTGTGATTGGTATTGTTCCCAGACTGCATGCCAGCACCGCGTTGACCTCGCAAGCCGCCGCGCAGCATGCGCTCAGTGTCTCGGTCATCAAGCCGCGCAGCGCCCCTGCGGTCCAGGAACTCCTGCTGCCCGGCTCGGTGATGCCCTACGCCGATGCATCGATCTACGCCCGCACCAGCGGTTACCTCGAGCACTGGTACGCCGACATTGGCACCCGGGTGAAGACGGGGCAAACGCTGGCCGTCATCCAGACACCGGAACTCGATGCGCAGCTTCGTCAGGCTCGCGCCGACGTAGCAACGGCACAAGCCAATTTCGACTACGCGCAAGTCAGCGCACAACGCTGGCAGGAGATGCTGAAGACACAGTCGGTCTCCCAACAGGACACCGACACGAAGGTCAGCGACATGGAGGCGAAACGCGCCATGCTGCAGTCCGCGCAGGCCAATGTGCAACGCCTGTCCGAGCTTGTGTCGTACGAGAAAGTGAGCGCGCCCTTCGACGGCGTGGTGACCGCGCGCAACGTGGACGTGGGTGCGCTGGTCACGGCGGGCGGCTCGCCGGGGCTGGCCGCCATGCCCGGTGAACTCTTTCATGTGGAGCAGACAGACACGTTGCGAGTGTTCGTGGATGTGCCGCAAAACGATGCGCCCTACGTCACGCCGGGCACCGAGGTCTATCTGAGCGTGCAGCAATATCCCGGCAGGCGTTTCGCCGCGAAAGTCGCGCGCAGTGCCGGCGCGATCGATCCGGTCAGCCGCACGATGCACGTGGAAGTCGATGTCGACAACCACGACGGCGCGTTGCTGCCCGGCGCCTACGCGCAGGTACATCTGGAACTGCAGAATGCCAGCCCGGCACTCGACCTGCCGGTGAGCGCGCTCCTGTTCAGACCCAATGGCGTGACCGTCGCGGTGGTCGACAGTGCGGGTAAAACCGCGCTCAAGACCGTGACCGTTGGACGGGATTTCGGCACCCACATGGAAATCACGACCGGGCTCACGGCCACCGACCGCGTCATCGACAATCCGGGCGACGCCATCAGCCCTGGCGAGCCGGTGCAGATCGCTTCGTCCGCTTCCTGAGGATCGCGTCCATGCTTACGTCACCCTCCGCCCTCGCCCGCAAGACCCTGGTCGCCTGCCTGGCCGTCGCGCTCGGCGCTTGCTCCACCATGCCGGCCTATCAGAAGCCGGCCGTCTCCGTTCCGGCGCACTATACCGGCGCCCCGGGTTGGGCGCTCGCCGCGCCTGCCGATACCCAGCCGCGCGGCCCATGGTGGACCGTCTTCGGCGACCCGACGTTGAACGGGCTCGAAAGCCGGATTGATGTGTCGAACCAGACGGTGAAGAAAGCGGTCGCGCAATTGCAGCAGGCACGCGCGCTCGTCGACTATCAGCGCGCCGGCTTCTTCCCGACCGTGACCGCGGGCACGTCCGTGAGCCGGTTCCGTACCTCGCAGAACGTGGAGGGCCATTCGCTTGCGGGCAAGACCATCCCCGATTATTCCGCTGGCTTGAGCGCTTCGTGGGAGCCCGACCTGTTTGGCCGCGTGAAAGACGCAACCGTCAACGCGCAGGCAAATGCGGAGGCAAGCGAGGCCGATCTTGAAGCGGTGCGCCTCTCGATGACGAGCGACCTGGCCGTCGATTACTTCGACCTGCGTTCGCTCGATACGCAGAAGAAACTCCTCGACGACACGGTCAACGCCTATGCCGATGCGTTGCGCATCCTGAATCAGCAGTTGAAGAATGGCGCAATCGATGCCTCGGCGGTCGCACTGGCCGCGACCCAACTGGAAAGTACGCGGACGCAGGACACGGACATCGATGTCCAGCGTGCGCAGCTTCAGCACGCGATCGCTACGTTGATCGGCGAGCCGGCATCGACGTTCTCCATTGCGGCCAAACCGCAATCCTTCGTTGTGCCATCTATTCCTCCCAGCTTGCCCTCACAGCTTCTAGAACGCCGGCCCGATATTGCCGCTGCCGAGCGACGCGTATTTGCAGCCAATGCGCAGATTGGCGAGGCGCATGCCGCCTTCTTTCCCGATCTCGCCCTGTCGGCAAGCGCCGGACTCGAAAGCACGTTTTTTGCGCCATGGCTGACCGCCCCCAGCCTCTTCTGGTCCATCGGTCCGCAACTGGTGGGCACCTTGTTCGACGGCGGCCGGCGCGATGCCACGCTGAAGAGCGCGCACTCGCAATACGACGGATCGGTCGCCGATTACCGGCAGACCGTGCTCGTCGCGTTTCAACAGGTCGAGGACAATCTGTCGGCGCTGCAATCGCTTCAGAGCGAGGCCGCCAGCCAGCAACGCGCAACGTCCGCTGCCGGGCTTGCGTTGACACTGACGACCAACCGGTTTCGGGCGGGTGCGGTGAGCTATCTGGATGTAGTGACCGCACAGACCATTGCGTTGACCAACGAGCGTACCGCCGACCAGATCGATGCACGCAGGCTCGATGCAAGCGTGTTGTTATTGAAGGCGCTTGGCGGTGGATGGCAGGGGCTCACGTCCGCGCAAACGTCAGGATGAACGCCTGCGCCGCGGGGGTTATTGCCTGGATTTACCGCCTGGATTTATCGCCCGTGGAATGGGCCCGATCATCGTGCTCTTGCGATTGGCGCCGGGAATACTTCAGGGTGTCGAATATTCCCCAGAGGGCAATCGCAAGCCCAGCTCCGAACCCGCAAGCCAACAACACATAAGTACTCATTTGCAACCTTTGAATGGGTAAAGCGACGCCTGGAGATGCGCCCACCCGCTCATTACACACATGGCGGATCGAACCTGCATACCGTGTCAGCCCAAGTACGCAGAAGCATCGCTGTCCCGGATACTACCGATGCATCCTTTCAAAACCCATGCCAACCCCCACGCGCGCCGGCACGCGGTCATGCCGATAGGCCGTGACTCAGTGTCAGTCGGGCACGGGCACGGTATCGAGCGCGGCCCAGCTGACGCTTGATACGCCCTTGTCCATGCTGAGCCGGCTCGCAACGGCCTCAACCTTTGATTGATATTTCGGATGCGTTTCCAGCGTTGCGATCACTTCCACGCGCCCCGAGTCGCCGTCGACGTCCGTGCTGCTCAGTCCCTGGAACGACAGCGGCGCCGACACCATGGAGTTGGTGATCATCGCCCGAATATTCACCTCGTCCTCCGCGCGGCAGACTACCTTCAGCACGTATTTGCGCACGAGGTCGGCGGAAGAGACCGGCGTGGTATTGATCGTGCGCCCTATCTCGCGCAGCACGGTGTTGGTGAAGAGAATCACCAGGGTTCCCGCAATGGCGGGCCCATAGTGCGACGCCCCGCAAAGAACGCCAACGGCCGCTGAGCACCACAAGGTGGCTGCGGTATTGATACCCTGGATTGCGCCCTGCTCGCGCATGATGACGCCGCCACCCAGGAAGCCCACGCCGGACACCACATACGACGCGATCTGCGTCACGGTCGTGGTTCCGTTCCCGGTCATGGCGCCAAGGATCACAAACAAGCAGGCGCCGCTGGTCACCAGCGTAATCGTGCGCAGGCCAGCCGTTCGCTGCCGCAACTGTCTCTCCAGACCGATGGCAATGCCGCACGACAAAGCCGCGATCATGGGAAGAATGTACTCGTAGATCATAAAGCGATTCTTTGAATTGTAGTGTTCGCATGCATTGCCTGGGCGGAGACCGCTCAGGCACTCTCAATGGCCGCACCGGCGCAATGCCGGCGCGGCCCACCGTATTGTCTGCGTGTGACAGTCCGATGACAGCAGTCAAACTACCCTGTCAGACGGGTGCTGGCTTTGGCATGGCTCATACATGAATCATGCCGCCCCCGTTCCTCAACAGGGACGGGGCCAAGCAAAAGCAGCCGCCAGTATGGGCTCGCGGCAAGGCTCCATTCGGACGCCAAGCAAACGCTGCGGCCGATTGGCGCTAAGGGGTGCACGGGAAAAGTACTGCGACGCGCACCGTCTGCCTGATGGCAAGACGGCGGCTGAGAATTCAAGCGCGGAGTCCTGCCGGTCAGGCAGCTAAACAATCCAGAGGTCGACGACTACAAGTGTCCAAGGCACTAGCCCGATTTATGACAATGAACGAATTTTAGGCAGCGGCTAATTCACAAGTCAACAGCATTCTCCAGAGAGCGCAGAAATAGACGAGCGGCTGTTGTATGCCTCTTCGCGCTCGCCGGTAAAACACATCATGGGCGACGCATGAGCTCGTGACTTGAATTGTGAAAGCCCGGAGAAAGACTCCTGCTAAGCGGGGCTTAAAGAAGCAGCCGCTATTTTGATCAAGCGCCAATGTCGCTAGCCAGCCTTCCAAGCCGCTGCAATGCATCGTCCACGGTTTGATCGAATGGCTGCGGACAGCTCAAACGAATGAACGAAGCGAAGCGCTGAGAATTGGAGAAGATGGTCCCGGGCGCAATGCGAATGCCCTGTGTCAGCGCTTCTTCAAAGAGCCGGCCCGAATCCGTACCGGCCGGCAGCTCCACCCAAAGCACTACGCCGCCCACCGGCACACTAAGCCGCGTGCCGGTGGGGAAATAACGCGCGATAGCATCGGCGGTCGCTTCCCGTTGCGTCCGCAATCGCTCCCGCAACTGGAAGAGATGCCGGTCGTACGCACCCGACCCGATGAATTCCGCGGCAACAAGCTGGGACAAACTTTCGTTGTTCCGGCTCTGCGCATACTTAAGCATCTTGACGCGCTCGTGCCATCGGCCCGACGACATCCACCCCAGCCTCAAACCAGGTGCCAGCACCTTATTCAACGACGCGCAATGAATCACGCCGCCGTCGCGGTCCCATGCTTTCAGAGGTTTGTTCTGACCAGCGTCATCAAGCAGGTCCCTATATGGCTCGTCCTCGATCACCGCAACTTTATGCCGCGCGCAAAGCCGGACGAGGCCGGCCTTCCGTTCATTGGGCATCACACTGCCTAGTGGATTCTGCAGATGCGGCACGACCACCACGGCCTTGATGTTCCCGTAGGCGAGCAGCGCCATTTCAAGCGCTTCGAGCGACATGCCGGTTGTCGGGCTGGTGGAAATCTCCAGCGCGCGCAGACCCAGGCTCTCGATAATCTGCAATAAGCCAAAGAACGCCGGAGATTCGATCGCGACCGTATCGCCTGCCTGGGTAACCGCGCGCAGCGCCAGGTTCACCGCCTCGACACCCCCGGTCGTAGCGATCACCTCATCGGGTGAAAGCGTCATGCCCGCCGAAAGAGCCCGTTTTGCAATCGCTTGCCGAAGCACGGCCCCGACTGACTCTCCTCCAACGTCCGTGAGCAGCGTCGGCTGGTGCCGCAGGATCTTTATCGTCAGTGCTTGCAGCCGTGCGGTCGGGTAAAGCGATGCCGCGGCCGTTGCGCCAGCCAGATTCAGCGCCTCGGGAAACCGTTGCGCTTGCGCGATCACTTTCGAAATGGATTCGTGCAGGCCGACGAACTGCGCTTCCATTGGAGCAGAAGGGTTTTCCGGTTCATCGACACTGGGTAAAGCCGGTACCGTCCGCCGGCGAACGAAATATCCGGAGCGTGGTTTGGCTTGCAGCCAGCCCGCATCTTCGAGTCGCCGGAAGACCTGCAGCGCCGTCGAGAGGCTGACCTGATGCCGAAGCATCATGGCCCGGACGGACGGCATGCGATCACCCGGCACGAGCGTTCCCGAGGTAATCACACGGCGGTAGTGCTCGGCAAGGCGCTCATATAACGGCTCGCCCGCCATGGGCAGGTCGCGCGGCGGCATTTCAAGAGACATGGTCATTGTGCAGATGCTGCGGGTAACCCGTCGCTCGCGCCAGATACAGACACCGGGAAAATGGACGGAAACAGATGGGTAATAACGGCTCTGTTGCGCAACAGATTGTACAGCGCTGAATCTGTCGCCAAGCGAGGCAGCTCACTAAGCTTGAGCTGTGCTTCAGCCCTTGCGTAGAGGGCCCGGCGCCAATCCAGACAAACGCGGAAGGACCCTCTCATGCAAGCGATCAGGCAATGTTTCTATCCCGGGCGATTGAATGCCCGACATCAGCGTGCCGGAACACAGGTTGTCGCCATAGACGGCGTGCTTCGATTGACCTACCGTGATCCTGCTTTGGACTGGCTCTTGAATGTGACGTCCCCCGTGGCGGTGGACATAGAGGAAGGCGGGTGCCATGTGCTGCCCTACGACACGTTCGTGGAAATCGAAGCAGTCGGAAGTTCAGCGGTCAATGGACTAGTCAACGTGCCCGGGCGGCAATATGCCCTTATTTCGGCTATCGGGAGAGCGTTCGCATGGTTTGGATCGTCTTTGCGCGCCAGCGCTCAACGATCGGACGAGCAGAGGTGAACGTTATGCTTATGCTTGAAGCAAACCCGACGGTTGTTAGCTGAATCCGCGCGAAAAGCGCAGGTGCCATTGTCAGGTCCTCAGGCTGGATCAAGCGTGGCGACGGGGTTTCCATGCCGTTTGCTTGCGGTCTCCACCCAGCGGGCCTGATGTTGCCCGTCTTTCCCGCACTCGGCGAGCAACCATCGGACCAATTGATCCCTTGCCTCACCGAATCGGTCAGTCGGAGGCACGAGCAGGTAATAACCGCCGCTCGTTGTCATGGTCCTATTGCTTGCTATTGCCAGGCTGCCATTCTTGATAAGCGGGTCGATCAACGGAATCCATCCGAGGGCGACACCTTGTCCCGCAACCGTCGCCTCGATCACATTGGAGTAACTATTGAATGTGAAGTGCCGGCTATCGGGCGCGGGGATGAAGTCGTGCTCGTTGAACCAGTCCGCCCACGTAAGCCATCTCGACGGAACAGCGCTCTCCAGATGCAGGAAACGCTGTGCGGCAAGATCCTGGCGGCTGAGTTGATCCTCCGCGTTCTTCAGCAACGAAGGAGCGCAGACCGGCACGACCGTCTCCGCAAATAATCGCTGAACCGTGCAGCCCGACCACCGGCCGGCGCCGAACGTGATAGCGAGGTCTGCGTGATCGCGCATGGCGTCGAAGTCCTGTTGCGACGACGTAATGCGAACGTCGAACTCTGGCATGAGGCTGCGCAACTCTGCAAGCCGGGGCAAAAGCCAGTACGACGCAAAGCCGAAATCGGTTGCAAGGGTCAAGGTGCGGCGTCGGCGACGTGACCGTATGTCAGATACGCGGGAACGGATGCTGTCCAGGCTCTCGAACACGGCTTCGAACAGGCTGGCTCCTTCCTCCGTCAGTTCAACGCCTCGGTGCAAGCGCTTGAAAAGCGGCATGCCAAGGTCTGCTTCAAGCGCACTGATCCGATGGCTCACCGCCGGTTGCGATGTGCCGAGTTCACGCGCCGCCGAAGTGAAATTCAGATGACGTGCGGCTGCATCGAAATACGCCAGGGTCTGTAACGGTGGGAGACGTCCACCGCCGTCAGTAAGAATGGGTGCGCTAGCCATGAAAGTTCGCCCGATAATCGTTAGCGCATCTTAACGGCTGCCAGTCATTCTCCGTCTTAACAAAAGCAGATATGCATATTCGTATCCGCGATGTCCGTGATGTCTTAACGATCAAGGTGCGGACTAAGCGTTGATCATGGTGCTACCGCTACAACGGTCGCTACGGATGACGGGACGGCGCATAGCTACCTCTGTGAGATTGGAGGATACCTCGCTTATCCGCAGGACGCTCTACCGCTTAAACATCCTGCCACTGCCGAAACGCCGCGGCCTGCCCGCAATAGGTTCCCTCGCGATTGATCAGGTTCCAGACCGTCACGTTCTCGATCCAGAAGCGTCTTCCCGACTTGGCGATACGAAGGCCGCGGTATCCGCTTGCATAGCCTTTGGTCCGCACCGATTCGAGCAAACCATGGCGTTCCTCACGATTGGGATGTTCCGCGGACAACCGGGAACGCAGTGCCGTCATTTCGTCCCAAGTGTATTCGAAACATTGCTGCGCTGCCCGGTTTGCGTAGACAAACCGGGGGTCGGCATCCGCGTTGTGCGCGACTACGCAAAATGGCGCGTCTTCGTATAACCATCGCGCGGCATCGGCCTGCAAGACTTCCGGATCGAGCAACGGCGCACCAACCACCCGAAGGTGGCTGTCCGTCAGCAGATCGCAAAAGTTGGGGTCGAGGGCTAATGACATTGTCATGGGTCGAGTCTTAAGAGGTGAGCGTGACGTTTGGATTCAGGCAACGATGTTACCGTGCCGGACAAAATCCCGTCTCTGCACGGGTAAGACGAAAGCCATTTTTCGAATGCACATTCGTGTCACGCTCCATGCCGCTAAGCCAGGGCCCCGCTTAGCAACGTCGGCATCAGCTTCAGTGGAGCGATCAGGTTGGCGTCGACCTTGTAGTCCAACTCAAGCGTTGCTGTCACGTCCTGGTAGTCCACCCATACCGCACTTCCGCTGTCTTCCCAGACAACCGCCTTCAGCGGCAACTCAAGCGCTGCATGCGGGTTGGCTTCCATCACCGGCGTACCCGCTTTCGGATTGCCGAACAGAAGAAGCCGCGTGGGCCTCAAGCTCGCACCGGCCTTCGTAGCGGCTGCGCTCTGGTCAATATCGGCGAAGAGCGTTACGCCATGCGCGGCTAGCTCTGCCGTGAGCCGGGAAACGGTCTCCTCGAAGTCATATTTGCTTTGCAGCGTAACGACCGATGAAGGGAATGCTGCGGCTGTATCAGTTTGTGCGGTCATGGTGGGTGTCATCCGGTAAGCGGCAGAAACAAAGACGTTCGTCATGCTACCCGTTCATATGATTCCGCATGGTCCGTCGCGCTGGAGCCGGGTGGAAAGCACGCCTCCATGGAAATCACTGGCCGGTGTTTAATGCGATGTCCGGATAGAACTGCTCAATCGCCTGAGCAAACGAAGCTCGTGAAAACTGCCCCAGGTGGGCCGACAGCAAGCGGCCTTGTGCATCATAAAAGAGCGTCGTGGGATAAGCCGTAGCCGACACCGCTCTTGCCACGGCAAGACCTGGATCCAGCAACGCGTTCTTGATGTGAAGATCATGTGAATCCAGATAGCTGCTTACTACATCGCGTGTCTCGCCCTGGTTCACGAACACAATATGAAGATTCGGCGTACCCGCCTGAGCTTCTGCCAGCACCGGCATTTCCGCCTGGCACGGAGGGCACCACGTCGCCCAGAGGTTCACCACAGTTGGCCGGCCGTCGCCTTTGGCCAGGGACTGGCGAACGCCATCGATATTCAACAGCGAAACAACCGGTACATTCGCCGGCTGCCTCGACAAACTGACCACCACTGTGGCCGAACTCCAGACCACTGCACCTGCCACCACGGCAGCCAGCAATGGTATGCGCATTGAACGGCGGCGCAGGAAAAACCAGCCGGCCACGCATCCTCCTGCTACAAGGCCGGGGACCAGGTCGAACCCGTGATCCCGGAAATCAAGCATCTTCACCCAATCGTCTTTATAAGCGGGCACGTAGCGCAGGACGAACGACAGGCGAGCCACGACCAGCCCGGTGAGCACACTGCCGAAAACCGCGCCGTCCACATTCGCCCTGTTCCTGCGAAAGAGCCAACCGGCAAACAGCGACACCATTACGCTGATAAAGAAAATCAGCGGTGGCACGGGGAGCGAAAAAGGACCGACGTTCATTTGATGCTGCCCGGCGTTTTAAAGGGTGGATGGAGCGAATCGAAACGATGGTGCGGAAACCATTATCCAGCAATGTTCCTTGCCGATCACGTTTTGAATGCCGCCCGTGCAGGACTGTTACAGCAGTCGCCGGCTACAGCCCGAGTGTAAATGGAATTGTTGCATGCCCCTCTACGACACAGTCTCATTGCCCTGCTCGTTCATCTCAATCCAGCCCATCGGTTTCCCGATAGCGTTTTTGAATGTTCATTTGAATGCCCTGAATCGTCATTCGAATGTCACCTATGCTGACTATAGTTGCGCCCAATTCTCTTGAATACCTTTTCAATAATCAATGATTCTTTCCACAGGTTTTTGCGCCAGCTTTATATAATAGATAACATCGGATACAGACTCATTTTTATTTAGTTCGGATAACATAGTAATGAAGCAAAAAAACAATGCCGATATTACGCCGATGGTAAAAACACCGGTCTCACGGCCCGCATGCTTGCGCGTCGCTGCGCTTGCACTGGCGATCGTCACCGCACTCCCGCTGACGCCCGCGCTTGCCCAGCCATTTATCGTCGCGCATCGGGGCGGCACAGGGGATACGCCGGAGAACACGCTACAAGCGTTCAGCACCGCCCTCGATAATGGCGCCGACGCCCTCTGGATGACCGTCCAGGTAACGAAGGATGGAGTCCCCGTTCTCTATCGCCCGGCCGACCTGGGGTCGCTGACTGACGGACAAGGCCCCCTGGACGAGATCACGCTCAGCGACCTTCGCAAGCTCAACGCGGGTTATTCGTTCAGCCGCAAGGACGCCTCGGGTCAACTCAGCTACCCGTATCGCGCCAACCCGCTGCGCATTCCTACATTGCGTGAAGCACTGGATGCGGTGCCGCGGAATGTACCAATCATGCTCGACATGAAGCAAACGCCCGCGGCGCCGTTGGTCGAAGCGGTCGCGCAGGTTCTGGACAGCGCGGACGCGTGGTCGCGCGTGCGCTTGTACTCCACCGACGCCGAAGCAATCCAGTTGATGAAGACGCACCGTCAGGCACAGGTGTTCGAGACGCGCGATGCGACCCGCAATCGCCTGGTCGATCTCTCGCTCGGCGGGACCTGCGACAACCCGCCTCCCGCCGGGAGCTGGGTGGGAATCGAGCTGCATCGTCAGGTCGAAGTGATCGAGCACTTCACATTGGGAACCGGGGTATCGAAGGTGGATGCGAAGTGGTGGACCCCTGCTGCCGTCAAATGCTTCAAGACCAACGGGGACGTGAAGATCGTCGCATTCGGTGTCGACTCGGCCGATGCGTACGCAGCCGCCTCCGCTCTAGGTATAGACGCGGTAATGACGGACTCACCGCGCGCCATGCGCATCGAAAAGAAATCGCAGTAACGGTCGCAGTTGCACCGGCTCAAGCGTCGAAGCCGTACAACTGCCCAGGATTGTCGACGAGGATCTTCCTGCGCACAGCACTGTCCGGGGCCCAGTACGACAGCAGCGCGAGCATCTCTGCGTCATTGGGCACCGGCTTGCGGCCCGGATGCGGCCAGTTGCTGGCCCACAGGCAACGCTCCGGGTATGAGCCGGTCAGTACGCCGGCGAGCTTGCTGACATCGTCGTAATGGGGCGGTCCGAGCTTCGAGGTCTCGTACGGGGCCGATACTTTCACCCAGGTCCGACCCGTATCGAGCAGGCCAAGCAGGCTCCGGAAACCGGGGTGGCCGGTGGCGACCGGTTCCAAAAACTTGCCAATATGATCGATGGTAAGCAGGCACGGCAACGCGCGCAAACGTGCCTCATACTGCGCTAGATCGCGGCCATCGAGTTGAAGGTTTATCACCCAGCCAAATTCCGCAATGCGGCTGGCAACGGCTTCCAGGTCGTCCCATGCAAGCGCGCCGCCGCTGCCGGGAATCATCATGAAACGCACGCCTCTTACGCCTGCGTCGTGCATGGCCCGCAACTCGCTGACGGGCGTGTCGGGCCCGATCACCACAATCCCGCGAGCCGCCCCGCCGGCCTGTTTCAAGGCATCCAGCAGACAGCGGTTGTCATAACCGTATCCCGTCGGCTGCACGAGGATCGCGCGCGTAAGACCCAGTTGCCGCTGGACTGCCGTGTAGTCGCTCCACGACGCCTGTGGCGGTCCGTAAGTCGAGGTACTGGCGAGAGGAAAACGTTCGAATTCATAGATGTGAACGTGGCAATCGCACGCATCGTCAAGCATGTTCAGGGACGTGTCGCTCACGGGCGCTCTCCTTGCAAAACGCCGGAAAAACCTGGCAAATGCGTCAGTCGCGCGGCGCATTCCGCGTTGACCGCATGCTCCGGCATGACGCCGTCGAGCAGTGCCCGAACCTGCCGCACCGTGTCCATCGCCTGGTGCTCGATGGCGGGCGGTGTAAGCCCTCCCACGTGCGGACTCGCGACAAGTTTCGGATGCACTGCCAGCGCCGGGCTCGGCATCTGGTCGGCGGCACGTCCCACATCAACCGCCGCCCCGGCGATCACACCGGCATCGAGCGCATGAAGCAGCGCTTGATCGTCAACCAGTTCGCCTCGCGACGCATTGATGAAAAATGCCTGAGACCGCATGCGCGCAAACGCTGCGCTATTAAACAAGTCGGCTGTCTCCGGCGTGGCCGGCGCAAGACAGACAACGTAGTCGCCCCGCTTCAGTACATCGTCGAATGAAGCCTGTTCAACTCCCGGCTGCGTGATCTCGATCAGCGGATCGTTCACCACCACCTGCATGCCCAGCGCGATGCCAAGCTCTGCGAGCCGCTGACCGATAAACCCATAGCCGACAACGCCCAGCACCGAGCCGCGCAATTCGCGTCCCATTGCAGTGACAGGCGCGCGTTGCTGCCAGTACGCCGCGGCAGCCGCGCTGATGCCGCGGCTCAGGTCAATCATCACGCCCACGATCCACTCCGAGACCGACGTGTCGAAGCCCGGCGTCGCGCGTGTCACGAGGACGCCGTGACGGCTTGCGGCACTGACGTCGATATTGCGGATATCCACCGCCACGCGGCAAAACGCGACCAGCTCGGGCAACTGGTCGAAGAGCGCGGCGGGAGCCGCTGAATCGCGACTCGCCACGACAATATCCTGCCCCTGCGCTTCACGAACAAGTTCGTCCAGTGACAGCGCCCGGTCGAACGGATTGAGCTTCACTTCACCGAGCGCACGCAGTTCGGCAAGCGCCCGGTCTCCGTAGTAGTTCTTGAGCGCATCGGGCGAGTGGGTCAAATAGATCTTCGTCATGTCGATGAGGTCGCCTTTTTGGCGCGAGGCGGTCTGGCAACCGACTGACGCGCGATTAACGCAGGTTGAAAAAGAAAATCGGCAGCCGGCAAATCAGGCTGCGTCGAGCGGGCGATGGCACGTTCAACCATGGTGCCGGCCATCTCCGTCAATGGCATCGCGATCGATGTCAAACCCGGATTGGTGAACGCGGCGACCGACAAGCCGTCCATGCCGACGACGGATATATCGTCGGGTACACGCAGATTCAGTTGCTGCAGCCCGGACATCAAGCCGATCGCAAGCATGTCGTTGACGGTCACAATGCCCGTGGGCATCGGACGCATCGCGGCAACCTGGCTTGCCATCGAAAAGCCCAGGTCGGGCAGTTCTGAATCGCCGAACGCCTCCGACACGCGGCCTTCGACCACGCTTGCGCTATAGCGCGGCCCTTCGCGTGACACGCGTTCGCGGAAGCCGTCGATCTTCTCGCCGCGGCTAAGCGTCTTGCCGCCGGGCACGAGAAACGCAAGCCGCCGGTGGCCGTGCGCGATGAGGTGGTCGGCAGCAAGATAGCCGGCCTGGTAATTGTCAGCCGATACATGGTCGACCAGCGAATGGCTGCCATCGTTCGCGTTGCGGTCGTAGCTGACCACGGCCAGGCCACGTGCGACGGCTTCGTCCAGATGACGCTCGTCATTGAGTGACGACACTACGATCACCGCACGCACCCCGAACGAAAGCAGGTCTTCGAACATACGCGCTTCCTGTTGCTTGTCCCGATGCGTGTTGCCGAGCAGCAGCCGGTAGTTGAATCGCGACTGCGCCGCGGCCTCCACGTTCAGCGCGAGTTGACCGTACATCGGGTTCGCGGTGGAAGGCACGAGCAGTCCGAGCATGGGCGTATGCCCGGTCTTCAGCTGGCGTGCCGCGCGATTGGGACGAAATGCGAGCTTGCGGATCGCCTCCTCCACGCGCGAATAAGTTGCGGCACTCAGCTTCTCGGTGCGTCCGTTAAGCACATTCGACACCGAACTGGTCGATACCCCCGCGAGCGCCGCAACGTCATGAATCGTAGCCATGGTATGTCCGTATCAAGCCACGTTGATTGTGGTGGAACGTTTTACTAAATCGTTGCACCGATCATAAGGACATTCACAAAGGGCTTCAATATCCTCGGGTTAACACGGTTAGTTGGGGAATACCCCGGCTTGAGGGAGGCGGTCAGCGGGCCGCCTGAACGGCGCAATGCATGCACGAGCACTGTGCGCCGAGTGCTTTAACGCGGTGCGCCAAGGCCCAAACTTGAGCACCTATTTCGAACCGGGTCTTTAAGAAACAAGCGCTCAGGCTGATGGCACGCTTATCGCTTAAGAACAAATGCAAGGAGCCGGCGCAGCATCCGGTCAAAGCACACAATCTGGAAATGGATGACTAGGGTTCCGGCCTGCTTGGCTTAGTCGAGCGGGTGCTGGTCCGAGAGTTGTCGACCTCAGGCGAGGTTACACGGCGGGATAAAAGCCCGGGAGAGAACGCGATATTCGCGCTGCTCCTGGCCGCCCGCTAACCGTCCCCTCTGAGGTCACACTCATGCGTAAGCTTGTTCGCTTTTTCGGCATTGCCGCCGTCTCTCTCGTCACCCTCGCCTCCACCCCCTCATTCGCCGCCGGCCGTACGGACTTCAAGGTCTGCTGGACTATCTACGCAGGCTGGATGCCGTGGGGCGAAGCCAAGACCCAGGGCATCGTTTCCAAATGGGCCAGGAAATACGGCATCAACGTGGATGTCGTGCAGCTCAACGACTACGTCGAATCCATCAATCAATACACCGCAGGCAAGTTCGACGGCTGCGCGATGACCAACATGGACGCGTTGACCATTCCCGCATCCGGCGGCGTTGATTCAACCGCGCTGATCGTCAGCGATTATTCGAACGGCAACGACGGTGTGCTCATCAAGGGCAAGGGCAAGAAGCTCACCGACCTCAAGGGCCAGCAGATCAATCTGGTCCAGTTCTCCGTCTCGCATTACCTGCTCGCACGCGCACTTGAAAGCGCCCACATGACCGAGCGCGACCTCAAGGTCGTGAACACGTCGGACGCCGATATCTCAGCGGCATTCGCCACGCCCCAAGTCCAGCAGGCAGTGACCTGGAACCCGATGCTTGCCGATCTCAAGGCTCAGCCGAACGTCACTGAAGTCTTCGATTCCAGCAAGATCCCCGGCGAAATCATGGACATGATGGTCGTCAACACGAAGACGCTGCAGGAGAACCCGGCGCTCGGCAAGGCACTCACCGGCGCGTGGTTCGAGATGGTCGCGCTGATGCACGCGAACAACCCCGGCAGCACGGCTGCGCTGACCGCAATGGCCAAGTCTTCCGGCACCGATCTCGCGGGCTTCAAGGGGCAGCTCTCCACCACCGCCCTCTTCTACACGCCGCAAGCCGCACTCGATTTTATCAGCGGCCCCAACCTGCCGGTGATCATGACGCGGGTCGCCAGATTCTCGTTCGATCACGGCCTGCTCGGTCAGGGTGCGCCAAGCGCGGATGCAGTCGGCATGGCGTTCGACAAAGGTGTCGTGATTGGCAGCAAGAGCAACGTCAAGCTGCGCTTCGATCCGTCGTATGTCGCCATGGCGGCTGCGGGCAAGCTCTAAGCCAATCATTTCTCCAACCAGGGCGCGCGCCATGCGACTCATCAATCGACATCCCAGCCGAAGCGGCGGCCTGATGCTGCTGTTGCTGCCGTTCATCGTGCTGGTGGCGATCTATTTCACGGGGTCGTCACTGCGGCTCAAGGTCAATCCCGACGACAAGCTGCTGCCAAGCGCCGCACAAATGAGCGACGCCATCAAGCAGGTCGCGTTCACGGAAGACAAGCGCACCGGCGAATACCTGCTCTGGGACGACACGGTGTCGAGCCTCAGGCGGCTGGGCATCGGCCTCGCGGTCAGCGCGGCTATCGCGCTGGTCGCGGGGATCGCAACGGGTGCGCTGCCGATGGTGGGCGCAACCTTCTCGCCGTTCATCACGGTGCTCTCAATGATCCCGCCGCTCGCGGTGCTGCCTATCCTGTTCATCGTGTTCGGACTGGATGAGCTGTCGAAGGTCGTCCTGATCGTGATCGGCATCACGCCGATGATCATTCGCGACCTGCAGTCACGTACCCGCGAGATTCCGGCCGAGCTATGGGTGAAGGCCCAGACCCTGGGGGCCACAAGCTGGACGCTGATCCTGCGCGTGATCCTGCCGCAGTTGCTGCCGCGTCTCCTGGTCGCAATGCGGCTGTCGCTTTGCTCCGCGTGGCTGTTTCTCATTGCTGCCGAAGCCATTGCATCAACCGACGGCCTCGGCTACCGCATCTTCCTGGTGCGCCGTTATCTGGCGATGGACGTGATCCTCCCGTACGTGATGTGGATCACGCTGCTCGCCTGGCTGATGGACGAAGCGCTGAGACGCCTGACGCAATGGATGTTCCCGTGGTTCGGCGGAGGTGCGCGATGATCGAAGTACGCAACGTATGGAAGAAATACGGCGACCAGGTCGTCCTGGAGCGGCTGAACCTGAGCATTGCCGAAGGCGAATTCTGCTCGATGGTCGGGGCTTCCGGCTGCGGCAAGTCCACGTTCCTGCGCCTCTTGCTGGGCCAGGAAAAGGCGACACGCGGCGAGATCCTGCTCGACGGCCAGCCCTTGCCTGCCGAGCCCGATGAACATCGCGGCGTGGTGTTCCAGCGCTACTCGGTATTTGAACATCTGAGCGTGGTTCGCAATGTCCTGCTCGGGCTGGAACTGCCACAGGCAAAGTTCACCGGCAGGCTGTTCGGTGCGCGCCGTCGCGCGGCGCTGGACGAAGCAGTCGCCATGCTCGAACGCGTCGGCCTGGGTACAGCGCTGGACAAGTACCCGCAACAACTCTCGGGCGGCATGCAGCAACGTCTGGCAATCGCACAAGCGCTGGTGATGAAACCACGCGTGCTGCTGCTCGACGAACCTTTCGGCGCACTCGACCCCGGTATCCGCCGGGACATGCACGAACTCCTGCTTGGTCTCTGGCGCGAATCGAACCTGACAATCTTCATGGTCACGCACGATCTGAAAGAAGGCTTCACGCTCGGCAGCCGCGTGCTCGTATTCGACAAAGCGCGCGTCGATCCTCAAGCACCGGGTGCCTATGGCGCGCGTATCACCTACAACATTCCACTCGATCACAGCCGCGATTCAGCGTCGTCCCTTCACGTGGCGCAAGCCGCCGTGCAAGGCGCTCTGCGCGCGGACGTGATCCCGGTTTAAAGGAAACCAAAAATGGATTGGCTACTGGAAGAAACCGTCCCAGGCGGCGGCCATGCTTCGCTGATCGTGAAGCGCGGTCAGTGCCTGCGTCTTACCGACTTGCGTGGCGGGGCAAATGTCAGCCTCATGCTCGTCAACGCCACTGAGAAAAGCGAACGGCTTAACCTCCCGGATACGCTGAAGTGCCAGCACACCGCGAAGCTGACCGCCGGCCACTGCCTGTACTCCGACATGGGCCGTGTGCTCGCCGCCATAGTCGCCGACACATGCGGCTGGCATGACGCACTAGGCGGTGTTTCCAACGCCGACGAGGTGAACAGCAAATACGGTGTGGGCCGCTATCAGGAACTACGTAACGCGTTTTATCGCAATGGCACGGACAACCTGCTGGTTGAACTCGGCAAATGGGGACTCTCCCTCTCCGACCTGCTGATGACACTGAATCTCTTCAGCCGTGTTGATGTCACGGGCGAAGGCGCGCTGAATTTCGTCCCGGGCAATTCAAAGGCCGGCGACTATGTCGAACTCTATGCCCCGATGAACACGCTTGTCGTGCTGACTGCAATCCAGCATCCGCTCGACCCGAATCCCCACTATGCACCCACGCCGGTCAAGCTCTCGCTCACACAGGCGGATAGACAGGCCGCCGAATTCTGCCGTACCTCGTGTGAAGAAAACGTGCGCGGTTTCATCAACACCGACCGGTTCTTTCTCTAAGCGGACCTGACACCATGACCACAACGCTTAAGCACAGCGACAAACTTCCCGAACACGCCGTCTTGCGTGAAACGCTTGCGGCCGGGGAACCGTGGCTTCACGAAGTGAAAGCCGGCCAGACCCTGCGCATTCTGGATCTCGAGGGCAATCAAGCGGTGGATACGCTGTTCTACAGCCTTGCCGATCCTCGCGAACGCTTCGATCCGCAACGCACCCTGCGGCGCCAGCAAAGCCTGTATCTCACCACGGGAACCGTGCTCTATTCAAACCTCGGCAACCCGATGCTCACCCTTGTAGCGGACACCTGCGGCCGTCACGACACGCTCGGCGGCGCGTGCGCCCAGGAGAGCAACACGGTGCGTTATGCGCTGGAAAAACGCTACATGCATAGCTGCCGCGACAACTACCTGCGAGCCTGTGCGCACGACGGACGCCTGTCGAAACAGGACATTGGCGCGAACATCAACTTCTTCATGAACGTGCCGGTCACGTCCGACGGCAGCCTCAGCTTCGAAGACGGCATTTCGGCGCCGGGTAAATATGTGGAACTGCGTGCGGAGATGGACGTGATCGTGCTGATCTCCAACTGCCCGCAACTGAACAACCCCTGCAACGCCTATAACCCCACGCCCGCGGAGTTGCTGATATGGAACTGAAGCATTGGCGCGACTGGCTCTATTTCGTGTTGCTCGTGCGCTCGGGCCGCTCCTGCACCCGCAAGCGAGAAGAACTAAAGGTCAAGTAGACGCGGCGTCCAGCGACTCAGCGACGCCTTTTGCCGTGGACGACCGCGGCATGCATTTCCCCGTGGCGGGACGGCCCGCCCACGCATCCGTCATCCCTCATGTTCGAGAAAGTCCTTATCGCCAATCGCGGCGCCATAGCGTGCCGCATCCTTCGAACCCTTCGCGCACTCGATGTCGCGGGTGTCGCGGTCTATGCCGAAGCGGATCGCGCCAGTCTGCATGTCAGCGAGGCCACGATTGCTCACGGTCTCGGCGACGGACCGGCGTCCGCCACCTATCTGGACGCCGCGAAGATCCTCGACATTGCGCGCCGCGAGAACGTGCAAGCGATCCATCCGGGCTACGGTTTTCTCTCGGAGAATGCGGAGTTCGGTGAAGCGTGTGAAGCAGCGGGCATCGCGTTTATTGGACCCACGCCCGCGCAATTGCGCGCCTTTGGTTTGAAGCATACGGCCCGCGCAATCGCAGCGGAACAGGGCGTGCCGATGCTCGAAGGCACGGGTCTTCTTGAGGACGTGAACGCCGCGTTGCAAGCCGCCGAAAGAATCGGCTACCCGGTCATGCTGAAAAGCACTGCGGGCGGCGGTGGCATAGGCATGCGTGTCTGCTGGAACGCGGCCGAACTCGGTGCGCATTTCGATGTAGTAAAGCGCCTCGGCCAGAACAACTTCAGCGACGCGGGCGTGTTCCTTGAAAAGTACATCGAGCGGGCGCGGCATCTTGAAGTTCAGGTGTTCGGCGATGGCCGCGGCAACGCAATTGCGCTTGGCGTTCGCGACTGTTCCGTGCAGCGGCGTAACCAGAAGGTGCTGGAGGAAACGCCCGCGCCCTGTCTGCCGGACGGCATGCCGGAGGCACTCTGCGAAGCCGCAATCAAACTCGCCAAGGCCGTGGAGTACCGCTCGGCGGGCACGGTCGAATTCGTCTACGACAGCGCTGCACAACAGTTCTATTTCCTCGAAGTGAATACGCGCTTGCAGGTCGAGCACGGCGTGACCGAGCAGGTCTGGGGAGTCGACCTGGTGCGCTGGATGATCGAACTGGCGGCGGAGACGCTCGCGCCTTTGAGTGATCTGGCCGCGGCGTTAAAGCCTGCCGGTCACGCGATCCAGGCACGCGTTTACGCCGAAGATCCGGGCCGCGATTTCAAGCCGAGCCCAGGCCTCCTGACCGACGTTGCGTTCCCCCCCGCCGACGGTCGCGCGCTTCGCATCGACACCTGGATTGAAGCAGGTTGCGAGGTGCCCCCGTACTTCGACCCGATGCTGGCGAAAATTATTGCGTGGTCCCCCACGCGCGACGCAGCCCGCCGTGCTCTCGCCAATGCGTTGCACGACACGCGGCTCTATGGCGTAGAGACGAACCGTGACTACCTGCGCCAGATTATCGACGACACGCCGTTCGCTTCCGGCCAACCCTGGACACGCTGCCTTGAAGGGCTGCGGTATCGCGCAAGCACGGTAGAAGTGGTGAGCGGCGGCACGCAAACCACCGTACAGGATCACCCGGGACGGCTAGGTTACTGGGCGGTGGGCATTCCGCCATCGGGCCCAATGGACGACCGCGCGCTGCGGCTTGGCAACCGCTTGCTGGGCAACGACACGAACGCTGCCGCTCTTGAGATCACCATGAGCGGTCCGGCCTTGCGCTTCAACACAGATACCGTTGTGGCTGTCACGGGCGCCGGCTTGCCCGTATTGCTGGACGAAGTGGAACAACCGTTGCATACCACTCTGTTCATTCCCGCCGGTTCGACCCTTGCGCTGGGCACGATACGCGGCGCGGGCGCGCGGGCTTACCTGTGCGTGCGCGGCGGCTTCGACGTGGCAGTCTATCTAGGCAGCCGCAGCACGTTTACGCTCGGGCAGTTCGGCGGTCACGGCGGTCGTGCGCTGCGCGCGGGCGACGTGCTCCATCTCAATCCCCTGACCGATGTCAGCGCAAGCGCCACCCTGCCCTTCGTGCCTGAACTGCGGACCGTGCGCACGCTGCGCGTGATCTACGGCCCTCACGGCGCACCTGAATACTTCAGCCCGCGCTATATCGCGCAGTTCCTCGCAACCGAATGGGAAATCCATTTCAATTCGAGCCGCACCGGCGTGCGCCTGATCGGGCCCAAGCCGGAATGGTCGCGCGAGGACGGTGGCGAAGCCGGGCTGCACCCATCGAATATTCACGATAACCCGTACGCGGTCGGCGCAATCGATTTCACCGGGGACATGCCCGTGATCCTCGGACCCGATGGTCCCAGCCTGGGCGGTTTCGCTTGTCCGGTGACGATCATCGAGGCGGATCTCTGGCAGATCGGGCAACTCAAAGCCGGCGATAGAGTGCGCTTCGTACCCGTGCAGATTGACGCGGCTCGTCAGGCCGCAGCCGCCCGGCTGCATGAACTGGAGGCGCTGGATATTCAGCCCGAGCCCGATTACGCTCCGTGCGAATCACTCACTTCGCCAATCGTTCTCGACACCGGCACCGACGCCGCAAGGCTGGTCGCAAGACTCTCGGGCGACACGCATTTGCTGCTCGAAATCGGGCCGCCCGAACTCGATCTCGTGCTGCGTTTTCGCGGACACGCGTTGATGCAGTCACTTGAAGCACTGGCGTTGCCGGGCGTAATCGACCTGACACCGGGCATTCGCTCCCTGCAGATCCACTACCAGCCGGAACGCCTGCCGCTCAAGCGCCTGATCGCCGAGATCGAGCGAACGTGGCAAGAGGTACTGCTGCAAAAGGATCTGCGCGCACCATCGCGGATCGTGCATCTGCCACTCTCGTGGGACGATCCCGCTTGCCGCCTCGCTATCGATAAATACATGACGACCGTGCGCCGCGACGCGCCGTGGTGCCCCAGCAATCTCGAGTTCATCCGTCGAATGAACGACCTCGATTCCATCAGCACGGTGAAGCAGATCGTGTTCGATGCGAGTTATCTGGTGATGGGACTCGGCGATGTCTACCTGGGTGCGCCAGTCGCAACGCCGCTCGATCCACGCCACCGGCTGGTGACGACCAAGTACAACCCCGCGCGGACGTGGACGGCGGAGAATTCAGTGGGGATCGGTGGCGCTTACTTGTGCGTGTATGGCATGGAGGGGCCCGGCGGTTACCAGTTCGTCGGGCGCACATTGCAGATGTGGAATCGTTATCGCGAGGTCAGGGATTTCGCGGGGCGCCCCTACCTGCTGCGTTTCTTCGATCAGATTCGCTTCTACGAAGTTTCCGCCGACGAACTGACACGCATCCGCGCAGATTTTCCGCTGGGGCGGTATCCATTGAAGATCGAAGAGACAGAGTTGTCTCTTGCCGGTTATCAAGCATTTCTAGTCCGCGAAGCAGATGGCATAGCGCACTTCCGGGAGCGCCAGCAAGCGGCCTTCCAGGCTGAGCGCGAGCGTTGGCGTGAAGCCGGTGCATCAGAGGAAAGCCTTGAAGCGCCGGCACCCGAGAGCACCGAAATAGCGCCGCTGGAAGACGGTCAGGTGGCGGTCGACAGCGAGATAGCCGGCAATCTCTGGCAAGTCCGCGTGGCGCCCGGCGAAACCGTTTCAGCGGGGGATGTACTGCTTATCATCGAGTCGATGAAGATGGAGATATCGGTATGTGCGCCGTGCGCGGGGACGGTGGGCGACGTGTATGTGTCGCCCGGCTCGCCTGTACGCGCGGGTCAGCGGGTTGCAATCATCGAACGGTCCTAACCAGTCAGATCAGGAAAAACAATGTCTTCATTCGACCTGCGCATGTCAACGCTGCGCGCCGCTTATCGTGCAAAAGAAACCACGCCTCGCAAACTGATTGCCGGACTGCTCGCGAAAGCCGCCGACCTCAATCCCGAGTTTCATTTGTTCATTCATTTGCTGAGCGAAGCCGAAATCGCACCTTATCTGGATGAACTGGAAGGGCGGGATATCAATACGCTCCCGCTCTATGGCATTGCGTTCGCGATCAAGGACAACATCGATCTGGCCGGCATTCCGACCACCGCCGCGTGCCCCGCGTTCGCCTATACCCCGACCGAATCGGCAACGCTCGTTGCACAATTGATTTCGCTTGGCGCCGTGCCTATCGGCAAGACCAATCTCGATCAGTTCGCGACCGGCCTCAACGGCACGCGCTCACCCTATGGCAAGTGCCGCAACAGCGTGCATCCGGATTTCCCTGCGGGCGGGTCGAGCGCGGGCTCGTCGCTGGCGGTGGCATTAGGCGTGGCAAGTTTCGCTCTGGGTACCGATACGGCAGGCTCCGGCCGGGTGCCCGCGGCATTGAACAATCTCGTCGGCTTCAAGGGAACCAAGGGGCTGCTGTCGACCGCGGGTGTGGTGCCAGCTTGCCGGACGCTTGATTGCGTGACCTACCTCACCGCAACCGCCCGGGAAGCCAGCGAACTACTGGCGCTCACAGCGAGGCCAGATCCGCACGACGCTTATAGCCGCGTCAACCCGCAGTTCAATGACGCAAGTGCGTTTGGTGAAGTATCCGCATTTCGATTCGGCGTACCCTCCGCACTCGAATTTGCAGGATGCGCTGAAAGTCCCGCGCTTTTCGAACAAGCCCGGAAGGCACTGGAAGCCGCTGGCGGAACCGCCGTTGAAATAGACTTTGCGCCGTTTGCCGAAGCCGCCAGATTGCTTTACGAAGGGCCATGGGTCGCGGAGCGCTACAGCGTCGCGGGAGAGTTGATGGAAGCCCGGCCCGATGCCGTGTTGCCCGTGATTCGCGACGTACTCGCCAAAGCACCCGGCACGACCGCCGTCGACGCATTTCGCGCACAGTACCGGCTTCAAGCGCTCAAGCAAATCTGCGACGCGGTTATGAGCCCGCTAGACTTCGTCCTGACGCCGAGTGTTCCCCGGCCCGTTACGCTGGCTGAACTGGAGGCGGACCCTATCGGCCCTAACTCCTTGCTGGGGTACTACACCAACTTCATGAATCTGCTGGACTATGCAGCCGTAGCGGTTCCGGCTGGATGCATGGCGAATAAACTTCCCTGGGGCGTCACGGTATTCGGTCGCCCGTTCACCGATCAATATTTACTCAGCATAGCTGATCAATTGCAGAGGATTTATGGATTGCCTGTTGTCGGAGGCCGTACTCCCGATCTGACGCCACTACCACGGCAAGCTCATGGTGATCGCGCGCGGATCGTAGTCTGCGGTGCGCATATGGAGGGACTGCCCTTGAACTGGCAGTTGCTTCGCCGCGGCGGCCGGCTGGTTGAACGCACGTTGAGCGCCCCTCGCTACCGCCTGTTTGCAATAGAAGGCACTGTGGCGCGGCCCGGGATGACCCGCGTTTCCGATGGGAATGGCTCCGCTATCGAGGTCGAGGTGTGGGAACTCCCCAGCGCGGAACTGGGGTCATTCCTCACGGGCATTCCCACGCCCCTCGGGCTCGGGAAGGTCGAACTCTCCGACGGCCGCTGGGAGACCGGCTTTATCTGCGATACCTTCGGGTTGGAGGGCGCACGCGAGATCACCTCGTTCGGCGGATGGAGACGGTGGATTGCCAGCACCGCCTCTCTCGCCGCGAGCGGCGCGGCCGCAGAATGACGTGCTCGAGCGCCGGGCGTTGTCAGCAATCCCTGCTCTATGGCATTCTTACGCCATGTTCGCAATCAACCCCGCTACCGCTCGTACCTGGTGCCGCTCCTGAAGGAGCGGCATTGTCACGCCTTTTTTAATGACCATGACCGCCGCAGTCCGGCCAACATGGTTTCATCTCCCGGTTCGCTCGTGCTGCGGTGGTTCTCAAAGAGAATCCGTATATGCACGATATGCACGACACCTCTGCATCCGCACCACGCCTCACCGTCCTGACGGGTGACCGCCCGACCGGCCCGCTGCATGTGGGCCACTATGTCGGCTCGCTGAAGACCCGGCTCGAGCTTCAGGAAACACACACGCAATACCTCCTCGTCGCCGACACCCAGGCCATGACCGACAACGCTCACGACCCGGATAAAGTTCGCCGCAACGTGCTGGAGGTGGCGCTGGATTATCTGGCTGTCGGTATCGACCCGGAGAAGACCACCATCGCGGTCCAGTCGGCTCTGCCGGCCCTCGCGGAATTGACCCTGCTTTACCTGAACTTTGTCACGGTCGCGCGCCTCGAACGTAACCCGACTATCAAGGAAGAAATTCAGGCCCGCGGTTTTGGGCGTGATATTCCGGCGGGTTTTCTCTGTTACCCCGTGGCGCAAGCCGCCGATATCACCGGGTTCAAGGCTCATTTTGTTCCGGTAGGAGAAGATCAGGCTCCGCTGATCGAACAGACCAACGAGATCGTTCGCCGCATCAACCGGCAAGCGGGCGTCGACGTCCTGCCGGAAGCCCAGGCATTGATCCCGGCAATGGGCCGCCTCCCCGGCGTCGACGGCAAAGCCAAGATGAGCAAATCGCAGAACAATTCAATTGCGCTCTCGTCCTCGCCCGATGCCATACGCGAAGCGGTGAAGTGCATGTACACCGATCCGAACCATCTCCGTGCATCTGATCCGGGAACCGTGGAGGGCAACGTGGTCTTTACGTACCTGGACGTATTCGACGACGACCGCGCCGAAGTGGAACGCCTGAAGGCAGCGTATCGCGCAGGAGGGCTTGGGGACATGACACTCAAGCGCCGGCTTGAAGACAAGCTGCAGGCGCTGATCGCCCCCATGCGCGAACGGAGGGAACGCTTCGCCCAGGATCCGGCACACGTCTTTAGTGTGCTCAGGGAAGGCACGCAACGCGCCAAGGCTGTCACGCAGCAAACGCTGGACGAGGTACGGACAGCGCTAGGGACGTTTTCGTTTGATTCGGTAAGCTCTTAGCAATAAACATGTACCGTGAGAGAGCGTCCCTCCGCGCAATCGATATGGTTATCTTCATTTGATATTTAACCTTTGCAGACCCGGGTGCTAGCCTTTGAGACTGTTCACTGGTGTCGACCGATTGAGCGTTCTGCCGGTTCGCACCAGGGACACTCGCCGGGACCCGCCTTGGCCGCTAGCGGCACAAGCTCATCCGGACGAGTCAGAACGCCGCTTGAACGCCAAAGGACATCAAAACAATGAGCACCCTCACCGACGCGCCCGACCTTACCCTGCACGCCACGCCCGTCCGCAAATTCTGGTTCGACGAAGTCCCGGCTCCCGCAACCCCCGCAGCCGAACGCCGGCATCGCCTGGAACGGCTTGCCGGCGCGTTTCGCCTGTTCGCCCGCCGCGGCTTCGATCAGGGCTTGGCCGGCCATATCACCGCGCGCGATCCCGAATGGCCCGATCATTTCTGGGTCAATCCGCTTGGGCGGCACTTCGCACGCATGCGGGTTTCCGACTTGCTGCTGGTGAACAGCGCCGGCGAGATCGTGGTCGGCAAAGGCCCGGTCAATCAGGCCGCATTTGCGATTCACGCAGCCATTCACGAAGCTCGCCCGGATATTGTCGCGGCGGCACATACGCATTCTCTATACGGAAAAGCGTGGTCGACACTGGGACGCAAGCTCGATCCGCTCACGCAGGATTCATGCTCCTTCTATGAGGATCACGAACTATTCGACGATTTCCAGGGTGTGGTGCTAGACACCAAGGAAGGCGCGCGCATTGCCGAAGCGCTGGGTTCGAGCAAGGCGGTGATCCTGAAGAACCACGGCATCCTGACCGCGGGCCCAACGGTGGAAGCGGCTGCCTGGTGGTATCTCGCGCTGGATAACGCTTGCCACACACAACTGCTCGCCGAAGCCGCCGGTACGCCGCAGCTCATTGCGCATGACGTGGCAGCGCTGACGCACGAGCGCGTTGGCCGCCCCGGAGGCGCGCTGTTTTCGTTCGAGAGTTTGTATGAAGGCCTGGTCGAAGCGGAACCCGATCTGCTCGACTGATTCGAAACGGTACTCAGTGGTCAAGGCGATGCATCACGCATCGCCTCTGGACCACCGGTCACTGTCTGGCCTTGGCGATCTGCGTATCCGAGATGGCGCGCACATCGATCCGTCTTGGCAGGATAGCATCGCGGAAAGCAATATCCGCCACCCGCTGCAACGCGACAATATCGTTGTCGGCAACAAAGCGTTGTTTCAACGCGGATCGCCCCGTAATGGTCCTGGCGGCGTCGAAAGGAAGCCGGGTCAGCGATGCATAGACATGCGCGTACGCATCAGGATTGGCGATCGCCCAATCGCCCGCGCGCTGCAAACGCTGCAGCACATCCGCAATGGCGAGGCGCTTCAGGGGGTCGGCCGCCGCCGCGCCGGACGCCGTCACAAAGCCCAGGCCGCTATTGATCCCGGTGCCATCCCGCAGCACCCGCGCACCCCGCTGAACCGCTGTTCCGAAGTACGGATCGAAGGTCGCCCATACATCGATATTTCCCGATTCAAATGCGGTGAATGCGTCGACCGGCAATACAAACCGCACTGAAACGTCCTCGCGTGAGAGACCGGCTTCCGCCAGCGCGCCATAAAGCTGGAACTGCGAAATGCTGCCGCGTGCCGACGAAACAAACACCGTACGGCCCTTGAGCTCCGCCACGCTGCGCAGCTTCGAATCCGCCGGGACGAGAATGCCCAACTGCGCGCCCGAGCCAACGCGCGTCGCGACTATCTTGAGTGTCGGATCGCCAACGGCCGCCGCCAGCACCGGCAGATCGCCTGCTGGCGCCAGGTCCACCGCGCCCGCGCGCTGCGCTTCGAAGAGCGGCGCGGCGCCCTGGAAATTGGCCCACTTGAACGCATACGGCGTGCCGTCGAGCACCTTGGCAGCCTCGGCCAGCGCCCGCGTGCCGCCCGCCTGATCGCCCAGCACCAGTGTGACGGAGCTCAACGCGGCATCCGCCGCCCTGACCTCTCGCGACGCAAAACTGCCAAGCGCGGCGACAGCCGGCGCGGCACCCAGCAGGCGCAATACGCGCCGCCGTCCAGTGGAAACATCGGAACCATGCATCTGCAACCATCCTCTTGGGCTAAATCAGCGCCCAGAGTAGCGACGCCTCGCCGCCTTGAGAATTATTCAATTCCGATATGGTTATGACCGACCGATACTTAAGCATTGCAGGTTTCGGCGCGACGCTTGAGGCCCGCGGAGCCACGCGTCGACCCGAATCGATCCACCGGAATGCAACGCCGCCGACTGCTCCCGACGCGGGAGACGTCCTTCTCCTCCTACAAAAATCCCCTCCGAAAAATATTGACAACGTATCTTAAGATATATATCTTAAGATCTGTTTTACGATACCCACGGAGTTTTACGATGAGACATCACCGAAATCGAGAGTTCGCTCACCCCCACGCTGGATTTGAATCTTCAGAGCGTTTTGCCATGCACGCGCTGTGGCATGCAATCGGCCGCCACCATCACCGCCATGACGACGACGGCCGTTTCCCAGGCGGCCCGGGAGGCTTCGGCGGCCGCGGTGACGACGGCATGCCGCGCGGCCGCAAGTTCACCTCCGACGACCTCCAGTTGCTCCTGCTCGCCCTTCTGGCCGAGGCACCGCGCCATGGCTACGAGCTGATCAAGGCACTCGAAGTTCGTTCGAACGGTTTTTACAGCCCGAGTCCGGGCATGGTTTATCCCGCGCTGACTTACCTGGAAGAACTGGGCTATGCAACGGTCGAAGTGGAAGGTAATCGCAAGCGTTACGCGTTAGCCGAACCGGGCCGCGAGCACCTGACGGCCAACCGCGAGCGCGTTGACCTGATGCTGGCCAAGCTAAGCCATTTCGCCCGCAAGATGGATTCGGTGCGCCGCGCATTTGCAGGCGAAGCAGGCGATGAAAACGGGGACGCCAACGGCGACAGCAACGCATGGCTGCCCGAGTTCATCCAGGCTCGCCGCGCCCTCAAGCACGCGCTGCTGATTCGAACCGATGCACCCGCTAGCGAGCAACGCCGCATTGCCGCCATTCTTGCGCGCGCGACTGCAGAGATCGAAGGGAAGACCCCCGGCGATCCGGCCTGAACCAACACTTGAGAGAACACACAATGCAAAACAGACCCGATCTGGCGGTCGGCCGCGTCCGCCATGAACTTAAATTCCGCCTGGCTCAAGTCAAGCGCGTTCAACCGCTTACGCGCCACCTCGTGCGCATCACGTTAAGCGGCGACGATCTCCACGACTTTGAATCCGCATCCTTCGACGACCATATCAAGGTCTTCTTTCCGCCACCCGGAGCCGACAAACCGGTCATGCCCACGGCAGGCCCGAATGGCCCCCTATTCCCGGACGGCCAGCCGCGGCCAATCGCGCGCGACTTCACCCCGCGCCGGTACGATCGCGAAGCGCGCGAGCTGGATATCGAGTTCGCGCTGCATGAGGCGGGACCCGCCGCGACCTGGGCGGCGCAGGCCAAGGTAGGGCAATATCTGGGAATCGGCGGCCCGCGCGGTTCCTTCACGATCCCTACGGGATTCGACTGGCACCTGCTGATCGGCGATGAAACTGCGCTGCCCGCCATTGCACGCCGGCTGGAAGAGCTGCCGCCGGGAACCCGCGTCGCTGCGCTGATCGAAGTGGAAGATCCGTCGGCACGTATCGACTTCACGACGCAGACCGATCTGTACGCCGAATGGCGCTATCGCAGTGAAGCGGATTTTCCCGGCGCGGCCTTGTTGCTGGCCCTTCGGGAAATGTACCTGCCGACTGGTGAGGGTTATGTCTGGGCCGCTGGCGAAGCGACGATCATGCGTGCAGTACGCCAGCACCTGTGCACGGAACGCGGTGTCGACAAGACCCGGATTCGCGCGGCAAGCTATTGGAAACGCGGTGCGGAAGCGGTTCACGAAAACATCGACGACTGACTCGCAGCGTCTTCGCCTTAGCCTTTGGCCGCTGAAAAACATTTAATCAGGATGACTATATGTATAGTCTAGACGCGAGTCGCGAGCGGCGCCTACTCTGGCTGCTTGCGCTTACGCAGTTCACCATCATCATGGACTTCATGGTCATGATGCCGCTCGGTCCGCAGATCATGCGGAGTTTTCAGATATCACCCGCCGCGTTCGCCACTGCTGTTTCAGTCTACTCGTGGTGTTCGGGTCTCTCAGGGCTGCTGGCGGCCACTTACATCGATCGCTTCGATCGGCGCCGTCTCATGCTGGCGGTCTATGCGCTGTTCGCGCTGTCGAACCTCGCGTGCGCCTGCGCCGCCAGCTTTCCCATGCTGCTGATCGCGCGCGCTTTTGCCGGCATCACCGGGGGCGTGCTGGGATCGATCATCATGGCCATTGTCAGCGACGTCATTTCCGTCGCCCGGCGCGGCGCCGCGACCGGCACGATCATGACGGCCTTTTCGCTTGCCGCAGTCGCGGGCGTGCCGGCAGGC
>Ga0073928_10001650_pt1 | contig 41757 bp, 39 predicted proteins | sample PaiPotPPA55metaG_FD_76969 | JGI IMG/M metagenome (GOLD analysis project Ga0073928, IMG submission 76969) | Iron sulfur acid spring bacterial and archeal communities from Banff, Canada, to study Microbial Dark Matter (Phase II) - Paint Pots PPA... ...
AGATGCTCCTTGTCAGCCGCCGGAAGATGGATTATGTAAACGATACAGTATGGTTTTTAGCGGTATGAACGCTGTTTGTAAAGTTAGTCTTAAAAGTGCGGGTTACGCGCACCGGTCGCGCCGCGAGCGGCACAGGAGCAGGACCGGCAATGGCAGACAGACTTTCGATCGATTGCCGGACGAGCGCGCTGCTCGTCATGGATTTCCAGACGCTGATCGTCGACAACTATGCCGCCGGTGCGGAGGTGCTGCTCGATCGGACGGCGAAGCTGATCGCCGTGGCGCGCACAGCCGGGATGCGGGTGATCTATGTGGTCGTCGGCTTCCGCCCCGGCTATCCGGAGGTCAGCGACCGAAATGCGACGTTCAACGGACTCAAGGCCTCGGGCGCATTCGCCGCGGGTGCAGAAAATGCGAAGATCCATCCCGCCGTCGCGCCGCTGGCCGAGGAAATCGTCGTCACCAAGCATCGGGTGAGCGCCTTCGCCGGGACCGATCTCGACCTGATGCTGCGCGCCAACGGCATCGAGACCCTGATCCTGACGGGCATCGTCACCAGCGGCGTCGTACTCTCGACCCTGCGCCATGCCGCCGACGCGGACTACAGACTGCTGGTGGTCGGCGATTGCTGCTCTGACCGCGACGAGGAAGTGCATCGGGTGCTGCTGGAGAAGGTCTTTCCGTGGCAGGCCACCATCACGACGGTTGCGGGACTCACACAGGCCATCGGGGCTGGGCGGTAGACGCCGTCATTGCTCCGTGTTCATCGCACCGGCAGGCGCTTTCGCCTGCCTCGACGGAAAGGTCGCGAGCCTGCCGGTTCCGCGCACACGGCATCTTTCAGAGCGGGCACGGGCCTCGCCGTACGTCTCTTCCATCTTTCGTCATCCACAATCTTCCTTGTCATATCCCTGAAGCTGGATTATATAAACGATACAGTGTGGTTTTGATTTGAGGAGCGGTATGAACGCACTTGCAACGCCGCAAGCCGGGTTCGACGCCAAACCAGACTGACGCATGTGCTGCGCGTGGCTGCGCAAGAAAAGAGCAATTCATGGCCAATCCGAACGAACTCGATCCGAATATGCAAAGCGCCGAACAGAGCGGCGCCGGCTTCCCTGCCGACAAGATCTATCGTCTGACGCGCCGTCTGCCGGAGGCCAGGGGTTCGGACACCAGCGAACTCGTCGAGCCGGAATCGAAAGTCGGACCCAACGATCGCAAGCACGAGGCGAGGCCATCGGCTGAACCGCCTCACGCCGCTGCGGCGGCGACTTCCGTGACGCCGAAGAAATCGTTGCGGCGGCCGCTGCTGTTCGCGTTGCTGCCGGTGGCGCTCATCGTCGGCGGATATTTCTATGTGACGGGCGGCGCCGTGATGTCGACCGACAATGCCTATGTGCAGGCCGACATGGTCGGATTGTCGACCGACGTGTCCGGTATCGTCCGTGAAGTCTCGGTGCACGACAATCAGAAGGTCGCGAAGGGCGACGTTCTGTTCAAGCTCGACGATCTGCAGTTCCGGCTGGCGCTGGATCGCGCCGAGGCCCAGATCGGAAACACACGGAACGATCTCGTCGCGCTCCAGACCAACTACCGCAACATGCAGGCCCAGGTTGAGCAGGCACAGAAGGATGTTGACTTCAACATGGTCAACTTCCAGCGCCAGGAGCAACTGATTGCCAACAACTTTACGCCAAAGGCCACCTTCGATGCCGCCCGCAATACCCTGCAAGGGTCGCAGCAGAAGCTTGCCTCGCTGAACGCGCAGCTAGCCGGCATTGCCGCAAACCTCAACGGCAACCCCGACGCGCCGATCGAGGATCATCCGCGATACAAGGATGCATTGGCCGCGCGCGATGAAGCCGCGCGCCAGCTTGCGCACACGATCGTGCGCGCGCCCTTCGCCGGCATCGTGACCAACGTGCCGTCGCTGCAGCCCGGTCAGTACCTGGCAGCTGCGGCTACCGCATTCAACATCGTTTCGACCGATCACGTCTGGGTTCAGGCGAGCCCGAAGGAAACCGAACTGACCTACGTCAAGCCGGGCCAGAAAGTCACGGTCGACGTCGATACCTATCCGGGCGAGCGATGGGCCGGAACGGTCGACAGCATAAGCCCGGCATCTGCCTCGAGCTTCTCGTTGCTTCCGGCCGAGAATACCAGCGGAAACTGGGTCAAGGTCGTGCAGCGCATTCCAATGCGCGTCAGCGTCAGAAATGCGCCCGGCAAGCCGCCGCTGCGCGTCGGCATGAGCGTGGAGGTGAATGTCGACACCGGGCATGAGCGCGGGCTGCCCAGTTTTATCACTGATCTGTTTGGATCGTCATCGGAAGCTAAAGATGGCTGACGCTATTGCCGGCGCTGCACCGCCGATCAACCGTGGCGCAGTCACGGCCTGTGTCATCCTCGCCGTCATCATGCAGGCGCTGGATACCACGATCGCCAATGTCGCGCTTCCCTATATGCAGGGCAGCGTGTCGGCGAGCGCGGACCAGATCAACTGGGTGCTGACCTCCTATATCGTGGCCGCGGCCATCATGACCCCGCCATCCGGGTTTCTTGCCAACAGGTTTGGCCGTAAGCGCGTCCTGATGACGGCCGTGGTCGGCTTCGTGCTGGCATCGGTGCTGTGCGGCGTCGCGCAATCGCTGGTCGAGATCGTGGCTTTCCGATTGCTGCAAGGGTTCTTCGGCGCAGCGCTGGTTCCGCTCGGCCAGTCCGTTCTGCTCGACATCTATACGGTGGAAGAGCGCGGGTCCGCCATGGCCATCTTCGGCGTATCGGTGATGGTCGGGCCCGTGCTCGGGCCGGTGATCGGCGGCTGGCTGACCGACCACTACAGCTGGCGATGGGTATTCTATATCAACGTGCCCCTGGGAGCGCTCGCATTCGCCGGCATATCGTTCTTTCTCAGGGAGACCAGGACCAGCGCGGCGGCGAAGCTTGACTGGCTCGGATTTGGCAGCTTGAGCCTCGCTATTGCCGCCATGCAGGTGTTTCTGGATCGGGGCGCACAACTTGACTGGTTTTCTTCGTTCGAAATTCTGATCGAGGCGGCGGTCTGCGCATCGGCACTTTACATCTTCCTCGTCCACACCTTTACGGCGCAAAATTCCTTCGTAAATCCCGGACTGTTTCTCGATCGAAATTTCTCGGTCGGAGTTCTGTTCATCTTCATCGTCGGAATAACCTATCTCGCGTCGCTGGCGTTGCTGACGCCCTATTTGCAGACCCTGATGGGTTATCCTGTCGTGACCGCAGGTATCGTCATGGGCCCGCGGGGCCTGGGCACCATGGTCTGCATGTTCCTGGTCGGCCGCCTCGTCGGGCGGGTCGATACAAGGCTGCTGATCCTGACCGGCCTGCTGCTGACGGCCTGGGCCATGTACGACATGACGGGATGGAATCCGAACATCTCGCAATGGACGATCGCTGTGACCGGGTTCATCCAGGGAGCCGGCCTTGGATTTTTGTTCGTTCCGCTCAACACCGTCACCTTCGCCACACTTGCGCCCGAGCTGCGAGCGGACGGCACCGGTGTGTTCAACCTCTCCCGTAACGTCGGATCCAGCGTCGGCATATCGATCGTGTCTTATCTGCTGATCAGAAACGATCAGGTCAATCATGCGACGATCGCAAGCCACGTCACGGCGTTCAATCACGCATTCGACAACAGCATCGTGCGGCACGCCTTGAGTCCCTGGACCGCGAGCGGCCGCGCGGCGCTCGATCAGGTCATCCAAATGCAAGCTTCGATCATCAGCTACATCGACGATTTCAAGCTGATGATGATCCTTCCACTTGCCGCCATTCCACTCGTCCTGCTGCTGCGGAGCGCGCCTGCGTCCGGCGAAAGCGACCACGCGATGGTGATGGAATGAACGGCTTTCCGTCTCTCCACGGTCGGTGAAGTGTCCAAGGTTTGAAGGAGTCAACACAATGAAAAAACTCTTGATGGCGTTCATCCTGCTGTCTGTCCCGGTTTCGAACAGCGCCCTCGCTCACAGCGGCACCGAGCAAGACGAGAAGGCTTGCACCCGCGACGTCCAGCGCTTCTGCCGCACGCTGATGGATCAGGGCGATTTTACCATTCTGGCTTGCCTCAAGGAAAATCGTCCAAAGCTCTCGCCCGCGTGCCGCTACGTGCTGGTCAGCCACGGGCAATGATGAGGCAGCAGTGCCGTCGCGAAATATCGCAACGGAGACGCGGCCCCTTCGCTTCTCCCCTGGAGAAGTGGCCCTCTTCCCTTCTCCCCTTGTGGGAGAAGGTGGCGCGGACGAAGTCCGCGACGGATGAGGGGTTCTCTCCGCGGACACAAACCCCTCAACCGTCCGCGATGCTTCGCATCGCGTCCACCTTCTCCCACAAGGGGAGAAGGGAAGAAAGCGGTCTCATCATCCGCCCATTGCAACTTTCATCCAGCCGCTCATCTCACGCGTGCCCAGAAACGCCAGCGCAGCGCGCCGAACACCCCGCGCCTCGCCCCTGCCTTGCGCCACCGCCACCAGCAGGTCGCAGCGGTGGGAGACGGCGATGCCGATGGCCGAATGCGGCGAACCGTCGGACATGGTGAGCGTGTAGGCCCGCGATCGTCCCGCCATATCGGCAATCCGGACCACGCTACCCACTTCAAGCGGAACAAACCGCTCGCTGATCAAATCGAGATCGGCGACGCGGTCGACTTCGTCGTCATCGGCAACGCCGGTGTCGCAATTGCAAAAGCCGATTTTTGGCCGCACGTACAGTTCGACCTCCTCGCCGCAGGACTCGTTTTCACAGCGGAAGGCACGTCCCGCCGGCCAGCCGTCGCGCGGAAACGGCCAGGCGATTTCGCGCCAGCCGTCCGTGTCGGATCCTGCCCGCTCGTAGCCGGCCGAGCCGGACAGCGTGCAAATCGCGATCGCAAACGCGCTCAGCAGCAGTCTTCGCATCTCACATCACCACGCATCATGGCAGCCCGGCGACCGCGCGCGCGGCGCCGGTCAATTCCAGGATATGCATGCCGGTATTGGCGCGGTCGACGATATAGATATAGCCGCGATCGTCGGTCTCGACATTGTTGGTCTGGATCGCGACCTTGCAATGGTCCTGGCCCTCGCTGGTGACGCAACGCTTGTCGGTCGCGGCCGTAATCGAGGGGATGAAATAACCGACCTCGGTCGGATGATAGGGATCGCGGATGTCGAGCGCGCGGACGCCGGCATTGAAGAAGGCGATGAACGCCATCTTCTTGTAGTAGACCGGCGCCATGCTCTCGTTGGAGGAATGCGAACCGAACCGCCCGCCCCGCTCGCAGAACGAGCCGCTTGATTCCGGCACCGTATAGCTCGAGATCATCATCGGGCTTTTTTCGACGGTGACGTCGGCGAACCACACCATCTGCCGCGGCTCGTTGCATTCGTTGACGATCGCCTCGTCGACGATCATGACGATGTCGCGGTTCTGGCCGTCCTTGTCGTGGGCGAATTCCGCGATCGGCATTTTCAGCATCGGGAAGGTGGTGTGGGCGCCGTTGAAGGCCGACATCGGCAACCGCGCGATTTCCGGAAAGCGAAGATTTTCCGGCGTCGGCTCCTTCGGTCCGTTGATCAGCTTGTCGCGATCGACGATCTGCATCATGCCGCCCTTGTCGGTGCCGTATCCGAAAAAGACGCGGTTGCCTTGCGGCCCGGTCGAGATCGGCCCGTGAACCTCGGTCGGCACCGCGCCGGTTGCGCCGGGCTCCTGACCGGGCAGCCCAAAATCGCGGATTTTTACCGGATGCGCGGGATCACTGAGATCATAGACCTGCGTCATGCGGCGCGTGCGCCAGTCCGGCGCGCCCGACACCAGAAAGGCAATGCCGGTGTCGCATTCCCACCAGCTCTTGTGCGTATCCTTCAGGCCCCCGATCCGCGTGACCAGCACGGGATTGGCGGGATCGGCGACATTCCAGATTTCATGCGCCTCGCTGCCGAACGTGCGCAGCATGTAGACCGCGTTGCGGTCGCCCTTGGGCAGCGTCTTGCCGTCGCAGACGCGCACCATCTGCGCGCCGCCGGCCTCATATTTGCCTGCCTGCCCGGGAATGTGCCGCAGATATTTCGGATGCGCGGGATCGGTGACGTCGACGATCGAGGTGCCGTTCGGCTCGGCCTTTCCGGTCAATGGATTGATCGGCGCGGGAATATCGTCGGTGCCGCCATGGTGGCCGATATAGGCGATCCAGCGGTCGCCCTGATGATGGATGGTCGGCTGATAGGCGCTGCGCGCCTGCAGGTCGTTCCAGCCGACCAGCTTCATGTTCGATGCTTCCGGCGGAGCGCCGATCACCTGGCTCTGCGCATAGGCACTGGGGTTGCAGGCGAGGAAGAAGAGCGAGAGGCAGGTTGCCGATTTGACGTAACGGTTCATGTTTTTCCATCCCGGGCTGTCGAAAACCAAACTTCGTTGGCTGGTTTTGTCAGTATCATAGCGAAGCGTGCCCCGATTGCACCATGCTGAATGCGCAGGGTGCAATGCAGCGTGTGGCGACGCCTGGAATGCGCAAGTATCTCTTCGGCAACGATGTCGCCGCATCCTGTTCAGCTCGCCAGCCGCCGCCGTTTTTTGCAATTCGTCGCCGAGGCCGTCTGTCCCTTTTCAACCAATTGAAGGCGATTCTCTTTCGTCATGGCCGGGCATGACAAACTCGGCTGGAAGCCCTTTTGGCTTCATTTTGAATCTGCCCCTTAGACCTTCCGGATTGATCGTGCCGAAAACATCGACTTGACATGCAACCATTTGGTTGCCTATTATCTCCGCCATGGATGAGGTCTTCAAAGCGCTGGCCGATGCTTCCAGGCGGTCGCTGCTGGACCGGCTTCACGCCAAAAACGGACAGACCCTGAACGAACTCTGCGACGGCCTCGCCATGACGCGGCAGGCGGTGACAAAGCACCTTGTGATCCTCGAAGAGGCCAACCTGGTCGCGACCTTCAGGCACGGCCGCGAGAAGCTGCACTACCTCAACCCGGTGCCGATCCACCAGATCGGCGAACGCTGGATCAAGAAATTCGAGCGCGCCAAGCTTGTCGCGCTCACCGAATTGAAACGCCAACTGGAGAAGGACGATGAGTAAGCCGGAATTCGTCTATGTCATCTACATTGCCTCGACGCCGGAAAAAGTGTTCGCGGCGCTGACGGATGCAAAAATGTCGGAGCAATACTGGGCCGGCAACCGCGTGGTCTCCGACTGGAAGATCGGTGCGGCGTTCGCCCTGAAGCTCAAGCGCGAGGAAACCGATATCACCGGCAAGGTGCTGGAATACGATCCGCCGCGCCGGCTCGCCTATTCGTTTCATCCACAGCACGACGGCATGGGCGGTGAGCCGCCGTCGCGCGTCACCTTCGAGATCGAGCCGCAGAAGGATCAGGTGAAGCTCACCATCGTGCATGACGGCTTCGAGCCCGGCAGCAAGGCGTTCGAACATGTCAGCCGCGGCTGGCCGTTCGTGCTGTCGAGCCTGAAGAGCTATCTGGAGGCCGGCCGCGTGCTGCGCGCGCACTGGTACGAAGACGAGCGCGCCCGGCAAGGCGCGGCGTAAGTCGCTAATTCGTGAGTTGGAGAGAAATGATGGGTAAACCCGAGTTCGTCTATGTCACCTATATCGAGACCACGCCGGAAAAATTGTGGCAGGCGCTGACCAGCAGTGAATTTTCAAAACGGTACTGGTTCGACACCGAATTGAAAACCGACTGGAAAATCGGCTCGCCCTTTGCGCTGGTCATGGACGGCACCACCACCGATGTCGGCGAAGTCCTCGAATTCGACCGGCCGCGGCGGCTGTCCTATACGTTCCGCCATGTCCTTGACGACGACATGCGCAACGAGCGGCCGACCAAAGTCGTGTTCGTTCTTGAGCCGCACGGCAAGTTGGTAAAACTGACGCTCACCCACGAAGGTTTTGCGGAAGGCAGCAAGCTCTTGGACGGCATCTCCAAGGGATGGCCCGCGATCCTGGCAAGCCTCAAGAGCCTGCTGGAAACCGGCCATGCGCTGACAATTCCGCCAGCCGCGCTGGCAATCGAGGGGATTCAATGAACATCGATCATTTCAAGCCGACGCTGGTCTACACCATCTACATCGCCTCCACACCGCACAAGGTGTGGCAGGCGCTGACCTCGGCCGAATTCAGCCGAAACTATTTTTTCGGCAATGCGGTTGAAGTCGATCTCAGGGTCGGCGGCGCGTATATCGTGCGCACGCCGGATGGTGCGCTGCATATCAGCGGTGAAGTGATCGAGTGCGATCCGCCGCGAAAACTCACTGCCACCTTCAATGTCAACTGGCCGATGCTGATTGAAAAGCTCGGTCCGACGCTCGTGAGCTACGAGATCGAACCTGCGGGCGATGCGGTGCGTCTGACCTTGACCGAGGCGCACGACCGGCCGATCCACGATGATATCCTCGAAGGCGGGCGCCAGGGCTGGCCCGCGATCATCTCGAGCCTGAAGAGTTTGCTGGAGACCGGCGAGCCGCTCGTCGTCAGGATGGCGCCGCCGCAAAAGATGCTGGCCGCGCTGAAGAAGCTGGGGATCGCGACGCCTTCGTAACACGTCGTCCCGGCCTTGAGCCGGGACCCACGCCGCGGCGGTCGTTTTGAGAGACGCTGTCGACGGCTTTCGCGCAACAACTAAAGCCTGTGGCTATGGGTCCCGGCGTTCGCCGGGACGACGATGATTTACCCCAGCGCCCGCAACTCGCGCCGCAGCACCTTGCCCGTGGCGGTCATCGGCAAGCTGTCGACGAATTGCACAAACCGCGGGTATTCGTGCGCGGCGAGCTGCACTTTGACGAAATCCTGGATCTCGCGGGCCAGCGCCTCGCCCGGTGCAAAGCCGGGACGCAGCACGATCCAGGCCTTGATCGCCTCGGTGCGGACGGGATCGGGAATCCCGACCACCGCCGACATCGCCACCGCCGGATGTTTTAACAGCGTATGCTCGATCTCGGAGGGCCCGACGCGATAACCGGCGGTCGTGATCACATCGTCCTCGCGGCTGACATACCAGAAGTAGCCGTCCTCATCCTGCACGCCAAGATCGCCGGTCAGCAAGAATTCTCCGGCGTATTTTTTCATCGTCGCTTCCGGATTCTTCCAATATTCGATCATGGTGCACGGACAAGGCTGCCGCACCCCGATGATGCCGCGGCTGCCGCGCGGCAATTCTTCGCCCTTGTCGTTGACGATGCGCACGTCGAATCCGGGCGTGGCCTTGCCCATCGAACCGGGGCGGATCGGAAACAGTCTTGAGTTGCTGCCGATCACGAGATTGCACTCGGTCTGGCCGAACACTTCGTGCGCGTCGATGCCGAACGTCGTTCGCACCCAGTCGAGCAATTCGCCGCCCAGCGATTCACCGCCGGTGAAGATGCTGCGCAGTTTGACGCCATCGTGCTTGACGCCACTGAGCCGCATCAGTTTCAGCGCCGTCGGCGGCAGGAATACGTTGCGGATGCCGTAGTCGGCCATCATCTGCATCGCCGCCAGCGGCTCGAATTTTCGCGCCCGGTGGCCGACGATCGGCACGCCATGATACCAGCCGGCAAACAGCGCGTTGATCAACCCGCCGATCCAGGCCCAGTCGGCCGGCGTCCACAAGAGATCGCCGGGTTTGGGCAGGAAATCGTGGCACATCTCGATATTCGGCAAATGGGCGAGCACGACGCGGTGTGCGTGCAGCGCGCCTTTCGGGTTTCCCGTGGTGCCGGAGGTGTAGATGATCAGGGCCGGATCGTCGGACGAAGTGTCGACGGTGGCAAATTCCGCGGACGCGGCCTTGATCTCCGACCAGAACGATTTGGTGCCGGCAGGCTGGCGGTCGCCGATGACATAGACGTTTTGCAGTTCCGGCAGCCGGTCGAGAATCCTTGCAAGTTTCTGCCATCCGCTCTCGTCGGTGACGATCGCCTTGGCGGCGGAATTCGACAGCCGAAACTCCAGCGCGTCCTCGCCGAACAGCGCAAACAGCGGGATCGACACCATGCCGGAGCGAAACGCCGCCAGATGCGCGATCGGCAGTTCCAGCGACTGCGACAGAAACACCGCGACGCGGTCGCCGCGCGCAAGACCGTCCGCCGTCAGCACATTGGCGAAGCGGCGTGACATCCCGGCCACCTCGTCGAACGAGGTCCGCCGCGAGCTGCCGTCCTCGTCGACATAGATCAGCGCCAGGCGTTTGGAGCCATCGGCATGGCGATCGCAGCACACGGTCGCAAGGTTCAGCCGGTCAGGGATTTCCCAGCGGAAGTCGCGGTAGAGTTTTTCGTAGTCGGTGGTTTCGGTGAGCATGTCGTCAGGCTAGACGTTGAAAACGCCGTTGTCATCCTGGCGTTGCGGGCTGTCGCTAGACTTTTATTCGTCAAAAATCCCATGATCCGGCCCGTCGCGGCAAATTTTGCAACTCCAAATCTTGCAACTGATCGTCAAAAAATATTTTGCGAGGTGTCGCGAGCAAGGCTTCGCGGCCACGACATTGCATGCATGCAAGTCCATTTTGCGCCGCGGGCTCGGCGTCCTGGAAGACCACATGGTCGGCCGCGCTATTGCAGCTGAAACAAAAGACCACGTCGCGATCGCGGACATGGGGACCATTGAAAGCAAAAACACTGCCCTTGCGAACGAGTATGGACCTACACCGACGCCGATGCTGGTGATGTGGTTGATACGCAAAATCGTTCCGAAGGATCGAAGCGCGTGGACCTTCATCGACGTCGGGGCTGGCAAGGGACGCATTGTCATCGCCGCAGCGAACCAAGGCTTCCGCTGCGTAACAGGGATTGAGTTCGCAGGTGAGCTATGTGCACAGGCCAACCGCCATCTTGCCGATCTCGGTTTGGCCGATGGATCCGGCCGGGTCCGGGTGGACCAAGCGGATGCAACGGAATTCGATATCCCGCCCGGAGCGTGCCTTTTCTATCTATACAATCCTTTCCGCGAAGAGATACTCCGCCGGTTCATCACACACGTTCTGACTTCTTACGCAAATGAGCCGCGGGCCCTTCGCTTCGTGTACCTTAATCCGGTTCACAAGTGTGCATTCGCTGCCCATCCAGAGTTGATAGAGGCGGCGCTGCCTCCGGCGTTTGCCGCGATCTTCGGGATATTTTCCCCTTACTCTGTGTGCGTGTTCGAGACCGTAACCAGCAACGCTCTGGATCGTAACTGAAGCGTAGCGTCGATTGCTTTCGCGGAATGAGAAGCCTCTTTCGGCTTCGGATCCAGTCGGTACCTTGAGTCCATCTCAAAGTCGCGGCCGCGCCGTCGCGCCAAAGTGTTGCGGGCTGAGCACAGAGGGGCACGCAAGGCCTTTCACACGCGCGACATAACTTCGGCAGTATCGTTCAGGTTGCGATGTCGAGCTGTCAACCTTGCTCCCTGAGGCTCGGGACAAAGAAAATCCTTCCGGGCCTGCAGGCCGCGTGACGGTTCGAGTTGCGTCGCACAAAAAGAACAGCGCAACAATCTTCAACGGGAGGAAACGTCATGTTTGGAGGAAAAGTCGCTTTCATTCGATATCGGCAAAAATCGACCCGGCAAGAATTGACCCGGCAAGGGATGGCTACGCCGCGTCCATGGCTGTGGGGCAGCTTGTGCCCGGCGCTGCTGCTCGGCATAGCCTTCACCTCGGCTGCGCCGGTCGACCCGTCGTTCGCCGCCTCGACATTGGTGGCGGCGCCAGACGGCACGTTCCAGGGCAAGCTCGATACGTCAGGCACCGTGCGGCAATTCCTCGGCGTCCGCTACGCGCAGCCGGTGACCCTCAATCTGCGCTGGAAGCCGCCGCAGCCGGTGACGCCCTCGGCCGTCACGCAGGACGCGACACAGTTCGGCAACCATTGTCCGCAAGGGCTCACACCCTTCGGCAACGCATCGCTGACCGAGGATTGCCTGTTCCTCAACGTGTATACCCCGAACAAAGGCGGCGATCGCGAGTCTGACCGCGACGACGGACGCCCGGTGATGGTGTGGATCCATGGCGGCGCGCTCGCAGTCGGAGAGAGCAACGAATACGACGCCACGAAACTGGTGGCGCGCGGCGTGGTCGTTGTGACCATCAACTACAGGCTCGGGGCGCTCGGATTCCTGGCCCATCCGGCGCTAGCCGGCGAGTCGCCCGATCACACATCGGGCAATTACGGGTTCGCGGACCAGCAGGCTGCCTTAAAATGGGTGCGGCGGAACATCGGCGCATTCGGCGGCAACCCGGAAAAGGTGACGATTTTCGGCGAATCGGCGGGCGGACTGAGCACGCTCGTCAACCTGGTGTCGCCGACGGCGCAGGGATTGTTCCATCGCGCGATCGTCGAGAGCGGCGGCTACATGCTGACGCAGCCGACGCTGGCGCAAGCCGAGGCGGCCGGAGCGAATTTTGCCAACGCAGCCGGGTGCAATCAGCCCAATCCGGCTGACGTGCTGACGTGCCTGCGCGCGCTGACAGTCCCGACTATTCTTGGCGTCTCAAGCTTCAATCCGGCGCCCAATGTCGACGGCAAGGTGCTGACGCAGTCGATCGCCGCCGCGCTCGGGAGCGGACAGTTCAATCGCATGCCGCTGATGAACGGCTCCAATCACGACGAGTGGAACCTGTTCGTGGGGCTCGACCTCGACCTCACCGGGCACCCGGCGACCGCCGCCACCTATCCGGCGGTGATCGCCGCCACGCTGGCGGTTCCCCCGGGGAGCCCGGCGGTGGCCGCGGTCCAGGCGCAGTATCCGGGTGCGAGCTTCCCGAGCTACGACCAGGCGGTCGGCGCCCTGGGAACGGACGCGATCTTCGCCTGCACGGCCCGGTTCGCGGATGAGCTTGCCTCGGAGTTCGTTCCGACCTTCGCCTATGAATTCAATGACGAGAATGCGCCGCAGAATTTCCTGCCTGCGGTGAGCTTCCCGTACGGCGCAGCGCACGCCTCGGAGATCCAGTACATCTTCCCGGTCGCCAACCCGTCGGGACTTGGTCTCAATCTTCCGCAGACGCCGCTCAACGCCAATCAGTTGCAGCTGTCGGACAAAATGGTCGGCTATTGGACAGAGTTCGCCGAAAGCGGCAATCCCAACGGCAATGGCTCGCCGCACTGGCCGCGCTTCCATCGCGGACGTCAGGTAATGCAGTCGTTCGTGCCGCCGACGCCGGCCACAGAGACGAATTTCGCGACCGCGCACCAATGCGCGTTCTGGGACCAGCTGACGGGCCGCACCCTGCCGCCCGACAATGATCACGACCACACCGCCGACAACGATTGAGGGCGAGTGCTCTCGCCGAACTCACCCCATCGCGCACGCGCGATGGGGGCGCGAAAATACGCTACGGCGACAGCGGCAGCCCGTCCGAAAGCCGGCCGAGCCGGCTGCGGCCGGCGCGGCTTCGCAGCATGGCGTTGAAGGCGGTCTTGATGACGCGGACAAAGGGGTCCTTGTAGGGAAATTCCGCGTTGTCGTCGTGGACCAGCATCGAGGCATTGACCTCGAAGACAACAAGATTCCCGTCCGGATCGAGCCCGCAGTCGATGCCGAAATAATCGAGCCCGAAGCGCTCGCGCACCGCGCGCAGCGCCTGATAGTTCGCGGCATTGAACACCGCGGCGGGATCGGCGAGGAACGCCGCTTCCTCCTGCTGCATCCAGGGCTGGTCGGCCATGTCGGTCGAGATGTGGTGCACCTTCCAGTCGTTTCCGATCGCAAGATGGTAAGGCAGGATCTCGTCGCCGACGAACATGAAGCGGTATTTTCGGAAATGGCCATCGGGGGAGGCATAGTCGACATATTCGGTGACGTAATGGTCGGCCTTTGGATGCCGCGCGAGAAATCGCGCGAGCTCATCGAGGCTCTCGATTTTTTCGAAATCATCGCCGCCATGCGTGCCTGCCGGCCGGGCCAGGACCGGGAACGCGCACGGCAGAAGCGCGGCAAGCGCCGCGACCGAGGCGTCGGTGCCGGCATCGAGGCGCAGGATCCGGGGAACGCGGCAGGCAGGGATATCCGCCAGCAGATCGGCCGTCGCATCGCGCGTCGTGCGCAGGATGTTGCCGGGGGCGTTGACAACAGGCTTGCCGAGCTTCTCGGCCAGACGCGCCGCCGCGGGTAGCATCGCTTCGGCCTGATCGACGTCCGAAATCAGGTTGATGACGACATCGATCTCTCCGAGCGAGCAGATATCGGGCTCGTTGGGACCGAACAACGCCACCGTATCGATGTCATAGGTCGCATTCTTGAAGAGGTATTGGATCGGTGTGTTGCCGTTAAAGGGCGCGTATAGCGCCAGCAAGCGAAAATCCGGCGGCGTCTTGATGGCCTTGCGCCGGACCAGCGGCCGGATTTGCGCGGCCGCGGCGTAGGCGGCCTCGGTGGCATCGATGTCGCCCAGCTTGTGCTTGATACCGCCGATCCAGTAGCGGCTGTCGGCATCGTTCGGGTCCAGTGCGATCGCAGCTTCGAAATGCCGGATAGCCTCTTCCGTCTCGTTCAACTCGAAGCAGACCTTGCCGAGCCAATACTGTATCTCGCCGGCTTGCGGCCGTTCCCCGCGCAATTCTTGCAGCAGCGCCCTGGCCGCCGGATATTGCTTGGTCGCCATCAGAGCCTCGACAAGGTGGATGCGCGAGGTCCAATGCGCGGGGTCCAGCTTCAGCGCCTGAAGATAAAGCGGGATGGCCTCCTGTACCCTGCTTTTCCTCAAGCGCACGTCGCCGAGATTGCACCAGCAGGACGTGAGGTGGGGAGCCAGCCGCAGCGCGGCCTCGTAGTTGGCGGACGCGAGGTTGACTTGGCCGCGCGCCAGATAGGCATTGCCGAGCTCGGCGTGCAGGCCGGCCATCATTTCAGTTGGTGAATTTGCCGAATCCGTGCCGGCAGCATCGAGCCCGGCCTGAAGGACAACAATGGCTTCGTCGATCCTGCCAGCCGTGTAGTGGTCCCGCCCGCGCTGGAGATGCTCGGCCGCCGGCGAAGCGAGGGGCTCGCCGGGTTGAACGGCTGAGGCGTTTGTGGTCACGATCGCAGCCTCGGTAAGGACCGGTTAGCCATGGTGCCCTTCTGGTAAACAACACACCCTCCCCCATCGCGAACGATCGGTGGGCTTAAAATTTCGTAATCTTTCAAGGAAAGGCCTGGCGTGAAGCACCGCGCCAGGGTGATCGAAGGCCGTCAAACGCTCCTCTGTTCCATGTGCGATGGCTATTTTCCGCTAGGTTCAGCATGGGCTTTTGAGTAGAGTTGCCTCCTGAAATATTTTGTCGGTCGATTTCGATTTCACGCGATAATATTGCTCAAGCAACCCGGTGGCAGCGATGAGGCGGCGCGAATTTATCGTGGGCGTTGGCGGTGCAACTGCCTCCGCCCTATGGCCCATTGCGGCGCGGGCGCAGCAAACAAAGAAAATTCCGGTCGTGGGGGTGCTCTGGCACGCAGAAAATGCCGAGGGAGAAATCGGGCGTATTGAAGCCCTGCGCCGCGGGCTTGAGGATTTCGGCCGGATTGAAGGCAAGAACATCAAGATCATCGATACCTATGCCGCCGAGCAATATGAGAGGTTCGACACCAACGCAGCCGCTCTGGTGGCGCTCCCGGTAGACCTTTTGTTTGCGCACACGCAGCCGGCCGCGATGGCGGCTCACCGCGCGACCGACAAAATTCCAATCGTCTTCACCTGGGTGCCCGATCCCGTGCAGGCGGGTCTGGTTGCAAGCCTCAATCGGCCGGGCGGCAACATCACCGGCTTTTCCAACGTTGCCGTCGATCTCAGCGGCAAAAAATTGCAGATGATGCAGGAGGTGACCGGAAGCCCGCATTTGGGCTTTCTGGCCAATGGCAACGATGCCAACATCGCCAGCCGTTCGGCCCAGGCGCTCAAGTCGGCGGCCGCTTCGCTGGAGATCGAATTGCAGGTCATCCAGGTGCGTGAAGCCGGCGAAATCGATCATGCGTTCGACGAATTTGCCCGGCAAAAACTCGGCGGGGTCATCACGCAGCCGGACGCATTGTTTTTCAACGAGCGAAAACATATCGCAGGGCTCGCCATCGAGCGGCGCATGGCAACGCTCGGCCACGTCGAAGAATTGGCCGACGACGGTTTCCTGATGACTTTTGGGCCGAGCGGCGTCCTGATGATCCGGCACGCAGCCAGTTACGTCGATAAGATCCTCGGTGGGAGCGCCCCGGGTGAACTCCCCGTGGAGCTACCGACAAAGATCGACCTCGTCATCAACAACAAGACCGCCAACGCGCTCGGCCTCGCGATCCCGCCGGGCCTGTTGATCGCCGCGGAGCGGGTTGTCGGCTGAAATCCCGTTGCGGACATTTCGCGCTCCCGACAGAATAGCCTTCTAAAAAGCACCAGAGAAAAAGTGAGAAAGCGCAGTGAACCAGAAGCAGCGCAAACGCCTTTCCGCGACCTGCCAATGCGGCAAGGTGAAGTTCGAGGCAATCGGCCCGCCGATTCTGACCGGCTCCTGCTATTGCACGAGCTGCCAGCAAGCCGGACGTCAGTTCGAAGAGCTGGCTTCTGCGCCGCCCGTGCTCGACGCCGACGGTGGAACAGGCGTCATCCTGTATCGAAAGGATCGCGTGCAATGCGTGATGGGGCAGGAGTATCTCGAAGAGCGCCGGCTCAAGCCTGATTCCCCGACCCGGCGGGTCGTTGCCACCTGCTGCAATTCGGCAATGTTCCTCGACTTCACCAAGGGGCACTGGCTGTCGATGTTCCGGAACCGCTTTCCGGCAGGCGCGCCGCCGCTTGAAATGCGAGTCATGACAAAAGAACGGCGCGCCGGCGTCGAGCTTGCCGATGATTTGCCGAATTATGGCGGTTACTCCGGCAAGTTCATGTTGAAGCTGATCGCCGCCTGGATCGCGATGGGTCTCCGCAGGCCTGAAATCACCCTCGGGAAGACGGTCCGCAGGGCGTAACAGCCACTCTGGTTCCCCATTAAGATTACGTCTTAACTAATAATTAAGTATGCGTTTGCGGGCACGGAACGCCCGGCCTAGCGTGCGTTGGGGTGCTGCTTAGTTAACCAACGGATTGGTATGCGCCATGACGTCTAGAATGTATGGAGCATTGATCGGGTGTCTCGCCGTGGTCGCGCTTATGCTTACCGCGAATGAGACGTTCGCCAGGTCGGGAGCAGCGTTTCGCGGAGGGGTAACTCCGACGCATTCGTTTTCCCATTCCGCAGCCGTCCACGGGTTCCGGCACCGCAACCAGAGAAACAATGCAGCGTTCTTTTGGCCCGGCGTAGAGGATTACGGCTACGGGTCTCCGGGTGGCGAACCGCTGGTCGGCGGTACGCAACCGACATCGAGCGACATCCACTACACGGAAACATATGATGTTCCCTGGGATTGGGCCCATCGATATCCGCCGGCTGTCGCGCCTTCCGACAAGCCCTATGTGCCGGGCTGCCCCGCGGAAAACGTGACGGTTCCCGGGCACGGCGGCCAAGAGCAAACCGTCAGCATCATGCGGTGCTACTGATAAGGGCTGGTAAGGCGAACAGGCGCCAAGACTACCGCTTGACGACTACCGCTTGACGACCCCTGTCGGCGTGGCGAACCCTTCGATGGTTCGAATTCGCTTCTCGAGCCACCAGCCATATTCCGCCGGCCAATCCTCGAACTTGCGGTTGAGGCCGAGATCGTGCGCCCAGTGATGGGCGATGTTCGGATTGAACTGGGATTGCCGGCCGACCGCGATCAGATCGGCTTGGCCGTTCGCAAGGATCGCTTCCGCCTGCTGCGCTTCCAGAATGATGCCGACCGCCATCGATGCGATGCCGACTTCGTTCTTGACCCGCTCGGCATAGGGCACCTGGAAACCGAGACCGCGCGGAACTTGCGCTGCCGTCGCCGAGCCCGAAATGCCCCCCGAAGAGCAGTCGATCACGTCGACGCCGCGGGCCTTCAATTCGTGGGCGAAGGCCACCGTGTCGTCGAGATTCCAGCCGTCTTGGGCGCCGTCGACGGCGGAGACGCGGACAAACAACGGCATCGTATCCGGCATTTCACGGCGCACCGCCTCGACAATTTCGAGCGGCAGGCGCATCCGCCCCCGGCGGTCGCCGCCATATTCATCGTTGCGCGTGTTGGAGATGGGCGACAGAAACGAGGCGAGCAGGTAGCCGTGGGCGGTGTGGATTTCGATCACGTCGAAGCCGGCCTTGACGGCATTTCTGGCCGCCAGCGCCCAGGTCCGCACCATCGCCCGGCACTCGTCTGACGTGAGCTGGTGCGGCGTCAGCCATCCCGGCGCGACCGGCTCGCTGGTCGGGCCAACGGGTTGCCACACTTTGGCGCCCGCCTTGATTTCCTGCGGCGTGAGCGGGCCCATGCCGTCCATCGCCCGCTGCGAGGATGATTTGCGCCCGCCATGCGCGAGCTGAATGCCGATCGCGGCCCCCTCGCCCTTCACGAAGGCGATGAGCGGCTTGAAACTTTGCACTTGCGCGTCGTTCCAGATGCCAAGGTCGTGTTCATTGATCAGGCCGACCTTTTCGACAGCGGTAGCCTCGACAAACACCAGCCCAAATCCGCCCAGCGCATAGCGCCCAAGATGCACGTTGTGAAAGGCGCCGCAGGTGCTGCCGGGCGCGGCGCGGTAGTGGACCATCGGCGGCACCACCAGGCGGTTCTTCAGCGCCAGCGCGCGGATCGTGAACGGCTGGAACAACAGGGGTCCTGCACTATCGATGCTTTCGGTGACCGAGGCTGTCATGGAATTTCCTGTTGAGTTGAAAAAGACCCCTGCCCGTCCCTAACCAATCGTCATGGCTTGTTGGCGGTCAGTTTAAAGACGTGGATGCCCGGGACAAGCCCGGGCATGACGTGGAGAGGTTATTGCCTGCCTTACGAACTCAGCCCGTCAGCGCCGCCTTCACCATGCCGCTGGCCTTGCCAAAATCCATCTGCCCTGCGTATTTCGCCTTCAGCACGCCGATCACCTTGCCCATGTCCTTCATCCCGGCGGCTCCCGTCTCGGCGATCGCGGCTGATATCGCGGCGTTGACGTCGGCGTCCGACATCTGCTTCGGCAGGTAAGCCGAGATGATCGCGATCTCCTCGCGCTCCCCTGCTGCGAGCTCGGCGCGGCCGCCCTTGTCGTAGAGCTCGACGGATTCCTGACGCTGTTTTATCATTTTTTGGAATACGCCGAGGAGATCGGCGTCGCTGAGCGGCGGTTTTCCTTCCCCGCGCGCGGCGATGTCGGCGTTCTTGATGGTGGAGTTGACCATGCGCAGCGTGGACAGCTTGCGCTCGTCCTTGGCCCGCATCGCGTCCTTGACCGCGTTGTTGATGTCGTCGCGCAGCATCGTCTGTGTCCTCGTACCGGAAACCCCTGATCTAGGCCGTTCGCGGCCATGAAACAACTAGATCCGCAGCCATTCGACCAGGGCGTCCGCGGTCGCCCGCGGCTGCTCGACTTGCGGCAGGTGGCCGCAATTTTGGACGATCACGAGCTTCGCGCCGTGGATGCCGTCCGCCATCTCGACCGAGAGCGCATTCGGAATGGTGTTGTCCTCATCGCCGGTCAGGACCAGCGTCGGACATTTGATCCAGGCCAGCGACGGCCGCGAGTCAGCGCGGCCGATCACGGCGGTCTGCTGGCGGACAAAGGCGTCTGCGCCGATATCGTCGCCCATCTCATGCACCAGTTGGCGCAACGCCGCGTCCTCGCGCCGCGACGGATGCACGAATCCGGGAAAGAGATCATCGAGCACGGCGTGATATTCGCCCGCCAAAGCCCGCGCGATCTGGCCGCGGCGGCGCGCTGTGGCCTCCGGCGTATCGGGCCGCGCCTGGGTATTGATCAGCGCCAGTTTGGCGACCCGCTGCGGCGCCTGGCGCATGATCTCAAACGCGATGTAGCCGCCCATCGAATGGCCGGCGAGGGCAAAACGCGGCGGCGCCTCGGCCAAAATCCTTCGCGCGATGGCGCCCATATTGTCGTCGCGGATGTGGTTTCCGACCGTCACCGGGCCAAATCGCCACAAGGCCGGCGCCACCGGCGCATAGATCCGCGGCGAGCCGCCGAGGCCCGGAACGAGCAAAATCGGCATCGAATTGTCCATGCCCTGCCTCGGGATCGGAGGAATTTGATGAAAATCGGCTGCTTGGCTACGAGCCCCCAGATTAAAAGCCAGGGGCCGCCTGTCAAATAGGCGCATGACGCATGTGAATCCGCCGTTTCCACCTTTGACCTCACCGGGCGTGGCGACTATGTAATGCGCTCATGACAATCACGGAAAACGCCTCAGCCTGGCCGGACCTCACTCCGACCGCGCTCCTCGTGCTTGCCGATGGCACCGTGCTGGAAGGTTTCGGCCTCGGCGCGGAAGGCCATGCGGTCGGCGAAGTCTGCTTCAACACCGCGATGACCGGTTACGAGGAGATCCTCACCGATCCCTCCTATGCAGGCCAACTCATCACCTTCACCTTCCCCCATATCGGCAATGTCGGCACCAACGACGAGGACATCGAGACCGTCAACATGGCGGCTACTCCCGGCGCGCGCGGGGTGATCCTGCGCTCCGCCATCACCGATCCCTCGAACTACCGCGCCACGCGCCATCTCGACCTCTGGCTGAAGGCGCGCGGCATCATCGGTCTGTCCGGCATCGACACCCGCGCGCTGACCGCGCTGATCCGCAGCAAGGGCATGCCGAACGCCGTGATCGCACACGCCAAAAACGGCCAGTTCGACCTGCATGGGATGAGAGAAGAGGCGCGCGAATGGCCGGGGCTGGAGGGCATGGACCTGGTGCCGCTGGTCACCTCCGGCCAGCGTTTCACCTGGGACGAAACGCCGTGGGCCTGGGAAAAAGGTTTTGGCCGGCAGACCTCGCCTGAATTCAACGTCGTCGCCATCGACTACGGCATCAAGCGCAACATTCTGCGGCTACTCGCAGGCGAAGGCTGCAAGATCACCGTGGTGCCGGCAACCACTTTGGCCGAAGATATCCTGGCGATGAAGCCGGACGGCGTGTTTTTGTCGAACGGCCCCGGCGATCCCGCCGAAACCGGCAAATACGCCGTGCCCGTGATCCAGAAGGTGATCTCATCGGGCACGCCGACGTTTGGGATTTGTCTGGGACATCAGATGCTGGGCCTGGCGGTCGGCGCCAAGACCATGAAGATGCATCAGGGCCATCACGGCGCCAATCACCCGGTCAAGGACGAGACCACCGGCAAGGTGGAGATCACCTCGATGAACCACGGTTTTGCCGTGGACCAGGCGACGTTACCCAAGGGCGCCACACAAACCCACGTCTCGCTGTTCGACGGCTCCAATTGCGGCATCCAGCTCGAGGGCAAGCCGGTCTTCTCGGTGCAGTATCACCCTGAGGCCTCGCCCGGCCCGCGCGACTCGCATTATCTGTTCAAGCGGTTCGCGGATTTGATGCGGGCGAACAAGCGCGCTTGAACCTCCGCGGTTCCCGCGCTTGAAGCCGCGCCCCGGTCAATGGAACGGAAACGCGCCAAAATTAGTCGGGTCGCACCACATCCTGCGCCGCTGGCCCTGACGCGGCGGCGGCGACTGCCAGGTGATGTATTTCCATACGGTGGTCTCGAAGGCGGGACCACCGGGTGGCGTCACCAGCAGCGTGGCTTTGACCAGATGCTGGTAATCCGGGGCATAGGGCAGCAGTTCGGAATGAAGAACCTCGACCAGGCACGCGTTGCGGCCTGAGGGCGCGGCAAGCGAAGCGGCATCGGCGCGGGCGGCCGGCAGCATGCCGAGCAACAGCACTGAGGCAATGAAAACAGGTTTCACGACATTCACCTTTTCTCGCCCCTCTTCTCGCCCCTTTTCTCCCGATCAAGTGAAAATGACATTTAGTGCAAGCGATCGTCAATCATTGTAAGATCGCCGGAGAGCGGCAATCGTCGGCTGCCGCACTTCCCTGAAAGGACGCGCGCATGAAAAGCGGAGCAGCGATATCGGTCGGTTTTCTATGCATGTGCGCCTTTTTTAATCCGGCCTCTTTTAATCCGGCCTTGGCGCAAACCGCTGTCGGCGGCGGGGCAAAGAAACCGGTTATCGTTGGCGGACCGGGAACCGTCAAACCGAATGCGATCGGCGGTCCGGCGCCAACGAATACCGCTGTCGTCGTGAAGCCCAAGGTCGGAACGATTTCGGCCCCTCCAACTCCGCCGGTGACGACCGCAGTCGTTCCGCCACCGCCTGCCTCGACCGCAGGTGCTCCGCCTCCGGCGACCAACGGCGCTCCGGCTGCATCGGCCAAAGGCACGGCACCTACGTCGATCGTAAAATGCGCGGTCAAAGGCGCCTGCGTCGGGCCGACGAAACAGCCGACAACTCCCAGCCCCCCTCCCGCGAAGGGAACGTGAGCCGCCGCCGGCGGTTTACTCCCTCCGGGCTATCGGCATGATCCGAGATCATGCTCCGATAGAGACGCGCGGGAGAATTGCCATGTCGGTCGTGCGCGGCGACATCGAACCGCTTGCCTTCGTCTTTGCGGATGATGGCCTCGTTCCAAACAACCCGATGCCGTTTTTGGTCTACAGAGCCGCGGTCGACCTCGACAGCGATCACCCCGAGAAAACCATCGAGGAACTGTTCGGCAAAAATGGCTGGGGCGACATGTGGCGAAACGGCGTCTACGACTATCCGCATTATCATGCGACGGTCCACGAAGCGCTCGGCATCGCCCGCGGCCATGCCAGGGTCCGCTTCGGTGGTAACAGCGGCAAGGAATTCGAGATCGCGGCGGGCGATGTCGCGGTTTTGCCGGCCGGCACCGGGCATCAATGCCTCTCCGCAAGCCCTGATTTTTCCGTGGTCGGCGCCTATCCGCCCGGACCCCGGATGCAGGTTACGCGACCGACGCCGGAAAATCATCGGAAAGCGCTGGAGACGATCCCGAAGGTCGAGCTGCCGAACACCGATCCGGTATTGGGGACGGATGGGCCGCTGGTGAGATTGTGGAAGGCGTAGGGTTGGCAAAGCCATCGCGTCGCGCGAACGCAGCGTTGCCGCGAAACGGCCCGAAGGCGCGGGACAATTAAAAAGCGAGAGAACGTCGCAAGCATCAGTGTGCTGTTTTGCTCAGTGAACGCAGGCACACAAGTTTGAGTTTGGTAATGACCATGGTGTCTGCTTGTGCTAGAATTCCATTTGTAGAGGGCCCCGCATGACAGGCAGCCGAAGAGGCCCTTCAAGCGACGTCAATCAGTCAGCCTCATAGCTACTGCTTTCATCGATCCTGTTTCAGTTCTGCAAACGCCGTGCGGCGTCTATGCCGCCGATGATGCACGTTCTCATACAGGCGACACGCGATCTCTCGCTCTGGGGCGAAAACGCTTCTTGGTTCGTTCGGCCGAACGTTGCGGAAGCTGGAAGATCGCAGACGCAAGCAACGACTGCACACATCAAAAGCGGAGTGTTCGCGCTTCACCCAGATCAGAAAACCAACCCCACGCTGCATGAGGAGACGTCAAATGTTAACGAAACGCGATCTTCTTCGGTCCGCGGCCTTGGCTGCGATCATCGCCACGGCGCCGCAGTCCATTCCGGCGAGCGCGCAGACGAACACCGAATGGCCCAGCCTATTCGAGGCAAAGGCCATCGCCGAGGAAGGCTTCATCTACGGGCTACCCATCGTGATGAACTACGCGGTGATGTACGAATATTCCGTCGACAAGAACTCGGGGCAATACAAGGCGCCGTTCAATCAGATCAAAAACGAGGCGCGTGTCTACACATACAAGGACACGGCCGTCATAACCCCCAACAGCGATACGCCGTATTCCCTGTTATTTATGGATTTGCGTGCTGAGCCGATCGTGTTGTCCGTCCCGGCTGTCGAGAAGACTCGCTATTTTTCGGTAATGCTTTGCGACGGCAACACGTTCAACTACGGATATATCGGTAGCCGCGCGACCGGCAACGAGGCCAGTGACTATATGGTCGTTGGACCAGACTGGCAGGGTGCAACGCCCGCCGGCATCAAGAAGGTATTCCGGTCCACGACGCAGTTTTCTGCCGCTGCCTACCGCACGCAACTTTTCAACGCTGCAGACATGCCGAATGTTGAGAAAGTCCAGGCCGGCTACAAGGTGCAGCCGCTGTCGGCCTATTTGAAGCAACCGGCCACGGTCGCCGCGGTCGCGGTAGACTTCCCCAAGATCGACAAGGAGATGGTGAAGAAGAACTTCTTTGAGTATCTCGACTTTGCTCTGCAATTCGCGCCGGCAGGACCGGAAGAAAAAGAAATCCGCGCCAAGCTCGCGCGCATCGGCGTCGGTCCCGGCAAGACCTTCGACTTCAAGGATCTTCCGCTGACGCACAAGATTGAAATCGGACTGGGTATGAAAGATGGCGAAGAGAAGGTCGAGAAGTATCTTGTTAGCGGACAAAAGGACGTAAATGGATGGAAAATCGGATCGCTGTTTGGAGACCGGCAATTCTACAGCGGCGACTGGCTGAAGCGCGCTGCCGCCGCCAAGGGCGGCATCTATGGCAACGACGCAGTCGAGGCCGTTTATCCAATGACGAAGGCGCTTGCTGATGGCGAGGTGCTCGATGGTTCCAAGCACAAGTACACAATCACCTTTCCCGCCGGACAATTCCCGCCGGTAGAGGCTTTCTGGTCGGTGACGATGTATGACGGCAAGAGCCAATTGCTGATCGAGAATCCGATCAACCGCTACCTGATCAATTCGCCGATGCTGCCCGGCATGAAGATGAATGCCGACGGCTCGCTCACGCTCTATATCCAAAAAGATTCGCCCGGCGCCGACAAGGAATCCAATTGGTTGCCGGCACCAAACGGAGACATTTACCTCGTCATGCGGCTCTACTGGCCGAAGGTCGAAGCCCCGTCGGTTCTGCCTCCGGGTAACGGCACCTGGAGGCCGCCGGCGATCGCGGTGGCAGCCAACTAGGCCCATCTGGCATCGAATAGCGAAATGGAGGGCTCCGAAAATGAAAACCATTACACGAAGAGGCTTTGTCGGCGCGGTTGCTGTGCTCCCCGTGCTCCGCTTCACGGCGGCCAACGCACAAATTAGCGTCACCCCCGCCGAGGCACGCACCATCGCCAAGGACGCCTACGTTTATGGCTTCCCGATCGTGGACAATTACCGAATCCAGCACGCCTATTGGGTCGATAAAACGACCCCGGAATACAAGGGGCCCTGGAATCAGATCTGGAACAGCGCTCGTGTCTTCACGCCCGCTGACACGGCGATCCAGACACCCAACTCGGACACGCCTTACTCGTTCGTCGGCGCGGACCTGCGTTCCGAGCCTCTCGTGCTCACCGTGCCGGCGATGGAAAAGGAGCGCTATTTCAGCGTCCAGCTCATCGATTACTACACCTTCAACTTCGACTACATCGGGACACGCACCACCGGCAACGGCGGCGGGAGCTTCCTTCTCGCGGGGCCGAACTGGAAAGGCGCAACGCCCAAAGGCGTCGAGAAGGTCTTTCGCTGCGAGACCGAACTGGCGTTCCCCACGTATCGCACCCAGCTCTTTAATCCGGCCGATATCGAAAATGTGAAGAAGGTCCAGGCCGGCTATAAGGTGCAGCCGCTCTCCGCGTTTCTCGGCCAGCCTGCGCCCAAAGCGGCACCGGCCATTGATTTCATCAAGCCGCTCACGCCCGCGGAAGAGAAGACCTCGCCGGAGTTCTTCAAGACCCTGAACTTCGTGCTGCAATTCTGCCCGACGGTCCCGTCCGAGGAAGCACTCATGGCGCGCTTCGCCAAGATCGGCGTCGGCGCGGGCAACACCTTTGACGCCAGCAAGCTCTCGCCCGAGATGAAGACGGCCTTCGAACAGGGCACGGTCGACGCCTGGGCTGCCCTCGCCGGCCTGAAGAAAGATGTTGAGGAGGGGAAGGTGAACTCGGGCGACGTCTTCGGCACGCGGCAATATCTGAAGAACAATTATCTCTACCGCATGGGCGCCGCCGTTCTTGGAATTTACGGCAATTCGAAGCAGGAGGCGATGTATCCGACTTATTATGTGGATGCGGGGAAGCAGAAGCTGGACGGTACCAACCGTTACACCTTGCGCTTTGCGTCGGGCCAATTACCACCGTCAACGCATTTTGGTCGCTGACCATGTATGATGAGCCGCAGAGCCTGCTCGTCGCCAATCCGCTCAATCGCTATCTGATTAATTCGCCGATGCTGCCGCAGCTCAAACGCGACGCCGACGGCGGGCTGACGCTGATCATCCAAAACGAATCCCCCGGCAAGGACAAGGAAGCCAACTGGCTGCCCGCGCCAAAGGGGCCGTTCTCCATGATCATGCGCCTCTATTCGCCGAAAGAAGCCGCGCTGGATGGCAAGTGGAAGCAACCGCCACTGCAGCGGGTGACCTAGGAGAGCCCAAATAGCATCACCCGGCCGGCGCCGACAAGGAATCCAATCGGGATGCCGGCCCCAAAGGGACCGTTCAATCTGACGATGCGCCTGTACGCCCCGAAGTCCGAGGCGCTGATCGGAAAATGGAATCCCCCGCCGATCGTGGAGACGTAGGCGACGGTGGGATCGTCGGCTCAGTAAAGCGTTAGCAGGAGCGTCGGTGCGTCCGCGCTGCGGTTTCTTCCCTTCTCCCGTTGTGGGAGAAGGTGGCGCGGACGAAGTCCGTGCCGGATGAGGGGTCTCTATCCGCGGAGAGAACCCCTCAACCGTCCGCGATGCTTCGCATCGCGTCCACCTTCTCCCACAAGGGGAGAAGGGAACGGAGCGCAAGCGGAGAGAGAAATCCTACGCCGCGTTGCTGCCTTCCTGGCGGCTCGCTTCGAACAGGAACCAGGTGCGGCGCTCGGTTTCGTCGATGAAGGTCTCCAACAATCCGGCGCTGCCGGAATCGCCGTGCTCGTCGCAGAGTTCGTGCGCCTTTCGCATCGCGGCCGCCATATGCTTGTTGTCTTCCATCAACTCGCGCAGCATGTCGCGCGGCGGCACGTAGCTCTCATTGTTGTCCTGGATGGTCTGCAGCTTGCTGATCTGTCCGATCGAGCGCAGCGTCGTGCCGCCGAGCTTGCGCACGCGTTCGGCAAGCTGGTCCGTGGTCGCGAAAATCGCATCCGACTGCTCGTCGAGCATCAGATGATAATCGTGGAAGTGCCGGCCGGAGACATGCCAATGAAAATTCTTGGTCTTCACGTAGAGCGCGAAGGCGTCGGCCAGCAGCGTGTTGAGCGATGCCGAGATCTTTTCCACCGCTGCCTGCGGCAGATCGGTCGGCGTGTCGAGATCGGGGGAAACCTTGTCGGACTTGGCTTTGCTCACGATGCACCTTCCTGTTAGGAAACCGGACTTGAACTGTACTTGAACCGTTCCTGGACTTTACTTGGAGACTTTACTTGAACTGTTAGGAAACCGGGCTTTGACCGCATTGGACACCGGCCGCCGGACCATCTAACGCATCATGTTGGCGGCGGTTCCTGCATCGGGGACCCCCAGTTTGGCCGGACCCCTGTGATATGGACGACTGGATCGACTATTACGATTCCACGCACACGATCTACGCGAGCAGACTGCACCGCGACCTGCATTTCCAGATCATTGCGAAGGATATTATCGGCTACATCTCCTCGCCCGAGGCGGTCGTGCTCGACTATGCCTGCGGCGAGGCGCTGTCGGCGGCGCGGGTCGCCGACGCCTGCGCCAAGCTCTATCTGGCGGAGCCGGCGCCGGGCGTGCGCGGCCGGCTGATCGCGCGCTTTGCCCCGAACACCAGAATTCGGGTGCGGTCGCTGGATGATTTGCGGAAAATGGACGAAAAATCCGTCGACCTGGCGGTGATGAACTCGGTCGCCCAGTACATGACGCCGAGCGAGCTCGATGCCGCGTTCGCGGTGGTACGGCGGCTGCTCAAACCCGGCGGCCGTCTGGTGTTGGGCGATATCCTGCGCCCGGAGGTCGGCATGGGCCGGGATGTACTGACCTTATTGCGCTTCGCGGCGACCCACGGCTTTCTCAAGGACGCCCTGATCGGGCTGGTCTCGACCGCGTTGTCGGACTACCGGCAATTGCGCGCGCGCGTTGGGCTGCATCGCTACAGCGAGGCGGAGATGATCGAAAAGCTCAAGGTAGCCGGATTTACCGCCTCGCGCGCGCTGACGAATATCGGCCACAATCCGTGGCGGATGACCTTTGTGGCGCGGCACGCCTTCACCGCTTGATAATCAGCGCGCGATCGGACGCAAAACCGGACCCGACTTTTGCCGATCGCGCCCGGTTAGGGTTAATAAACGGCAAGCGTGGCCCATCCCGTCTCAATCGGCGATGATCGAAATGGCCCGGTGGCGGAAAGCGTCGACGCGAGAGCAGTGCATCGCTCTTTATCCTGGTTCGAATCCAGGCCGGGCCTCCAACCTGCGCCCGCCCTAAAGCTCGAAGAGCGAAGGCGGGCTCCATCGGTACATTTGATCTCAAATTGCCGGTTGATGGGGCCTCTAAAACCCTTTCGCGGCTGCGGAATCTGGTCTAAAGACTACCCGCGCGCGAGGTCTGACCTGGCGCTCTTGCTCAAAGGGACGCGCGGCATGCGCGCCCTTTTTTTGTGCCCATTTCCCTGTTCCCGCGAGATTTAATGCCCAAACGAACCGACATCTCCACCATCCTGATCATTGGCGCCGGCCCGATCGTGATCGGGCAGGCCTGCGAATTCGATTATTCGGGGACGCAGGCGGTCAAGACGTTGAAGGAAGAGGGCTATCGGATCGTCCTGGTCAATTCCAATCCGGCCACCATCATGACCGATCCGGAATTGGCCGATGCCACCTATATCGAACCGATTACCCCTGAAATCGTCGCCAAGATCATCGAGAAAGAGCGCCACGTTCTTCCCGGCGGATTTGCCCTGTTGCCCACCATGGGCGGGCAGACCGCGCTGAACTGTGCGTTGTCGCTGCGCCGGCAGGGGACGCTGGCTAAGTTCGACATCGAGATGATCGGCGCGACCGCCGATGCCATCGACAAGGCGGAAGATCGCGGCCGGTTCCGCGAGGCCATGACCCGGATCGGGCTGGAGACGCCGCGCTCGGTGCAGACCAAGACCCTGCCCGACGCGCTCCGCGCGCTCGACGACATCGGGCTACCCGCGATCATCCGCCCCTCCTTCACCATGGGCGGCACCGGCGGCGGCATCGCCTACACCAAGGCCGAGTTCATCGAGATCGTCGAGCGCGGCATCGACGCCTCTCCCACCGACGAGGTCCTGATCGAGGAAAGCGTGCTCGGCTGGAAAGAGTTCGAGATGGAGGTGGTGCGCGACAAAAAAGATAATTGCATCATCGTCTGCTCGATCGAGAACCTCGATCCGATGGGCGTGCATACCGGCGATTCCATCACGGTGGCGCCGGCGTTGACCTTGACCGACAAAGAATACCAGATCATGCGCGACGCCTCATTGGCGGTGCTGCGCGAAATCGGCGTCGAGACCGGCGGTTCCAACGTGCAGTTCGGCGTCAACCCGGCCGACGGCCGCATGGTCGTGATCGAAATGAACCCGCGGGTGTCGCGCTCCTCGGCGCTGGCCTCGAAAGCCACCGGCTTTCCCATTGCAAAGGTCGCAGCCAAACTTGCGGTCGGCTACACGCTGGACGAGATCGCGAACGACATCACCGGCGGCGCGACGCCGGCCTCGTTCGAGCCGACCATCGATTACGTCGTGACAAAAATCCCGCGCTTTGCGTTCGAGAAATTTCCCGGCGCCTCGACCACGCTGACCACCTCGATGAAGTCGGTCGGCGAAGTGATGGCGATCGGCCGCACCTTTCAGGAGAGCCTGCAGAAGGCGCTGCGCGGCCTCGAGACCGGGCTGACCGGGCTCGACGAAATCGAGGTCGAGGGGCTTGGCCACGGCGACGACAAGAACGCCATCCGCGCCGCTCTCGGCACGCCGACGCCGAACCGGATCCTGCAGGTCGCGCAAGCGATGCGGCTCGGCTGGACCAACGAGGAAATCTTCACCTCCTGCAAGATCGATCCGTGGTTTCTTGGCGAGATACGCGGCATCGTCGAGATCGAGAGCAAGATCAAGGCGAACGGGCTGCCGGCGAACGCGTTCGGCATGCGGAGCCTGAAGGCGATGGGCTTTTCCGACGCGCGCCTTGCGGTGCTGTCGGAGACCACCGAGGCCGACGTCACGGAAAAGCGCCACGCGCTCGGCGTTCGCCCGGCGTTCAAGCGCATCGACACCTGCGCGGCCGAGTTCGCCTCCCCCACCGCCTATATGTATTCGACCTATGAAGCTCCCTTCGCCGGCCAGCTGGCCGATGAGAGCGCGCCCTCGAATGCGAACAAGGTCATCATCCTGGGCGGCGGCCCCAATCGCATCGGCCAGGGCATCGAATTCGATTATTGCTGCTGCCATGCCTGCTTCGCGCTGCACGACGCGGGCTATGAGACCATCATGATCAATTGCAATCCGGAAACGGTATCGACCGACTACGACACCGCCGACCGGTTGTACTTCGAGCCGCTGACCGCGGAGGACGTGCTCGAAATCATCGCCACCGAGCGCAAGAACGGCACGCTGCACGGCGTCATCGTGCAGTTCGGCGGCCAGACGCCGTTAAAACTTGCGCACGCGCTGGAAGCCGCCGACGTGCCGATCCTCGGCACCTCGCCCGACGCCATCGATCTCGCCGAAGACCGCGACCGCTTCAAGCGCGTGCTCGACAAATTGCGATTGAAGCAGCCGAAGAACGGCATCGCCTATTCGGTCGAGCAGGCGCGTCTGGTCGCCGCCGATCTCGGGCTGCCGCTGGTGGTGCGTCCATCCTATGTGCTCGGCGGCCGCGCCATGCAGATCATCCGCGAGGACAACCAGCTCTCCGATTATCTGCTCGGCACGCTGCCGGAACTGGTGCCGGGCGACGTCAAGGCGCGCTATCCCAACGACAAGACCGGGCAGATCAATACCGTGCTCGGCACCAATCCGCTGTTGTTCGACCGCTATCTGTCGGACGCCACCGAGATCGACGTCGACTGCCTCTGCGACGGCAAGGACACCTTCATCGTCGGCATCATGGAGCATATCGAGGAAGCCGGAATTCACTCCGGCGACTCAGCCTGCTCGCTGCCGCCGCATTCGCTCGATGCCGCGATGATCACTGAACTCGAGCGGCAGACCCGTGAGCTGGCACTGGGGCTCGACGTGGTCGGACTGATGAACGTGCAATACGCCATCAAGGACGGCGACATCTACGTGCTCGAGGTCAATCCGCGCGCGTCGCGCACGGTGCCGTTCGTGGCGAAAGTGGTCGGCACGCCGGTGGCGAAGATCGCCGCACGGATCATGGCCGGCGAGAAGCTTGCCGACTTCAACTTGAAGAAGCGCAAGCTCGGCCATGTCGGCGTCAAGGAATCGGTATTTCCATTCGCCCGCTTCCCCGGCGTCGATACGGTGTTGGGTCCGGAGATGCGCTCGACCGGCGAGGTGATGGGCATCGACCGCTCGTTCGAGATTGCGTTTGCCAAGAGCCAGCTCGGCGGCGGCACCAGGGTGCCGCGCAAGGGCACGGTGTTCGTCTCGGTCCGCGACATCGACAAGACCCGGATCGCGGATGCGGTACGACTATTGTCTGAGGCCGGCTTCAAGGTGATGGCGACCTCCGGCACGCAACGCTTCCTGACCGATTCGGGGGTGCCGACCGAAAAGGTGAACAAGGTGCTGGAAGGCCGGCCGCATATCGTCGACGCCATCATGAACGGCGACATCCAGTTGGTCTTCAATACCACCGAGGGTCCGCAGGCGCTGGCCGACAGCCGCTCATTGCGTCGAGCTGCCCTCTTGCATAAAGTGCCATATTACACCACTCTTTCAGGTGCCGTGGCGGCCGCTCAGGGCATCCGTGCCTATCTGGGCGGGGACCTTGAGGTCCGCACGCTGCAGAGTTATTTTTCCGAAACCTGATCGGTTGGCCGGGCTCCTGGGCACGGTAATTGATCGGCAATGAAACCCTTGTGGCTGGAACTCTTCAGTCGCAAGCGTATTCTGTTTCGGCGTTTGTGCGTGGCCGGCGGATTGGTCCGCATGATGTTGAAGGACGTGAGAAGATGATGGAAAAGGTTCCGATGACCGCCGGTGGCTATGCCGCCCTCGAGGTCGAATTGAAGCAGCGCCAGTCGGTGGAGCGTCCGCGCATCATCGAGCATATCGCGGAGGCGCGCTCGCATGGCGACCTTTCGGAGAACGCGGAATACCATGCCGCGAAGGAAGAGCAGTCCCACAACGAAGGCCGTATCGCCGAGTTGGAGGACAAGCTTGCCCGCGCCGATATCATCGACATCTCGAAACTCTCGGGCGACACCATCATGTTCGGCGCCACCGTGACGCTGGTCGACGAGGACACCGACAAGAAAGCGGTGTGGCAGATCGTCGGCGAGCCGGAAGCCGATGCCAAGAAGGGCCGCATTTCCATCACCTCGCCGCTGGCGCGCGCGCTGATCGGCAAGAAGAAGGGGGCGTCGGTGGAAGTCGTCGCGCCCGGCGGCGCCAAGGCCTACGAGATCACCAAGGTCGAGTGGCGCTAGCAACGGCGCGACCCTGAAATCGTCGTGCCACAGTCCGTTCACGCTGACGTTTTGCAAAATGGCCACGCCTCGCGCGCGGCCTTTTTGTTGTGCCGCAAATCGCCTTGCCGCCCGCGAGGCTATGCTGCGGCTATGCTTCAATTCGAAACGTGTTGATTTCACACACCGGTGACGAACGAAGAATATTGCGGTAGTGCTAGGGTATTGGTGTCAACAAAAGGGGGATGTGACATGGACGAGATGTTCTCGAAATGGCGGCCAACGGCGCTCAGCCTGTTTCGTTTCATCACTGGGCTGCTGCTGTTTCAGTATGGCGTGGCAAAAATCTTCAAAATTCCCGTTCTGCCCTATTTCGCCAACATCCCTCCACTGATCCAGGCCGCCGGATGGATCGAGCTTGTCATCGGTGGCTTGTTGATGATCGGCCTGTTCACGCGCATTGCCGCGTTCGTCCTGTCCGGCGAAATGGCATTCGCTTATTTGCTCGGTCATATTATGAAGACCGGCTCGCCGGTACTGCACCCGCTCAACAATGGCGGCACCGCGGCGATCCTGTTCTGCTTTGCCTGTCTCTATCTTTCGACCGCTGGCGGCGGCCCCTACAGCGTCGTTGCGATGATGGGAAAGAAAGGCTGAGGTCTCTACTCCGTCATCGCGAGGAGCGCTTGCGACGAAGCAATCCATCTTCCCATGCAGCGCGATGGATTGCTTCGCGAAGCCTGTCATCGGGCGGCGCTTCGCGCCGACCCGTTGGCTCGCAGTGACGGCTGAGCGATACGGGCCTGCTCACCCCGGCACTTTCACTTCAAGCGGCACCGCGGCCTCGTATTTCGAGTTGTGCAGCACCAGCGATGTCCTGACGTTGCGGACATGGGGCGCCGCCGTCAGATGGGTAACAAAATCCTGAAACGTCGCCATGTCGGGCGCCACGCATTTGAGGATGAAATCGACCTCGCCCGACAGCATCCAGCATTCCCGCACCAATGGCTCGGCGCGCACGAATTCCTCGAACGCGCGCAGATCCGCCTCCGCCTGGCTGGACAGATGGACGGAGGCGAACACCGTGACGTCGAAACCGAGCCGGCGCGGATCCAATAGTCCGCGATAGCCCTGGATGTAGCCGGCTTCCTCCAGCGTTCGCACCCGGCGCAGGCAGGGCGGCGGCGAAATACCGACGCGTTTGGCCAGCTCCACATTGGTGATTCGGCCATCGGCCTGGATTTCGCTGAGGATTTTGAGGTCGATCTCGTCAAGATTCTTCGACACGCGGTTCCAGGTCCTTAAACTTCAGGGCTTCTCGGGGAGTATCGGCAACACTCATAGCGAGCTGGTGGAACTAGCGCAATTTTATTGCGCGTGCGCTGCGCCATTTATCGTGCATGAGGGGAAAATTCGCTGATATGGATTGCAATTCTTGCATAGCTTGCCAGATATCCTATCTTGGATTTGACACTTTCCGCGGCGCCGCGATGCCTTCCCAGGCGCATTCCGCTCAAGCGCTGGCCAAATTCCCTTAAGAGAGGGATCGACCCTATGCCTGCCCCGATCCACACCAAGGTCGTCATCATCGGTTCCGGGCCGGCCGGATATACCGCCGCGATCTATGCCGCGCGGGCGATGCTTGAACCGGTCATGATCCAGGGCATCCAGCCCGGCGGCCAGCTCACCATCACCACCGACGTCGAGAATTATCCCGGCTTTGCCGACGTCATCCAGGGCCCGTGGCTGATGGAGCAGATGGAGAAGCAGGCCGCCCATGTCGGCACCAAGATCGTCACCGATCTCGTGACAAAACTCGAGCTGGCGCGGCGGCCGTTCCGCCTGACCTGCGACTCCGGCGACGTCTATCTCGCCGAAACCGTCATTCTCGCCACCGGCGCGCAGGCGCGCTGGCTCGGCACGCCGTCGGAAGAAAAATTCAAGGGTTTTGGGGTGTCGGCCTGCGCGACCTGCGACGGGTTTTTCTATCGCGGCAAGGAAGTCATCGTGGTCGGCGGCGGCAACACCGCGGTCGAGGAAGCGCTGTTCCTCACCAACTTTGCCTCGCAAGTGACCATCGTGCATCGCCGCGATCATTTCCGCGCCGAACGCATCCTGCAGGAGCGGCTGTTCAAGCATCCCAAGATCAAGGTGGTGTGGGATAGTGCGATCGACGAAATCCGCGGCAGCGAGAACCCTGCCAAGGTCACCCATATCCGCCTGAAGAACGTCAAAACCGGCGCGCTGAACGAGCTACCGGCGGACGGCGTCTTCATCGCCATTGGCCACGCGCCGGCGACTGAGCTCGTGCTCGGCCAGGTCAAATTGAAACCCTCCGGCTATGTCGAGGTCGCGCCGAATTCGACCGCCACTTCGGTCCCCGGCGTATTCGCCGCCGGCGACGTCGCCGACGAAACCTATCGGCAGGCAGTCACGGCAGCGGGCCTTGGCTGCATGGCCGCGCTTGAGGCCGAACGCTTTCTCGCCCTTCGCGCCAGCGAACGCGCGGCGGCGGAGTGATCATGGCTCGAACCCGCGACGGATTTACCGATATGGATTGGGATAAGCTGAAGGTGTTTCACGCGGCGGCGGAGGCGGGAAGCTTTACGCATGCCGGCGAGCAGCTTGGGCTGTCGCAGTCGGCGGTCTCAAGGCAGGTCAGCGCGCTGGAGCAGGAATTGTCAGTGTCGCTGTTTCACCGCCATGCCCGCGGTCTCATCCTCACCGAGCAGGGCGACCTGTTGTTTCGCACCGCGCATGACGTGTTCATGCAGCTGCAAGCGGCGCGCGCCAAACTGACCGACAGCCGCGAGCGGCCGAGCGGCGACCTCAAGATCACGACGCCGCCGGCGCTCGGCATCAACTGGCTGATTCCGCGGCTGCACGAATTCACGGCACTTTATCCGGAGATCCGGATTTCGATGATCGTGACCGACGAGGAACTGGATCTCTCGATGCGCGAGGCGGATGTCGCGATCCGCACCCGCAAGCCGACCCAGCCCGATTTGATCCAGCGCAAGCTGTTCTCGATCGGCTTCCACGCCTATTGCTCGCCGGAATACATCAAGCGCTTCGGCACGCCGCGCACGCTCGACGACCTCGATTCCCACCGCATCATCATGCTGAGCGATTCCCAGGTTCCGGCGCATTTGGCGAACCGCAGCTGGCTGATCGATGCCGGCCGCAACGGCTCCGGTCCGCGCGAGGCCTATTTCAAGGTCAACAACATCCTTGGCCTCGTTCGCGCCTGCCAGCAGGGGCTCGGCATCGCGGCACTGCCGGACTATCTGGTCGAGGAAAACAACCGCCTGGTGCAGCTGTTCGGCGAATCCGACTCGATCCAGCTCGACACTTATTTCGTCTATCCCGAAGAGTTGAAGACGGTGGCGCGGGTGCAGGTGTTCCGCGACTTCGTGGTCAGCAAGGCGCAGCGCTGGCCGTCCTAGCGCTTTGTCGCTGCTCGGCTCGCTCGGAGATTATCCGAACGTCGCCGGCAGCCCGTTCTGGAGAATTTCTCAGCCGAAACCGCGCAAATCTTAGATTCGTGTTCTTTCGAATCCAGAATTCGCAAAAGCATTGCAGCCGCGGTTGTGGACCTCTCGCCACGACAGCCCCGGTCTCCGCATGACTGACATGCGGCTTGGACGGTTGCTGCAAGGCGCAACTGCGGATCATAATGTTTGCACGCTGAGCAGTCGCGCTGCGCAATTGTCCCCCTCCTCCAGTGGCGCGGAAGTTCAGTAATCCCTCTTGGAAGGTGATTGTGTCGGCCTCACGTGGCCATACCTTAAGCCGGGCTCTCGCGAGCCCGGCTTTTTTTCTTGAGGAACTTTTGCTCGGCAATAGCCGTCCAAAAACAGCTCGATAGCGCTCACCCGTAGCGGTTGTATGCATCCGGCTGCACCGATTCCGCTGGTTGACAGCATCAACGCCGCCGATCATCATCCGCCCATGATCACGAATTCGTGCATCCCAGCGTCGTCGAAAAAAGCGCCCCTCCCGGGGACCGCAGATCGACGCGCGCGATAGACCTCTCGCCCTTACCCGATCCGCAAAACCCCGCCGCGAGGTACGGGGTTTTTTGTTGTCCCGTCTCCGGCTCGACCTTCCAGGGAGATGGACCAATGACCGCCCAGATCGTTTCCGAGCTTCAAGATTGCGGCCTTCGAGCTTTCTTGCACGGCCTGTGGCTGCCGCTGGTCACGCCGCTTCGAAAGGGCGAGCTCGATGTGGCCTCGCTGCGGCGGCTGGTGCGGCATTACGCAGCCCTCCCCGTCAACGGGCTGATCCTTGCCGCGACCACTGGCGAGAGCCTCACGCTGACGCCGAAGGAAACCCAACGGCTGGTGTTCGCGGTCCGGGACGAACTCGGGGCGAGAGAGCTTCCGGTTTGCCTTGGCCTGTCCGGCAGCAACACGGCCGCGCTTCTCGAGACACTGGAGACCACCGCGGCGTGGCCGATCGAGGGATACCTGATTTCCTGTCCGTATTATTCGCGGCCCTCGCAGCGCGGCCTCGAACTTCATTTCAGCGCGCTGGCGGATCGCGCCACGCATCCGGTGATGATCTACAACATTCCCTACCGGACCGGCGTCAATCTCGGCAATGAGGCGATGCTGCGCCTCGCCAGGCATCCGAACATCGCGGGACTGAAGGATTGCTCGGCGGAACGCAGCCAGTCGCTCGATCTGTTGCGCCGGCGCCCAACGGAATTTTCCGTGCTGACCGGCGAAGACGGGCAATATCATGAGGCGCTGACCGACGGCGCCGATGGCGCCATCCTGGCCTCCGCCCATATCGAGACCGAAGCGTTTGCCAGGGTGCAAAGCCTGATGGCAACAGGCGAACGCGATGCCGCGCTCGCCTGTTGGCAATCGGTCGCCGATCTCACGCGGTTGCTGTTTTCCGAGCCGAGCCCGGCGCCGATCAAGCACTGGCTGTGGCGCACCGGACTGATCGACAGCGCGGAGGTACGACTGCCGATAACGGAAGTGAGTGCGGAGTTGGCTGCGCGGATCGATCGCGAGATTGCGCAAAGAACAGCGCGCCCGCAGTCTAATCCAGCCGCGTCCTTGCCAGCCGCAGCGCGTTCCCGATCACGCTGACCGACGACAGCGCCATCGCCGCCGCACCGACCATCGGGGACAGCAAAATGCCGAACACGGGATAGAGCACGCCGGCGGCGATCGGCACGCCGGCGGAATTGTACAGGAACGCGAATCCGAGATTCTGGCGGATATTGCCCATGGTCGCGACCGACAAACGCCGCGCCCGCACCAGCCCCATCAGGTCGCCGGTCAGTAGCGTGACGGCGGCGCTCTCGATCGCGACATCCGTGCCGCCACCCATGGCGACGCCGACATCGGCTGCGGCGAGCGCCGGCGCGTCATTGACGCCGTCGCCGACCATGGCGACGCGGCGGCCTTCGCTGCGCAGCCGTTGCACCACCTCGCTCTTGCGCTCCGGCAGCACGCCCGCCTCGATCTCCTCGATGCCGAGCCGTGCGGCCACCGCGCGCGCGGTGGTGAGGTTGTCGCCGGTCAGCATCACGATGCGCAAACCATCGTCCCGCAGCTTCTGCAGCGCCGCTGTTGCCGACGGCTTGATCGGATCGGCGATGGCGATGACACCGCCGGCACGGCCGTCGATCGCGACATAAATCGCGGTGGCGCCATTTTTGCGTGCCGCCTCCGCGGCCGCATCCAGATCATGCGTCGCGATGTTTTGTTCGGTCATCAGCGTCGCGTTGCCGAGCGCGACCCTGCGGCTGTCGACGGTCCCGGTCGCGCCCTTGCCGGGGGGCGACGCGAAATCGCTGACCGCCCCGAGTTTTAGACCGCGCTCCTTCGCCGCGCTCAGGATAGCCGTCGCCAGCGGGTGCTCGCTGCCACGCTCAACGCTGGCGGCAAGCCGCAGCAATTCGCTTTGCTCGACACCACTGGCGGTGATAATCGACACCACCCTGGGTTTGCCTTCGGTGAGCGTTCCGGTCTTGTCGAGCACGATGGTGTCGATGTTTTCGAACCGCTCCAGCGCCTCGGCGTCGCGGATCAGGATCCCCGAATGCGCGCCGCGGCCGACGCCGACCATGATCGACATCGGCGTGGCCAGCCCGAGCGCGCAGGGACAGGCGATAATCAAAACCGTAACCGCTGCGACCAGGCCGAAGGTAAAGCGCGGTTCCGGCCCGAACAGCATCCAGGCCGCGAACGCCACTAGCGCCGCCGCGATCACTGCCGGCACGAACCAGCCGGCGACCCGGTCGGCGAGCCGCTGGATCGGCGCGCGCGAGCGCTGGGCGCGGGCCACCATGTCGACGATCCGCGCCAGCATGGTGTCGCGGCCGACTTTTTCCGCCGCCAGCACGAGACCGCCGCCCTGGTTGACGGTGCCGCCGATCACCTTCGCGCCTTCCATCTTCGACACAGGCATCGATTCGCCGGTCACCATCGATTCATCGACGGCAGAGCGGCCTTCGATGACGATGCCGTCGACCGGGATCTTTTCGCCGGGACGCACCCGCAACACATCGCCGACCGCGATGGCCTCGATCGCGACATCCTCGTCGCCGTGATCGGTGACGCGCCGCGCGGTTTTGGGCGTAAGCCCGAGCAGCGCGCGGATCGCCCCCGACGTGCGGGCGCGGGCCTGCAATTCCAGCACCTGTCCCAGCAAGACCAGAACCGTAATGACGGCGGCGGCCTCGAAATACACCGCGACCATGCCGTGCATGTCGCGGAATGCGGGCGGGAATAATTGCGGCGCCAAGGTGCCGACCACGCTGTAGAGCCACGCGACGCCGGTGCCCATTGCGATCAGCGTGAACATGTTGAGATTTCTGGTCACCAGCGAGCGCCAGCCGCGGACGAAGAACGGCGCGCCCGCCCACAGCACCACCGGCGTCGACAGCACCAGCGAAATCCAGTTCGACCACTCCGGCGGCACCAGATGCATCAGGCCGAGATGGCTGCCCATCTCGATCGCGAACACTGGAAGCGTCAGCACCAGCGCGATCCAGAATCGCCTGGTCATGTCGATCAGTTCGGGATCGGGCTTGTCGTCGAGCGAGATTTGTTCGGGCTCGAGCGCCATGCCGCAGATCGGGCAAGCGCCCGGGCCGGCCTGGCGCACCTCGGGATGCATCGGACAGGTGTAGATGGTGCCCGCAGGCGCCGCCGGCTCCGGCTGCTTCGGCTGCAGGTATTTCTCGGGCTCGGCCTCAAAGCGCTCGCGGCATCGCGCCGAGCAGAAGAAATAATCCTGTCCCTTATGGGCAAAGCGATGTTTTGCGGTATCCCGGTTGACACGCATGCCGCACACCGGATCGATGGCGGCCTCCGCGGTCTCATCGTTGCCGCCATGCTTGCCGCAGCAGGCGTTTGCCCCGGCGCCGTGATGGTGGCCGTGGCCGCCATGGGCGTGATCGTGATCGAGCTGCGCCATCAAAACTCTCCCGGCACCTTGAACTATATACCCTAGGGGGGTATATGAGGGACATGCGCACCGAGATCAAGACCTCCTGCCTCAAACGGCTGAAACGAATTGAAGGCCAGATCCGCGGCCTCGCCGGCATGGTCGAGGACGACCGCTATTGCATCGACGTGGTGACGCAGATTGCCGCCGCCAGGGCGGCGTTGCGCCGGGTCGAAGAGGAAATCCTGCGCGACCACGTCGCCCATTGCGTCGAGCACGCCATTGCCTCCGGCGACAAGGCCGACCAGCGCCGCAAGATCGTGGAATTGATGGACGTGGTCGGCCGCGCCGACCGGTAGGGCGTTGCCGTTCCGCCGACGCTGCGCCTTGGTTAATCGGCGGTGTCGCCATCCGCTCAAATCCGGGCGATGCGACGCCGGTGACTTTAAAACTTGAGGTCTATCGAAATCCCCTCAAACCAGAAAACCGGGGGGAAGCCATGACCGATCAAACCACGCCAATTGCCGAATTTGTGAATTCCGAACGATCCCAGGGCATGCAGGATGTTCTCTTGGTGTCGACATTCGGCCTGTGGGTCGGCGTGCTCGGACTGATGCCGGTCGTGGCGCTGCGCCTGTTTGCGTGAGGCGGCCGCTCGCGCAATGAGGTGCGGCCGTGGTTAATCCGCGGTAGCACCTGTGGTCAAATGCGAGCGAAATGGCGACCGGGTTTTTTAAAGTTCCGCGCATATCAAGGTCCCCGAGAAAACGAGCAACGCGGGGGCGTCGTGAATACCAGAGAAAATCCGGTTCCTGATCAACAGGGCTTTCGGACCGAGGACATACTTTGGGCGCTCGGCATCTGGTCGGTGATCCTGGGCCTGTCGCCGGTCATTATCTTCTACATGCTGATGGTCGCGTAATTTCCGCGCGCCCTCACCAAAACCCAGCCCATTCAATCAGCGAATTAGTGAACATGCACAATTGCGAGCCAACGGGTCGCGCGAATGCGCGCCCGATGACAGGCTTGCTTCGTCTGCGCTCCTCGCAATGGCGGTGATGCGTCATTGCACCCGAACAACAACAGAAAAACGCGCGACGCGCGCGCGTTCTTTGCCGGCCCTTGCGAGTTGCGGCGTTACTACGCCGCCTGCTTGTGCATGGCGCCGGTCGCCGACGCATTGCCACGGATCGCCTTCACCGAGCGTTCGATCGCCGCCCAGAGCCGGCCGATCTCCGCCGCCGCACGGCCTTCCGCATAATATTCGCGCGCGCCTTCGCCATGGCTGAGCGCCATCAGAAGATCGGCACGGTTGGTGATCTGGCCGCCCCATACCGGCGCCCGGAACTTGGTCAGCGATTCACGCGCGATGGTGACGATCGGGCTCTCGACGTCGTCGCGGCGCGCCGGAGCGCCGTTGAGCACGACCGCATAGGGCTTGCGCGCGGCACGGCAGGTTTGGATGGTTTCCTGCACGGCGTTGACGTCGAAGACCCCCGGCCGTGCCGGAATGATCACCATGGTGGCGTTCTTGATGGAATCCTCCACCACCGCCGACATATTCGGCGGCGTGTCGATGAATACCCATTCAATGCCGTCGCGCTTGGCGGCACTGATGATCCCGCCGACCGAAGTGACGGCGGTTTTGATCGCCGGTTCGTTGGTGCCGCGCAGCTTGTGCCACAGCGTCAACGATCCCTGCGGATCGGCGTCGATCAATAGACACGGTTTGGTTGCTTTATGGACATGGGCAGCGAGATGGGCAGCCAGAGTGCTTTTTCCCGAGCCACCTTTACGCGATGCGAAAACAATGACGTTCAT